>Ga0099364_10009653_pt1 | contig 13374 bp, 6 predicted proteins | sample TergutTh196P3_FD_73070 | JGI IMG/M metagenome (GOLD analysis project Ga0099364, IMG submission 73070) | Microcerotermes parvus P3 segment gut microbial communities from Pointe-Noire, Republic of the Congo - Th196 P3 | ecosystem: Host-associated > Arthropoda: Insects > Digestive system > Gut ...
ACGGCAATGGAGCCGTTGTCTGTCATGCTTTTTAAAATCGGGCAGGAAAATATAGGATTGATTTTTGCCGCATCGGTTTTTTATATGCTTCCTATGGTATGGATTTTTCTGTACGGACAGGAACACCTAGAGCGTGGCGTAAAACTTTCGGCTTTGAAATAAACGAAGGGGATTCCGTGACGAAAGCAATGAACGTGACGAACGTGATAAGTGTGATGGACTTGATAACGTGATGAATGTGATGGACGTGCTGAATGTGATGAAAGTGATGGATGTGATAACGTGATGAATGTGATGGATGAGATGAATGTGATGAATATGAACAAAGAGAAGCTGAGGAAAAAGAAGCTGAGGAAAATGCTTTATATTTACACCGCGCTGATGCTCATACTGATTTTCTCCTCAAATACCATATATAACTTTTCTTTGCCAAGAGTTGTTGTCGCTATGCCTACAAGCGGCAGATTGACTAAAGAATTGGAAGTCCACGGCGTAACTGCTTTTTCAGAAATAATTGAGATTTACGCTACGGCATCCGGGCAGATAGACGAGATATTGGTAAAAAAAGGGGATATTGTTAACGAAAACACGACAATAGCCACGTTTAAGAAGGAAACATCAGATACAGATACAGCTTCAGATACAGATACAGATACAGATACAGCTTCAGATACAGATATGGATACGGATACGGGTACGGAATCGGATAAGGATATGGATATGGATACAGCAACAGCAACAGATGTAGAATTAAGGCTTGCGGTTGAACGGATTGAAAACCAATTGGCTTCTTTGGCTTTAAATAAATCGTACATTCAAGATAAATTGCAAGCGCTTTCCACTCAATCAAATGATGATATATACGCCTATCAGAACGCTGTTGAGGACGCAAAGAGAACGCTGGAAAAGCAGCGGGCCGTGCTGTTGGAAGCCCAGAACCTCACAAAGACCCCCTTTGATGATTACGATTACCAACAGGTAATTGACAATGCTGAAAGAGACTGGAAAAGAAAACAAATTGATGCTGAAAATATGCGTCTTCTGGAAGAATCGGGGGCTATTGCTTTAGCTGAAGCTACAGCCGCCCAATTAGCCGCAGATGACGCAGAGAGAGTATATAATAGGGCTGTTGGCTCATTGGACATGGCAAAAGAAAAAGCGGGGAATGACGCACAGGCAAAGCTAACGGACGCCAAAAACGCCGTTGCCGATGCGCAGACCGCGCTTGAACGCACAGAAGCTAGTCTTGAACGCGCAAAAACTAATTTTGAGCTGACGAGAAAGGAGCTTGCCGCCCAATTGGACTTCGAATTGAGTAGAACAGAATTGGATATTGAAAGAGCCAACATTGATTTACTCGCCGCCCAAGTAAACTTGGCGAAGGCTTCCTCTGAATCGGATGCGGGCATAGTATCGGAGTATTCGGGCATAGTTTTATCCATTGAGAAAAACAAGGGCCAGTTTGTATCGCCTGGAGAGAAGATTGCCACAGTGGGCATAAATAACGGTTCATTCGTAATAGAAATTTCTTGCCAAGAATCGGAAGGGCGATTTATTGAAATAGGCGATGAAGCAAATATTCGCGTAGGCGGGTTAACCCACTCAATAAAAGCGATTGTGTATGAAATTGTGCCTGTGGGCGATATGCTAAAAATCTGCTTGGTTTGTAAAACCGAAGAACTTACGGGCGGGGAATATATTGCCGTCAAGTTTCATAAACAGACAGAAGTATTCGACTTGATTGTGCCAAATGAAGCAATTTTCCGTGACGCTATGGGAAGTTTTATATGGGTTGTCAGTAGCAAGGCGGGCGCGTTAGGGACAGAATATATTTCTAAAAGGGTTAAGGTGCTAATTGCCGATATGGACGATTATTATACCGCAATATCCAGAGGCATGGATTTTTTTGAGCCTGTGGTTGTGAGTTACAGTAAAGATTTAACGATAAACGGGCGCGTAAGCAGGATGGAATAAAGATATAGCGATAAACGGGCGCGTAAGCAGGATGGAATAAAGTTACAATGGCCCCATTCATCTTGAAATAAAACAGCAATTTTTCAAGTTGTCTATTCAAATACCCCCTCTTCGTCATTGCGAGGAGCGTAGCGACGAAGCAATCTAGTCTGCGAAATCTCTGTTTTTCTGTATTTTCCCGTCAATTCGGTGTCTGGATTGCTTCGCTTTGCTCGCAATGACGGGGGGTATTTGAATAGGTGCTTTTTAAGTTGTCTTTCTTACGTTTTTTTACGTCTTTCTTACGCTTTCTTACGTCTTTCTTATGTCTTTCTTACATCGTTCTTACGTTCTTGCGCAAAACAACTTGACATTGTAACAAACTACAATGTTATACTAAACGTATAGTTTAACAGAAACGGGTGCTGCTATGCGTTGGACGATTAAGCAAGTTACAGAAATGACTGGTATATCCGCTGAAATGCTTCGTTATTACGAAAGGGAAGGAATTATTTCCCCAAAACGTTTAGAAAATAAATATCGATATTTTGATGATAACGATATTTCAATTCTGAAACTCATCATCGTTATGAAACGCGCACATTTCTCACTTGCGGAAATAAAAAGTATGGAAAGAATGTTTGTCAGCAAAAAAATATATGAATATAACGAAGGTTGCAAGGATATCTTAAATGCTAAAATTACTGAGCTTAATCAGACAATACATAATTACCTGAAGGTGGTGAGTTTGATGGAAGAACTGCTGTCCATGGTGGGCGACACCGATTCTTACCAAAGGAACGAAAGGCGAATCGTCGAGTTCATTGACCGATTATTTGACGATAAATGAATCTAGATAGAGCTTTTCTCTTCATATTTCAGAAAATACGGGACATTTCAGAAAATACGGGACATTTCAGAAAATATGGGATATTTCAGAAAATATGGGATATTTCAGAAAATATGGAATATTTCAGAAAATACGGGGAAATGGTCATGACTGAAGTATACTTATTCCGCCGCATAAAGCTATCAGAGCTGTACACTCTGATAGTGCCTGGGGGGGAACGGTGGGGTAAGGGTATTAATACAAGGAAATATTATCAATTGAAAGGGGTATTTTAACATCAACTGAAAGGTGTATTTTAACATCAATTGAAAGGTGTATTTTAACATCAACTAGAAGGTGTATTTTAACATCAACTGAAAGGTGTATATTAACATCAAATAAAAGTGTATTTTAACATCAACTCAATTTTAATGATGATATCTCCGGCTATTGCAAAGAGCTATGAAAAATTTTGAGGAGGTATTTTTATGAAGTTTAAGCTTTCAAAGAGGGTGTTCATGACTTGCATGGCGCTCGTATTGTCAGTTGGTATTGCATTTGGGGGAGTATCTTTTTCCCCAAATATTGTTTTTGTTGCCCAAGCGGACGAAGATGAAGCGATACCGGCGTATCTTGATACGACCCTTAGTTATAAGGAGCGCGCGGCTGATATGGTCAGCCGGATGAGTCTGCATGAAAAAGAGATGCAGCTTATTCCGTCGGCGCCCGCAATACCCAGATTGGGATTGCCCGCTTACAGGTACCAGAATGAAGCCCTTCACGGCTTAATGAGCAATGACGGCGGCGTTTCTTTTCCCTCCCCGATCACAATGGCTTCAACGTGGAATCCCGAATTGATGGAGGAAATTGGGACAGTCATTAGCGACGAGATCCGAGCGTATTATAACGCTACTCTTGGTCGAGGGCTATCTTACTATTCCCCGACGATGAACTTGATGCGCGATCCGCGTTGGGGGCGCAATGAAGAGTCTTATAGCGAAGATCCGTTCGTGACGGCCGTCTTTGGCGAAATGTTCGTAAAGGGTATGCAAGGGACTGGAGACGGCTTTACCAACAAAAACCCCGGCGCGGAATTTGGCGCCGACTATGTAAAGGTTATACCGACGCTAAAACATTATGCGGCCAATAACAGCGAAAGGAACCGCAACTCCGGTACCTACGACGTCGACAATAAGACGTTGCGTGATTATTACACATGGGCTTTTCAGAGGATTGTTGAAAAAACGGATGTCTCCTCGCTCATGTCGGCTTATAACAGAATCAACGGCTTCCCTTGTTCGGCGAGCGAGTACCTATTGACCACTCTGCTCAGAAAAACCTTCGGGTTTACTGGATTTGTCGTAAACGATTGCGGCGCTATCAACGACACAATACTAAATCATAGATGGATACCCCCGGGATGGGATAGGGTCGTTACAATTGAAGAAGCCGTTGCCTTAAGCATTCAAGCCGGCAACAACATGGACTGCGGCGGCGGCTCAATGGATACCGTCTATGATGATTATGCCGCTTCGGCGGTCGAAAAACTCAATCTCACCGAGGATGAAATTGATCACGCTCTGATTGAAATCCTTGTCCAGCGTTTTAAAACAGGCGAGTTCGACGGTTTGGACGGCAGGATGGCGCCATACAAAGATTTGACATGGAGTACGCCCGTTGCAAACAACTATAATTCGGATAGGATACCAGAATCCAAGGACAACATCGCGTTGACGGTAGAAGCGGGCATGCAGGGCGCGGTTCTTCTGAAGAATGAGAATAATGCGCTGCCCATCAGAAGCGCTGACACCAGCATTAAGGTTTTTGGGCCTTTAGCTAGATGTTGGGATCTAGGCGACTACAGTGGCTGGCCGAAATCCGAAAGGGTTAATTTCAGGCAGGGTATGCAATTTGTCGGCTCCGAGAAGGGAAAAACCGTTGATTATTGGGAAGGAATGACGTTCACCGCGCCATCTTCGACCAACAACATGATTCAAGTCCGCGCTGTCGGATTTTACCCCGGCGCGGGAATAAGGGACGCATCCAGTGGAACCGACACATACAATCTTAACAAAAGCGGCACAAATCTGACAAACGTGCAGGACGGTTCGTACATCAGATTTCCGAACATTGATCTTAAACTAATGTCCGCCGAAGAATTAAGAGTCTTCACGGCCAGCAATAACAACTACAGCGTCAATGCGGAATTCCGCCTTGATTCGCCAAACGGATCGATATTAGGCACGGTTTTGTGCTTGCCTACTGGCAGTAATTCCTTTTCAGGAACCCTTGCGACGGCTTTCAACACAATAACCTCATCAAACAGGCTATCTATAGCCGCTGGTTTCTCGAGCAAGGTGTCAAGCGTATCGGGTCAGGAAAACGAACCGTTCACAGTGGACAAATTCAACCGTCCACTGTGGGATTTTGCCAGAGGGGATAATGACGGAATACATGACATTTACGTGACTTTCTCATATGAAAGGACGCCTGTGATGAACGCGACTCAACTCGCAAACGCTTCGCATGACGGCGTGTCGGTCGTATACATTGGTACAGCGACAGCTAACGCCAGAAACGAAAGCGACCAGGCAACATTCGGGGCTTACAGGGTTTGTAACGAGGCTAGCGACCGCCCCAATCTCAAGTTCCCTGCAGGTCAGGAGACGTTGGTCAATGAGGTGGCCGCCAGAACAAAAGCGGCTGGAGGCAGGACAGTAGTTGTGATCCAATCTGTCGGAGTAATGGATGTTAGCGCCTTTATTGACAATGTTGACGCAGTTGTCTGGACGGCGTATAACGGTATGCGCCAAGGCGAAGCCCACGCCAGAGTCGTGTTTGGCGATTATAATCCTGGAGGTCACCTTACACAGACATGGTATGCCGACGATACCCAGCTTTACTCGTATCCGAATGATTTCCTGTGGGATTATTCCATAGACAACCGAGACGGGAAGGCCGGACGCACATATATGTATTATAACGGAACCCCCAGGTACCCGTTCGGCTACGGACTCAGCTATTCCAGCTTCAAATTTGACAACATGAACGTATCAGGCCCGGTTGACGGGATATTAACGGTAACGGCGGATGTAACAAACACAGGCGTTGTCGACGGCGCCGACGTCGTCCAGGTTTATGTCAAGGCGCCGGGCGCCGGGAATGGCATTGTCCCCAAACAGGAACTGAAAGGATTCGCCCGAGTGATGGTTCCCGCCGGGCAGACTAGGACAGCGACGGTCAAGATTGAATTGAAGGATCTTGCAACAATCGACCCCGCCACCATTGGCGAGATAAGCTACGGTTTTAATCACGGAAGGCGCGTCTTAACACCCGGTGATTATGATATCGTCGTCGCATATGACAGCGCGACTCCCGTCGCTTCCAAAACTGTTACACTTACCGGGTTGCCGCAGCAGATGAAAGTTGTTACGCTGAGAAACGCAAAACCCATCATTATGGCGGGCGAAAGCATTGACTCAGAGATCACCGTCTGTATGACCGACGAGACCTTCATAGAAGATAACGCGAACGGCCTTACAGTTACGTACTCAAGCAGCAACACGGATGTCGCGACGGTTAACGCGTCTGGCCGTATTACCGCTGTCAGCGGCGGAACCGCGTTAATAACAGCTTCGTTTAATTACAACGGGCAGATAATGACGGCGGATTATCCAGTTGTTGTACTTAACATGGCGAGCTTGAACGAGGTATGGATAGACGGATCGCCCTTGACATCGTTCAGATACAACAGATTCGAATATGGGCTCGAACTGCCGCCCTGCTCGACGTATGAAATACCCAAAGTCACATATACCGCTTCGCCTGGCTGTGACATTGTTTACACCCCGGCGGAAAAGCTTCCGGGAACGTCTGTTATTGAGGTTTCCAAAGGTGTGGAATACGTCAAGTATGAGTTCAAATTCTCCTATATTGACGTTGATTTGGAAGGCGTCGATGAAACGCTTGCGACATTCAACGAATTAGCCGCCAGAGGGCCGCGTTCTACATATCAAGGCCCGGGCGGCAATAATCAAATTTACTACGACTGGACGAACATTGATCCGGTATCAATGTCCGGCGGCGCCCGAACGATCAACCTGCGCGATTATGAAAATCAGGAAGGGTTGTACTTGACTTTCACAATGGACTTTACTGCCGAAGACATGTCAGTTCCGCTATCAACGGTTATGGCTGGAGGTTCGCCGAACTGCATCAGGTTGCGGGACAACAACTCCACGGAGAGTAATTTCGGATGGCGCCCGACTTCGCAGTGGGGACTCAGATGGGGTACAAACTATGTTAGAATTCCACTCGCATCGGTTATATCCCGCACAATAACCGGCAATTCGGACAGAACCGTGCCAACGAGCGAGTATACGATCAACGTTAACGGCGTTGAAAGACAGGCTTTAGAATGCAACTTAAACGCCATAAACTGGTCTGCCGTGACTCGAATGATCTTTTATGTAAATGTCGACGATAATTGGTTTTCACAGAATGGGGCTAACAACAGGGTAACTATGGCCTTATCGGACATCAAGATCGTTGACGCGGGCGTATCGCTTAAAAACCTCAACGAGGACGTGGCGACATTCAACAATTTTGCCGCTACGCGTTTCCCAAAATACGCTACCTCGACCGCTAACGAGATGTACGCCGACTGGACCAATGTTGATCAGAGTACGGTTAACATTAAGAACCATCCACATAAAGCCAACCTGTTCCTGTCGTTCACTATGGTTTGGCACAGCACCAACGAGACGAGAGCGCTTTCCTCATTATCTTTTACAAACGGAGCGAACGCTATCAGGTTCAGATCCCCTGATGTTGCCAATAAACCAGGCGCACCCACGGGAGGCGGTTCCGAGCACAACTTCGGGTGGCGTATAAACTCGGCGTGGGGCAACGCAATGAGTTGGGGAGAAAACAAGATCAGGATCCCGCTGGGCGTACTCGTTGACAACACTCTCCCAACCAGCAACAGTGATTCGACGGCGAACGGTTACAGGGTAAACATCAACGGGGTTGACGTAACAACCACGGAATGTCATCTGGGCCATATTGACTGGACTAACGTAACTAGAATGATTATGATGATTTGGCCTGGAAATATCGGCGCCGACGAAACTGTTTCACTGGAATTGAAAGACGTCAAGATACTGGACGCAACCGCCGAGATTCAGACGGCAAGCATACGCCGTAACCTTGAGATGTTGATGACGCCGAAAATCGCACAGGGTTTATACTCGAACGATTCATACAATGCGTATCTGTCCGCCTACGAAAAGGCAGAAAAAATCAACGGGATAGCGGATTGGCCCACGCCTTTAATGTGCGCGATCCAAACTCTCCAAGACGCTATCGACGGTTTGGTTGAGGGGTCGACTGAGCCTGACGGTTCCGTTACCTTCAATGTGACGCCGTCGCAGGCTGCACTGGGCGCGAAGATAACAATTCAGAACGCTGAAACAGGCGAAATGCTGTATGTGGATTCGGATGAAAAAGTCTTCTCGCTAAACGCTGGCAAGTATGGATATACCGTCCGGAACAGCGCTTATGTTACAAAAATGGGATTCATAGACGTCGTTAACGAAAGTATCATCGAAAATGTGCAGATGGAGATCACGCCTTCGGGTCAGATCCGGCTGTACGGTATTAACGGAGGGTATTTTAATACTGGCAACAGCGGCGTGTTGAATCAGGAAAGCACATATTGGACAGGAATGATCAGGCCGCTTACCTGGATTAAATACCCCAACACCAACATTGCTGGCGGAATTGAAGGTTACACTGTAACCCTGGCTCGCGGGAACAATGCGACTACGGCAGGCTTTGACATTCGCATAGCGACGCCGGGGGCGCCGTATGAAGAAGCCGTTTCAATAGGTGGTTTCTCACAAAGCATTTTCACAAATGGATGGGGGGCCCCCGGTACAGACATCACCCGGTCTGGCTCACAGATACTTGCACATTCCGGGGGGACATACGACGTTTATGTTGTTATCACTTCCGGCGAGATCAACTTTGGCGGGGTGTACCTTACCCTGAAGCCCATGCCGACTGAAAAGCAGAATTACAACGTTACTTTCAGTACGAGGCCGGTTGGCGCGTCCGTCGCCGTTACAACGCTTGACGGAACGCCTGTTGACCCTGCGGCGCCGGGAGGCAAGACATACAGTTTATTAGAAGGTTTCTATAAATATACAGTAAGCGCCGAGGGCTTTATTTCCCATTCCGACTATCTAATACTGGATACAGCCAAATCGGCGACTGTCGCCCTGCTGCCCAACACCGGCGATTTCAGCCAGACGCTTGAGGCGGAGGACGGGGTGATAACAACCGGAACCATCGTTGACGACGCGGCGTTTTCAGGAGGTAAGGGCGTCGGCAATTTCACAACGTCAGTCGCTATTGGCAGTATTAACAGTACCTTCTCAAACATCTCGAATGTACGCTTTACCGTGCCAAGAAATGACACTGGCGTTGTGCCTGTTAATATTTACTATAGCAGCTCTGTCACGCTGGAAGGCCAGGCGTATATCGCCGTCAAGTCCGGTAACGGCGCTGTTAAACAGGTTGCGCTGAATCCAACCGGAGTATCAACAGTATTCGTTGACATGAGAGGGTTGGACGGCAACACGCTCTACGTTTCAAATATCGTAAGCCCGGCGAATGAGCATACCGTAACGCTTGACCGCATTGCGCTTCATTCGGTCACAATCCCGGGTTCGGTCGAGCAGGGGGAGGACGACGCGGCGTATATATGGCCGAAAAATCCGATTGTCAAGAGTATTTTCACCGCTGACGTTGAGGCTCATGTGTGGCCGGACAACCCTGATAAGCTTTACCTTTACCCGTCACATGACATTTATCCGGCAGCGGGCTGCGACCGTATGGATCAGTATCACGTATACTCTACCACAGATATGATTAACTTTGTTGACGAGGGCGAGATACTCCGTTTTCAGGATATTGCTGACGCGAAGGCGGATCCCAGCAATAACCTTTGGAGCAATTTCTACCCAACCACCGCCGACAGCAGCGGAAACCGCAGGACTTTCATGTGGGCGCCCGATAGCGCCTACAAAGACGGCTGGTACTACTTCTACTGGCCAGTTCCGTTGGATATTAACAATACTCAGGGGTTAGGAGACTGGGGGACTACGTGGGTTACCGGAGTTGTTAGAAGCCGTTTCCCCGATAGGGATTTTGAGCAGATACCGGAAGAAGACGCTTATCCAGGCTGGAAGGGCTACATAGAGGGCATGCCGGCGGTAATCGACGTTTCCGTTCGCGTGTATGACGATCAGGCTTACATATGTGTAGGCGGCAGTCAGACATACTTCCAGGGTATGCTTGAGGACAACATGGTTCAGTTGAAGGAACCGTATAGAACCAACGGTTTGCTGCAGGTTACCAACAGTAACGGAACCCCAAATAACAACACGCGTTATGACCCGGTCACAAGGCCGAACTCCATACTCCACAGGCTTCCCAGCTTCCATGAGGGCCCGTCTCACTTTGTGAGGATAAATGATTTTGGCGAAAAGTGGTATTACCTGATATATCCGGGCGGTTATTCTGAAACCGGTAAACTGCCGGGCGACGGGTATCATTACGCCATGAGCAGAGATCCCTTTGGATTTAATGCGGACGGACACAACGGAACCAGTTGGGAGTATAAAGGAATATTCTTTGACGCCGCTGGTTGGGATACGATCCACGGCACACTGGTTGAGTTCAAGGATAAAACCTTCGTGACGTACCATACGGCGGATCTTTCCGGACAAGGGGCGTTGAGAAGTATAGGGATCGAAGACATCTCGTTTAATCCCGACGGCACCATTGTGCGAACCGGGAAATCTCTTGCCGGCCCGACGCCCATACAAGACGCTCCCGAGTATATAAGGCCGGGCGGCACGGTATACAGTGTGAAAGACGACGCGGTTATTTCCGGAACCCATACGGTGTATAGGGACACAGCATCATCCGGCGATAACTATGTAGTAAGCGATATGAGCGGCTCGGGAAGCGGCACTACAACCATCACCATCAACGGTATTGACGGCGGCGCTCTGAACCCCAACGGCAAGGGCAACCGCGCCATGCTGGTGTTTAACTACTCCACGGCGAGTAATCTGCCCAAAATGCGGCTCACCGTTAATGGCAAGAGCTATGCGTATATCAATTTCCCGAGGACAGGCGGACGTTCTTTCTTTGCGGAAGCTGAATTTACCGTATCGGCCCTTAACCCCGGCGCGAACAATACCATTGTACTGAACGGTTTAATTGACGCAGGACAGGGATTTGTACTCAACTCCGTGCAAGTCATACTTTTTGACGACTCCGCAGAATACTTCCCCCAAAATATATCTGGTAGCGACAGGGTTGACATCGGAGCCGTTTCGCTGCCCAAAGATAATGATTCGGACTTTAACCCGAAGTTTACCCTAAAGGCAAACAGCGACATAACTCTGACGCTGTACGTCGCGGCATACGACGTTGACGGCAGGCTAGTCGCGATTGATACGAATAGCGTTTCCCTTAAGGCGGGAGAAAGTGGCGAGGCGCAGGCGTCAATACCCAAAGGTGAAGGTTTGACTTACAAGTTCTTTATTTGGGATTCGAGTTACATTCCGTTAACCGCCATCACCGATATAGGCGATTTGTAATTAGGACGGTCTTCAATCGCAAGTAGTCAGAAGCCATAAGTAAGAAGCCATAAGTGAGAAGCCAAGGCAAGAATGCAGGGCAAGAATGCAGGGCAAGAATACAGGGCAAGAAGCCAAGGCAAGAAGCCAAGGCGAGAAGCCAAGGCAAGAAGGCAGGGCAAGAATGCAGGGCAAGAATACAGGGCAAGAAGCCAGGGGAAGAAGCCAAGGCAAGAAGCCGATGTAAGAATGCAGGGGGACGATGCACACATCGTCCCCCTGCTTCATTCAAAGGCGTTCTTTTCGCACCTGTGCTGTATATTTCCTATTTCCTCAAAAAGAACCGCATGGAGTATTACGACCGCATGACCGAGGTTCACAATAACGGCAATTACGAGCAATGGGTTAAGTTCTTTTTGCAAGCCATTTCAGAGTCAGCGGAGGATGCGGTTGATAAAATTCAAAAGCTGTCTGCGCTTCACGCGGTAAGGCAAGAAGCAGCGGTATTTGCAGTTCGTCTTTTTGCCTATTGATCGCTTATTTGCCGCGTAGGATGTTAATGATTTTTAGACGGGCACCAGTTGTGAGGACGGAGCGGCGGTATATTCGGGAGGCAAGGAGCATGATTAGAGGCAGGGCAGCAATGGAGATAGCAAGCGAAAGCAGTGCTTGCCAGAGTTCAAGTCCGCCTTGGAAGTAGTGAACGGTAGCACCTATCGGGGAAAAGAGCGGGGCATAATCAAGCAAAAAGCGGAGCGGAGCAATATTGCCAAAGACGGGGATGACGACGGCTAGATAAGGAATCAAGAGTACATACATGACGGGGGCGATGGCTACGTTGACTTCTTCGGTACGGGAAACAGTGGAGGCGAAGGAAGCGTAAAGGGTGGCGTAGCTCAAATAGCCGACAAGGAAGAAACTGAGAGCCAGCCATATGGCAGAGCCAAGGCTGATATCGGTGAAAACATTGCCCATCAGGCCAAAGCCACGGGCCGCAGTATAGGCAGTGGCAACGATGACTGCCATTTGGGTCAAGCCGACGACGGCCATGCCAATAATTTTACCGACCATCAACTGATAGCTGGACATGCTTGACAAGAGTATCTCGACTATGCGGGAGGATTTTTCCTCAGCGACGCCAATGGCGATCATTGAGCCTGTTATTGTGATTGCCATGAATAATAAGATGCCGACGGCGAAACCAATCCAGTAGCGGACATCGAGGCTGCTGTCTTCAGGATTTTCGGTTAGGTAAGCCTCCCAGAGTTCTTGGAAGCGGAGGGCGATTTGGGTGTTGACTTCTGTGGCATTTAGACCGTACAGAGCCATTACTTCTTCCTCTGCTTGAACTTGGAGTTCCATTTGCTTTTGAGCGAATTCGGGGATCATGGCGGTGGAAGCATCTTCCATGTCGGCGCGGGAAGCAATAAAAGCGAGGACAAAAATACCGACAACGATAGCTAATGTACCGAAAATGTAGGCACGATTACGCATTTTGACAATCATTTCACGTTTGGCAACTAGTAGAACATTACGCATTTCAAACCCTCCTTTCGAGTTCAATGACAGTTCTTTCGTGGTCAGCCTCGTCTTCTGCGATTAGGTCGCCGAAAATGTTGGCGAGGGGGGTGGGGATTTCGATGGTTTCCGGGGCTTTGGCGGATTTGCGGAGTTCAGCCGGGGTGCCAGTGGCTATGATTTTGCCGTGGCTGATAATAGCGACCTCAGTGGAAACTTGGTCAATCAGCTCAAGCTGGTGGCTGGAAAAGAGAATTGACAGACCCTTATCCGCTTGTTCGCGGATGACGTTGGACATGGTTTTAACAGCGATGGGGTCAAGTCCGGAAAATGGTTCGTCTAAAATGAGGGCTCGGGGCTTGGCGATAAGTGCAATGGCAAGTTGGACACGCTGTTGGTTGCCGGTTGAGAGGGTTTCAA
>Ga0099364_10009654_pt1 | contig 13373 bp, 3 predicted proteins | sample TergutTh196P3_FD_73070 | JGI IMG/M metagenome (GOLD analysis project Ga0099364, IMG submission 73070) | Microcerotermes parvus P3 segment gut microbial communities from Pointe-Noire, Republic of the Congo - Th196 P3 | ecosystem: Host-associated > Arthropoda: Insects > Digestive system > Gut ...
TTGGCAAAGACGATGGCGAAATTCAGTTCGATATGTATTTTGACCCTGCCCGAATACCATCATGGAAAGACCTCATCAAGTATAAGGCGCTTATTTATAAAGGCGAATACGCATTTGATGAAATAAGCGGCGCTCCAATAGGCGTTGCGCCGCCAATAGATAGCCTTTTGACAACTACCACATTTACCGGAGACGAAATAAAAACATGGACGGTAGCAGGCTTTGCAAAAGGCAGTTATACGCTTGTATTTGAGCCCGATCAGCTTGCACCCGCCTTGAGAACGTATTATTACAACTACGAAGTAGATGAACTGCCCGAAATTTTAACAAGCATTGAACCTACGGAAACGGTCGTTTGCCGGGACGATAAAATTGAAATAACTGTGGAAGTAACAGGCGTTGTCGAAAATCCGGAAATGATATATACTTACCAATTACAGCGGTGTAGAGACATAGACGCTGATGTGTGGATAGATATTGAAAACGAGATACAAACGACTGAATTATCCATGACATGGACGGATTTGTCTGTGGACGAAGATACGATATATTACAGAGTGTTGGTCAAACTTAACGATAGATGCCCTGCGCCAAGCGATACAATTTTGGTAAACGGAAATGCGTACCCGGAATTTATAACCGACAGTTATTTTTTCTGCGACGGCAGCAACAACAATGTGCTTTCTTTGAAAGCAGGCAATATAGACAATGGAGTACCTTTTGAACCTTCAAATACTTTCAAATATTATTATACGTTTAACGGAGCGGAAGTGAAGGAAGTATTTTTAGCCGGCGACAGAACATTTACCGTTGACCCCGGCAGCGATGGAAAATATCAACCCGGCGATTATCAAATAATTGTGGAAGGCTGCCCGAATTGCCGCGATACTTCTAATGTGATAAGCGTTTCTTTTCCCGAACTGCTCAAAACAGATATTACCACAGAATGTATCGACCACACAACATACAATATCGCCGTAGAGCTAACCGGTTACGAATATACATGGGACAACGGCGTTAACTGGACAACCGATTCGCTATTATCGGGAGTACTTTTTACTGCCCCCGCCAGCCTTGTGCGCATAAAAGACCCGCAAAGCTACTGCGTATCCGATAGTATCGAAACAATAAGATATGTCGTCAAAATAACAGATATTTCGGCTCCCGATACCGTCTGTGCAGGTTCGGAATTTGAGATAACCGTAGATGCGGAAGGATTTGTTGATAATGTGCCCGATGTGTTAAGCTATCAATGGCAGCTTTTCGACGGAGCATCTTTCGCAGATATTGCAGGCGAAATAAACTTGAAATTGACCACCAGTATTAGCGACAACACAAAATTCAGAGTAATTGTGTCCGGAGAAGAATGTTGTCCGATAGAAAGCGATACGATTAAAGTGGAGGTGAAAGAAAGACCAACCATATCTCCGTCAGGCTCTATTTTCCAATGCGATGCAAGCAATGCGCTACAATTAGAAGCAGGCGCGGTAACAGGCGGCACGCCCGGCTACACATATTACTGGACAAAAGACGGCGGCGCAGAAAACTTGGCTGGCGTCAACAGCCTCTTCCACATAAACCCCAAAGCAGAGGGTGATTATAAAATAATCGTTGAAGACAATTTTGGCTGCCGCGATACCTCCGATGTCGTAAAAGTATTGTTCCCCAAACTGATAACTGCCGATATTACCGTAGCATGCGAAATTACAGGAACTTCATACAGCTTATCTATTGCAGGCACCACGGCAGGCGACTACGAGCATTCGATAGACGGCGGTATTTTGTGGAAAAGCAATGCAGAATTTACCGGCATTCCCCTCACCGATGCAAACACTTATGTGTGTATAAAGGAACTCGAAACGAGATGCATATCGGAGATTGTGCCAACAACCATGCCGATTATCAATGTAAGCATTTTGTCTCCTAATTCCGTTTGTACAGGCACGCAGATGTTCGACATTACAGCAAGCGTAAGCGGAGGTTTTCCTGCCGGAATTAAATCCTACGAATGGCAATACTCAACGGATAATGTGTTATATTCGACCGTTCCGGCTGCGCCAAATTCTCCGGCATTAACAAACATGACTATCGATGAAAATAAATATTTCAGATTGATAATAGAAGATAATGCCGGCTGTTGTCCGGCGGTGAGCGATACGGTTTTGGTGCAACTTTCTTCAATATCGTTTGACGATCCGGAATTAAAATTCGCTTGCAACATTTCAAATCAGTTTCAATTAGAAGTAAGCCATGTAGATGGCGCAGCGCCCATTACATATTATTGGATAAAAGATGGCGGCACAGAAAATCCGGCAACTTTAGATAACGGCAAAATGACCATTATGCAGAAAAATGCAGGCAGCTACGAAGTAATGGCAGAAGACAAAAATGGCTGCCGCGATACAACAGACGCGGTAATTGTTTCTTTCCCGCCCGAACCAAGCGGCATCAGCGCAACCTGCGAGGCAACGATGGATAGCTACCAATTAACGATAACGGCGTTAGCAAGCAATTATGTATATTCGAGGAAAGACGACGAACTGTGGTTGAGCACAGGAACGGCATTTACAAATATTCCGTTGTCCGAACCAAGCAACAACGTGCGTGTAAAAGATACCGACACAGAATGTATATCGGATATTGTGCCAACAACGATGCCTGTAGTTACCGATTTTACTTTCTTCGATTTCCGGTGCAACAACGAAACATCGGTTACATTGCAGCTAATTCCTCCGGCAACCGGTAGCGGTTATTATGAGTATACTTTAGACGGCGTTACATGGAGCACGGATTATGCCGGTTTTAGCATTCCCATTGAAGAAGCAGATGGCGCATACACGCTAACAGTAAAAGATACCGGTACCGGCTGTGAAACAGATGCGTTTGAAGAATTTTACAGACCGTTAAAACCCGAATTGTATCCATTAGGCGAATTACAAGTATATACAAGCGAAAGCGAAGTAATACTGACAGCTTCAGGCGCGGAAAACAGTTATCTGTGGAAGAAAAACAATGTAATAATGCCCGGCGTAACAAGTAACATTTACCATGCCGAAGTAAAAGATGGCGTAACCACCGAATATACGGTACAAGCCCAAAACGCAGTCAACAATTGCCTTTCCCTCCCCGAATGGGTAACAGTGATAGTGCCCGAAGAAAAATTTGAAACATTTATTACTCCTTTTACCGGAGATGGAGTAAACGATGTTTTTGCCGAAGGCTATTCGCAACTGATATTTAATCGTTTAGGAACACTGATATACGACAGCAATGGCGAAAAAACAGGATGGAACGGCGGTATAAAAAACAATCTTCGTAAATTAGCCGACCCGGGAGTATATTTCTATGTCGTCAAAACTAATCATGGACCTGTGCGCGGAAGCATAGAAGTTGTGAGGAAATAATATAATGCAATTATCTTTCGAACTACCCCACCTTAATAAATTAACTTGAATTTTTGTTTTTTTAAAAAAATTTTTTATATTTGTAGCGGAAAAATGGCTAATTGAACCTTGAACCTTTGGAATAAATGATAAAATGCTAAGTAAATTTAACATAAATAATTTGCCAGTCTCGAATATTTTGTTAAAGAGAGAGAGAGAGAGAGAGGGCTTTTACCGCTTTATTTTTCAATTCGAAAACACTCGCGCGCGTAATATACAACAATCTTTTTCATTCGCAAGATACCCTTGCAAATAATTTACCTGCTTTCAGGAACTACGGTTTCGGGAAGCGGTTTTTTTATTGTCTGTAGCCATAATTTTAATACGATTAAAAACACATGAAAAAGCATATATTGAAAATAATAGCATTGTTGGCATTGCAGAGCATTGCTTGCACAGCTTTGATGGGACAACGGACTGTTATTTTTTCCGGTGTAGATTTTTCCGGAAATGGCGAAAAAAATGTTACAAGAGATGGCGTAACGGCAATCGGATACCAAAATGAGTCGAATTCGGCAGGTCATACGCTCGCATGTGTTACTCCTAACGGTGGAAATAATTCCTGTATTGATTTTGAGACTTGTCAACGTCGTATGGAATTTGAAGTAGTAAGCGATGATGAGAGAATTACCTGTATAAAAATTGTTTTTAAGGTAAGAGATGCCGGCGGAAAGATATATGTGGTACATGCAGAAAATAAGCCGGTGGGTAAATTTGACAATACTATCTATGATAATTCCGGCGCTAACACCGACCTTCGTATTTATGAACTCCTAAATGGCGGTTGGAATGTAACTCCTGCTGTTGCGACAGCTAACGGAGATAATTGTTCCGGTCATACAATTAACTATTCGGGCGAAGTAGTGCGTAAAGTAATTTTATCAAGCGGTCTTAAATGGAAAAATGCCGGAACCGTCCAGTATGCCGTATTTTCCCCTAATTATAATGCCGGTAACGTTACAAATAACACTTTTACAGTTATGGATAACAATACCACCAACCTTCAAATTACTCCTGTAAGGTCTTGGTTGGCAGAGGTAACCCTTTGCATCGAATCGCTTCTCCCCGCATGTGTAACGCCGCCTGCCGACGTCAATATCTCCGGTACGCAAACCTATTGCCAAAATGCTACAGCCACCCCTCTTACCGCTGCTCCCCAAGGAGGCGATCCGGAAACTTTTTGGTACAAATGGTACAGCAACACTACCAACAGCAATACCGGCGGCACAGCTATTGAGGGAGCTGCAAGCGACACTTACACGCCGTCCACCACTACCGTAGGCACAACCTATTATTATGTAGAAGTTTGGAACGGCTCCGGAGCCTGCACCGTTACCAGCGCTCCCTACAGCGTTACGGTCAATTCCGCACCAAAAGTCGTTGTAGCATATACCGATGGCGGGTCTTATGCCACGCTTTCCTGGACGGCGCCGCCCGGCGTAACTGTAACAGGATACAATGTGTATAGCTGCCCGACAAGCGCATGCGCTGCCATGACGCCATTAGCATCATTACCTGCGACAACTACTACCTACAATGTAGATGGTCTTGATTATTATGTGGTAGAAGCCACATTTACCAATGCTTGCAGCTCAATTTCATCTCCGGTAGCATTAGTGGGACGTTTGAACGACCCTCCCATAGATACAACTCCGGCAGAGGCGGGACCTACCTGCGGCACATTATTGGCGGCAACTACATTTGCTCCGGCTTCGAGCATCAATTCCAACCATATTTCTATTGATGAAGTACTTTGGTACGACATTACCAATTCGGTAAAATTAGAGATATATCCGGATCAGTTTCCGGAAGCGTTTGCCCTCGACGGCAGTTTTATGACGCCCGGCACAACCGGCTATGCCATTGTCAGCGACCCGAGCATCTTGTCCTCACAGTTAATGCCGAAAAACGACGGAAGCAATTATTTAGTCTATAAATTACCTTATACAGGAAGCAGCGATAATAATGACCCGAATCTCTATCCCTTGTTTAAACTCTCCATAAACGGCATTGAAGCGGGAACAAACATCATGGTAAAAGCGGATTTTGAATACATACCAATCTCTTGTTCAAGCCCGCACGGAAATTCCAGTGTGCGCGGCTGGAGTTCAACGGGAGATAAAAATCCCCGCGATTTCAGTGTTACAAACAGAATAAGCGGATTCTACGATGGCAACGCAAATGGAATAACAGAGTCCGACCGCAGTTTTTGGTGGAGACCCACTGTCAAAAGGTCTAACGACTGCGGAGCCATTGCCTTTAAAAGCATTTATATTTACGGCTGTGCCGACAAGTATGTTCAAAAAGATTTTGAAGGAAATTCCGTTTGTCAGGGCAAAACCGTAAACTTGCGCGCCTTGGGTTTGGGTACGGCAACTACCGGTTACGAATGGTATGTGTGTGATGCAACCAATAGTATTTGGGATTATACACAGGACGATGATGCCTGCTATGAGATAATACCCGGAGAAACCGGTAATATATTGACAGTTGATGTTGAAGACCTGATTTTGCGCCGCTACAAAGCAAAATACAACGGCGAATTTACCAAACCGGCAGATGTGCAGGGTAAAGTTTGCTGTGAGGTGGCAGAAAACACGTCAGACAAAAACAGGGTAGTCTGGTCTGAAGATTTTGGCGTCGTTCAACCTGCCCAGAATCGAAATCCAGACCCAAGCCCGTATGTAGTAAATCATACCCATCTGAAAGATGGCGAAGGTCATATTTTTGACGGATATTATGCGATTATATCGAATACAAGCGGAAGCCAAAATGCCGTAGGAAGTTGGCCCACCGGAAAAACCGACCATACCGGAAATATATATGGAGGTTTTTTGGTTATCAATCTCGGAGGCAGTACAACCAATGTGCAGGAAGTGGAGATTATCAAGGCAGATGTTATGGAAGAGTTTTGCGCGGGTACCTGGTACAATTTTTCCATGTGGACATCGCAATTAGCATCGGCACAGGAAAATCCGGCAAGTTTTATCCTCCGGCTTTGGGAACTGCTGCCCAACGGCTCGCAGGGAGCATTGTTAAACGAAATATACACCGGCATCATGGACATCAACCAGATGGAACGCTGGGCAAACTATACTGTGTCTACAACCCCGACTACGGCTGTATCCGGCATTCGGATACAGGTCATCAGTGTAGGAATGTCCGGCAATGGCAACGACCTTGTATTCGACGACCTGCAATTTACGGTCTGCTCGCCGGAAGTAGAACTCAAAGGCGGCGCTTCGGTAAGTTGCGGCACGATGGTTCCCTTAAATGTTGAATTTGAAGGGCAGGCTGACAGTTATTTTTCCGAGACGTATTTTCTCTGGCAGAAATCAACAGACGGCGGCACAACATGGGTAAACGATTATGGTCCCGCCAAGAACGCCGATACCTATTCTGTTATTCCATACGATGAAAACGAGGAACTCTTGTATCGTGTGATTGTGGCAGGAAGCGCAGCGGTGGCAGTAGCAGTAGCAGACGGAGATGCTGATGCATGTGAAATGTATAACATTACCAATGTCATTTCCCTTACTTGTAGCAACGATTGTCCGTTCTCCGGATTAGACATAACTTCGGACGGAGAAGACAGTTACTGTGCCGATGATATAATTTCTCCACCGCCGTCTCTTACAGTTACCATTACCGGTGCAGAACCCGGCAATTATACGGTTGTTTGGGAGAAAAAATCAACAGGAGATGCCGCTTGGCTTCCTATAGCAACAAATCCGGTAAGTAATAACGGGGCAAGCATTGACGATGTTACGGATACATATACCTTGCCCGCTTTGCCCGAGAGCGCTACTCAGTACAGAGTTATCATAACACCTGATTTTTCGGATATTTGCGAAATGTCTGCTATCATTACCATTACGGTAAGTAACTGTTGCCCGGCTCCGGAATTAACTCCGGTCGAAGATATAAAGCTATGTGAATTTGAAACGGTAGATCTCACAACGATAGCCGCCGGTATTTGCGCTAACAATTGCGGCGGCATCACATTTACTTATTGGAGAGGAAGCGGCGGAGAAGACGATTTAGATGAAGAAACAGCGAAAAAAATAGGTTCAACCGGCAGCGATGAATCAGATACATATTATATAGTAGTAGAAAATGATTGTGGAACAAGCAGCAGCGAGGCTGTTGATATAACCATATATTCAAAAGTAAACACATCTCCCATTTATCACAAATAAGGAAAAAACTCAAACATTATGGATTGGAAAACCATATAACACTTAAAACTAAATAATTAACACTTAAATTTTTATACAGATGAAAACAAATTTATTAAAAAAATTACTCGGCGTCTTGTTCTTGACGGCGCTGAGCTGGAACGCACAGGCGCGGGAAGTAACCTTTACTGCCGTAAACGGTGATTTTGGTGCGGCTAATGGTTTTCGTACCGTAACAGTAGATGGCGTAAAAGGAACATTTTCCCAAGATTTCGCAAATAGAGTAAGTGTAAATGGAATCTCATGTGTTGCCAGTGGACAAGGTATTGACCTAAATAATGGCGGTGGTCATAGTATGATATTTGAAACATTAAATACTGGCGAGAAAATTACCAGCATAAAAGTAAATTACAAAGGTAACGCAGCAGGTACTTCCAAGGTATGGATTGTATATGGAGAAGATATAACAGGTCCTTCTGCTGCAAACTTGCATGGTTATTCTAATGTTTTTACTGTTACTAATGGTGGTTATGCTTCAACAGTTGGAGTAGCCCAAAATGTTGATAATTGTGATGAGGCGGCAATACCGTTTGCAACCGAAGTACATAAAGTAATTTTAGCAAAAAGATTATTTTTTAAAGATGATACAGATGGTCAATTTGCCAAATATAACGATGGAACTAATAATGGTTTTGCTCAGATAGAAAGTCCGGGTGTAAACACCATGATAGGCTCTGTAGTATTTACCATCGAATCAACAGCCCCAGATTGCATATCGCCGCCTGCCGGCGTTACTGTCTCCGGTACGCAAAGCTATTGTCAAAATGATATAGCCTCTCCTCTCACTGCTACTCCCGAAGGAGGAGACCCTGCGACTTACTGGTACCAATGGTACAGCAACGGCGCTACCAACAGCAATACGGGTGGTACGGCTATTGAGGAGGCTACAAGCGACACTTACACGCCGCTTACCACTACGGCAGGTACCACTTATTATTACGTGGAAGTTTCAAACGGTTCAGGAAGTTGTACTGTTGCAAGCGCTCCTTACGACGTTACGGTAAATGCCGTACTTACGGCAAGTTCCGAATCGCTTGTGTTTACACCGGGAAATTTTTCAAAACCAGTTACGCTTGAAGGCACAAATCTGACAGGAGGCAACTTGACGCTCGCCACGTCGAAAGGCTTTTCTGTAAGCCCCCAAACGATAACTGTAATAGGCGGAATTGTGAACGAAACAATAACCGTTACCTCAGACGGCACAATACCAACAGGCTCTGTAAGCATCGACGGCTTGATGTGTCCTACTATAATTGAGCTAAAAGTTTGCTTGAATGCACAGTCTCCTCCACGAATTGTAACTTTTTCCGATTTAGATTTTCCTACAACAGGCACCGCTACTTATGGGACTCACTATACCGAAAAATTGAATGTACGCATGGATCAGATAATCGGCAGTGCAGGAGCAGAAGCTTTTTCCCCATGTCTTGCTGGCTCTCCTAGGGCTTTTAGAAATAACGACCAAAGGTCTTCCTTGTTTTTTACAGCCTTAGACCCTCAAGAAAAAATTACCTCTATAAATATTCTTTATAGAGCTTCAAATCCCGATACTTATGTTGTTGTTTGCTATGGTTCGGAAATGACATATACCCCTTCAGGCGCAACAGTAAATGGAACGGGAGGTCTTAGTGAAATTTATACTATTTCCAAAACGGGTAATCAATTTTATACAGAAACAACACCGTTAGCTAATGGCTCAAATAATTGCACCACTTTGCCAGATAATATACCCGGTGGTGAAACAATTACGTTTCCGTCTGATGCAGAAGTACATGCAATAAGTTTATCAAAAGATGGTTGGTGGGTAGAAAAATCAGATGACCCGGAAATCATTTATGTTAGGATAAATAGTAATGGTATTGGGTCTACTTCCACACTTTTGGGCGCTACCGGTAGCAACAATTCTTTAATTGCTCAAGTAATAGTAACCCTCGAACCGCTTGTTTCCGAATGCATACTGCCTCCGCCGCTTTATTACCGTACTTCCGGCTCGGGCACACGGGAGCTTATTGCATGGGAAAGTTCGTATGACGGCACGACTTGGGATCCGGCAGAAGCTATTCCTTCCGGCGGCAATGAATTTGTAAGCGTAGAACCGAATAACGCATTAACCATTAACAGCGATATTACATTCCGGTCGGTAGATGTAAAAGCCGGCGGGGGATTAATTGTGGATAACGGAAACACATTAACCGTTACAGACGATTTAATGTTATTCAGAACACAGAACAAAGCTTCTTCTGTGGAAAATGACGGCACAATACTTATTGATGGAAAAGTAAAAGCAACCGTTGATTTCGATGGTGGTGATGTGTGGTATTTTGTGAGTTTTCCATTCGATATAGCAAGCATTGAAAAGTTATCAAACGGCATGCCTGCAATAACCGGTACCGACCTCTTTATGAGAAAATACGATGCAGTAGCGCGCGCCCAACGCCAAAGCGGCTGGACAACCTACGCCGGAAGTATCGTGGGCGGCGAAGCCTATATCATGTGGGCATACGAACCGCTCGTGTTTGAAGCAAACGGCATACCCGACTTTTCTAAAACACAAAAAACCACAAACTTATCGTTTACGCCTAATTCCGGCGCAGGACTGGACAGCGATGCCGGTTGGAACTTTATCGTTCACCCGATGTTCAGCAAAGCGGCTCAAACAGTAATTGGCGAAGAACAGTTCGTCTATAAATACATTGCCGGAGCCGACAATTACGCAGTAACCGATTGCACCGGCAACTATACGGTAGGCGAGGAAAACGAATTATCTGACGGAACCAGTGTGTTGTCTTCCTATTTTGTCAAAATAACCGAAACCGCCGCTACGACACTCCTGCACGATTTTGATGTAATATCATTGAAATATGTCGGAATTGTGGCAAACGAAAATATTGTATTGAAACTCAAAGGCAAAAACGGCTACAATTACAGCACGAAAATACGCGTGCTTCCTCAAGCCACCGCAGAATATAACAGTCGTTACGACGCGCCGCACATAATGGCATCTTTGGCATCTACACCGCAGATATATTCGCTTATCGGCGCCGATAAAATGGCAATCAAAGCTGTGTCCGAGCACGCCGTGCTGCCGATTGGGCTGCGCGTGCCTGCTGCCGGAGAATACACCCTCGCATGGAACAGCAAAATAACCGAACAGGAAGCAATTTTGCGCGATGGCGACACGGAAATAGATATGAATGCGCAACCGGAATACACATTCTCTACCGATAAGGCAGGCGAAATTAACGACCGTTTCACTGTCAGTTTCGTAGAAAAACGCAGCGACCCGACCAATATTCTGCAATACGCCGGCGAAACCCTCAAAATCTATACTACCGCCGAAGGCATTCTAATAGAGGGATTAAAGGCAGGCGACATGGTTAAATTGTACGATGTAACAGGAAGATTGTTGCAAGCCGAGCAGGCTGCAACCGCCGTCCTTCAACTCAAAACGCCCTCCAAAGGAGTTTATTTACTGAATATTAATGAAAAAATAAGTAAAGTAATTTTCTAACAGAGCAAACGTAACACGTTAAAAAAAAACGTATTACGTTTCCCTTGAACTAAATAATATACGAATGAAAAAAATGCGAAAATACATAGAATTTATAACCGTTCTGTTTCTACTGTCAACAGCAACGGCAACGGCAGCTGGTTTTCAATACGATGAATCGGGAGTCAGTACAACCTATGAAGATGACTTGCTAATGCAGGACAACCCCTTTATTATTGACTATCCCGAGGACTATGCCGAAGATCTGCCGGTTGAAGAAATACAACTTAGAAGCGACGGACCGCCCGTCAATCCAGATGACCCGGGTTGGGCTTCCCTTCCTGCCGGCGGTTTATTCATGGCGCTTGGATTTGCGGGCGTGTATATGCTGAGGATGAGAATGTTCGGAAAGAAAAAATAAAAATATTGATACATGAAAAAACACATATTGAAAAAAATAGCATTGTTGATTTTTTTCCTTGGACTACTCGTTAGCAGTAGTGTAATGGGGCAGGCACGGACTGTAACCTTTTCCGGCGTAGATTTTGCCGGTAATGGAGAAAAAGATGTTACAAGAGATGGCGCACGGGCATACGGATACGCAAACTGGTCAAATTCTTCAAATCAAACGCTCCCATGTGTTACCGGTGTTGGCGGTAGTAATGCCTGTATTGATTTGGGAGATGTACTTCGGCGTATAGAATTTGAAGTAGTTAGCAATGATGAGAAAATTACCCACATAGAAATTGTTTTTAAAGCAACTGCTGCTGACGCAAAGATATATGTTGTACATACAGAGAATAAGCCAACGGCTCAAAATATTTTTGGAGCCTCTAACACTCATGTTTACGAACTCAGTAATGGCGATTGGGATGTAACTCCTGCAATAGCCTCTGGCAATGATGATAATTGCCCCGGTTATACAATTGACTATTCGAGTGAGGTAGTGCGTAAGGTAATTTTATCTAAAATACTTAAATGGAAAGATGATGCAGGAGGGCAATATGCCGCGTATGATTCTAATAATCTGACCGGTAATGGTTTTACAAGTATAGATGCCACTGGTGTAAATTCCTATTTAGCCAAGGTAACACTTACCCTCGAACCGATTATTCCCGAATGCGTATCGCCGCCGGATGCCGCTTTTGTCTCCGGTACGCAAACGTATTGCCAAAATGATGCTTTTGCCCTCCCTCTCACAGCCGCTCCCCAAGGAGGCGACCCAATGACTTATTGGTATCAATGGTACAGCAACGACGCGATTAACAGCAATATGGGCGGCACGGCTATTCCGGGAGCCACAAGCGCCACTTACACGCCGCTTGTTGCCACAGCAGGTACAAACTATTATTATGTGGAAATTTCGACCGGCTCCGGAGAAAATTGCACTGCTACAAGCGACCCTTACGACGTTACGGTAAATGAAGCGCCTGTAGCCGTTGTAACATATACCGACACAGAAACTTATACCGAACTCTCCTGGACGGCGTTGCCCGGAGCGCAGGAATACAATGTGTATAGCTGTCCGACAAATACCTGTGCCGTCAAAACGCAATTAAACCTCACGCCATTACTTGCGTCAACAACTACCTACACTATTAACGAAGCGCCTGTCTACGGTGTGTATTATACGGTAGAAACCATATTTGACAACGGCTGTTCTTCATTGTCGGTTCAGCCGGCAGCGTTAGCCTATATTCCTGTAAACACAACTCCCGTACCGTTTGGCGGCGCCAACCAACCTTCATGCGGCACATTATTGGCGGCAACCACTTTTTCGTCTTCTTCAAAACCGAGAGCAGACCATCTGACTGTTGACGATATTGAATGGTACGACATTACCAATTCTGTAAAATTGGAGGTATATTTTCCGGAAGCTTATTCTGATGGTGATTTTATGAGTAATGAAACCGGCTATGCCATAGTCAACAATCCCAAGGTGCTGTCCGATGCCTTAGACGAAAAAACAGATGATATAAACCGTTTAATCTTTAAATTACCTTATACAAACAGCAACGATAATTCGGATCTCTATCCAATGTTTAAGCTCTCCGTAGATGGATTTATCCCTGATTATGGGAGAATGATGTTGGTGGCGGAATGGGAATATGTGTCTTCCGGATGTGTGGGTCCAAACGGAACTTCTGAATTGCGCGGATGGACGTCTTGGGGCAACGACATGAATATTCTCAATATCAGTCC
>Ga0099364_10009655_pt1 | contig 13373 bp, 7 predicted proteins | sample TergutTh196P3_FD_73070 | JGI IMG/M metagenome (GOLD analysis project Ga0099364, IMG submission 73070) | Microcerotermes parvus P3 segment gut microbial communities from Pointe-Noire, Republic of the Congo - Th196 P3 | ecosystem: Host-associated > Arthropoda: Insects > Digestive system > Gut ...
CCCCGGTCTGCCCCATGACTATGCTTCCATAACCTATGTCCGTGACCAGCGTCTCGTCCCGCACGCTCCGTACCTTGGTCAACTCGCCGTGCAGGTGCAGGACTTTCGTGCTGCCGGCCCTCTCATGGAGGTCGTCCACGTTTTGCGTGACTATGTACACGTCGAAATGTTCTTCCAGTTCCGCCAGAACAGTGTGCGCTCTGTTGGGCTGGACGTCCGCCAGTTGACGCCGCCGCTGGTTGTAGAACTCAAGAACCATCTCCGGGTTCCTGTGCCACCCATCTATGCTAGCCACGTCCATAACGTCGTAGTTTTCCCAGAGCCCGTCGCTGTCCCTGAACGTCTTAAGCCCGCTCTCCGCGCTTATGCCCGCCCCGGTCAAAACCGTCAGCGTTTTTTTCATGACACGCCCGCCTCCTTTAGCGTCAATTTCCTCACTACGCGTATTATAATGGGAAAATTACATAGTAGAACCCAAACGCAGGTCTTTATGTTATGGGCGGTGACAGTAACAAGCCCCCGCCTTAACGGCGGGGGCCAATTTTTTACTTTGATTGCCTGATTTCTTAACAGTACTTGCGCGTCAGGCCGACCCCCGCCAGCAGCAAGGCAATCATGCCGAACCCAGCGTTGCATCCGCCGCCCCCGCCGCCATTGCCACCGCCACCATTGCCGCCACCGCCACCGCCATTGCCGCCACCGCCGCTGGACACCCTTTTTAGAGTGAGCTTTTCATAATTATGGACGCTGCGTATGTTCGAATACTCTAGCGTATCTCCATTGACTTTATATGTCACTCCCCACCCACCCCAACTACCGCTGTAGTCGCCCTCAGCGACACGCTCGAAGTCACTGCCGCCGTTCATCCTGGATGTGCCTCTTGATTGCCCGCTGGTGTACTCGAACCACAACACAATATCTCCATTCAACCATATCTCGTATCCCAGCGCGGAGTAGGTAACCTCAATTTTGACATCAAGGGCGCTTCCAGGTAAGTAAGTACCCTTCTGTCCTTGAAACTCCCCTTCTCCGGAAACAATCTTCCACGTGTCGTTGAGCGGGTCATCCACCGGCTCACCGTCAACCGCCGCCGCGACCCCTGTAAAGACAAAGAGCGCGCAAAACAAAAACACGAAAGAAACCCAACGCCCGATACTCATACCTTACACCTCCACAGATATTTTGTACCGTCCAAGCGAACGCTCCACTTGGAAAAATTGGGGCGTTCGGAATTGGGAATTGAATCAGCCCCGAATGGGCGGGGTGAGTCCAACGCGAGTTGAAAAAATTGGGCATGTTGTCAAGGAAGTGTGCTATAATCCGGGCTGTACCTGAAGCGCGAACGCCCCAATTTTTCCAAATGGGGCGTTCGCGTTTGCATATTCGGCGGTTAGCAAAGACGGACACAATTTACCGTCCACCCATCGAATGGCTGTCTGGTTGCGCCAATTTCCTCACTAAGCGTATTATAATGAGAAAAAACATAAAAACGGAGGGCTTTATATTATGGGCAGCAACAGCAGGACGTTTTACATCACAACGCCGATTTATTACGTCAACGATATCCCGCATATCGGGCACGCTTACACCACCATCGCGTGCGACGTCATGAGCCGCTATAAACGAATGAAGGGCTTCGACTCCTATTTTTTGACCGGCACGGACGAACACGGGCAGAAGGTTCAGGCCGCGGCCGAGGAAAAAGGCATGACGCCGCAGGAGCTGGTTGACAAAATACACGTAAACTTCAAGGACCTGTGGAAAGTTCTGAACATCAGCAACGACGACTTCATCCGCACCACGGAAGACCGCCACATCCGAGTCGTGCAAAGCATGTTCAAAAAATTGATGGATCAGGACGACATATACAAGGGCAGCTACGAGGGATGGTACTGCGTGCCGTGCGAAACCTACGTGCCTGAAAGCAGCATGGGCGGCGGCCGCGCGTGCCCCGACTGCGGGCGGCCGTTGACTACCATGAAGGAGGAAAGCTACTTCTTCAGGGCGTCGAAATACGCTCCGCAGTTGATAGAGCATTACGAGAAAAATCTGCAAGGGGTGATTCCCCACGCCCGATACAACGAGATAATGAGCTTCCTGCGCGGAGGAGTGCATGACCAGTCCGTGTCGCGCGCCACGCTCAAATGGGGCATACCCATACCGGGCGACGAGAAGCACGTCGTATATGTGTGGTTCGACGCCCTGATAAATTACGCCACGGCGGCAGGCTACCTGGACAATCGGGAGATGTTCGATAAATACTGGCCGGCGGTGCGCCACATGGTCGGCAAGGACATCATACGTTTCCACTGCGTCATATGGCCCCTGATGCTCCTTGCCCTTGGAATAAACGTCCCGGTGTCGGTGATCGCCCACGGATGGTGGACAGTGGACGGCGACAAGATGAGCAAGTCAAAGGGCAACGTGGTAGACCCCTTCAAGATGGCCGAGCTATACGGGGCGGACGCCTTCCGTTATTTCCTGCTGCGCGAGGTTCCCTTCGGCAACGACGGCGACTTCTCCGAAGCGGCGCTTGTGGGGCGTATCAACAGCGACCTTGCGAACGACCTCGGCAACCTCCTGAACCGGACGCTGCAGATGATCGTCAGCTACTCCGGCGGGACCGTTCCGGCGAACAGCGCCGAAGAACCTCTGGACGCGGAGATGCGGACGCTCGGCGAGTCCGCAGTCGCGGCGGTGGATCGCGCCATGGAAAGTTTTTCCTACGAAGAAGCGCTTAAGCATATATGGGCTTTTATCGGGCACGGGAATAAATATATAGACGAAACCACGCCGTGGATTCTGAACAAAGAAGGAAATACCGCCCGCCTTAACTCGGTGATGCACACGCTGTACGAAGTCTTGAGGCTTTCGGCCCTTCTGGTCGCGCCGTACATCCCGTCGTCGGCCGAGAATATATGGCGTCAGCTTGGATGTACCGGCAGCCCGCTCGACACGCTGCTCGACGAGTTTCGCTGGGGCGCGGGCGCCGGGACGAAGGTGAACAAGGGCGACGTTCTGTTCCCGCGCATAGATCTCGAACAGTGGAAAAAAGACAGGGAAGCCGCGAAAGAAGTCGCGAAGGAGCAGGAACATATAAAAATTGACCACGAGCCGCAGATAGACATCGACGCCTTCCGCGCCGTGGAGATGCGCGTGGCGCGCATCGTAAAAGTGGAGGAAATTCCGAAATCGAAAAAACTCTACAAACTGGAAGTTGACCTTGGTTACGAAAAAAGGACGGTATGCGCCGGCATCAAACCGTTCTTCAAGCCGGAGGAGCTCGAGGGCAAAAGGGCGGTGGTGGTGGTAAACCTGAAACCGGCCAAGCTGGCCGGCATCGAGAGCAACGGCATGGTCCTGGCGGCAAGCACGAAAACCGGAGACAGCGAACAGCTTACCCTTATAACCCCTGCCTCGGACGTACCCCTCGGCAGCCGGGTGAGTTGAGGGTAAAGAAGGAGATGCTAAATCTGAGCAACTCTGATCCCCCCTATTTTTCGATAAAGGTTTTTCTGGCAAGGTCCAAGGGGATTATGAGGAGGGCCAGCGTCAGCACGAAAAGCCATTCGTCCCACGTCAACCCATAGCAGCGAAGAACGGCTCCTCCCAAGTACGTCATAGTAACCTGCACCATGATGATCGCGGAAACGGCGCGCAGGAAGCCTTTATTCTGGAAAATGCCCTCGAATAAATTTACCTTGTCGGTTCTTACGTTGAGGGCGTTAAAGGCTACGGTCAACACGAAGAACGTAAAGTAACCCGTCAGCAGATACAAGTTTTGGGGGTGCGCCCGGAAAACGAGCTTCGGGATGTCCGAGAGCAGGAAAAACAGGCTGAGTCCAAAGATGAAAAAGCTCCCGAGCAATATCGAACGCCACATATAGCCGCTGAGGATATTTTCATCTCTCTTTTTCGGCTTTTCCTGCATGAAGCGCTTCAGCGCCGGCTCGCCACCGAAGGCTATCGCCGCGATAGAGTCCATGACAAGGTTTATCCATAGTATCTGTATTATGGTCAAAGGAAGTTCCATGCCAAGCAGCGGCAGAACAAACGAAATCAGCACCGCGGCCACGTTGGTCGTCATCTGGAAGGTTATAAATTTCCTGATGCTGTTAAATATCGTCCGCCCGTACAATATGGCTTTGTCTATCGAACTGAAGTTGTCATCCAGGATGATAATCCCGCTCGCTTCTTTCGCGACTTCGGTTCCGCTGCCCATTGCGAATCCGACGTCGGCGGCTCTCAGCGCGGGGGAGTCGTTTACGCCGTCGCCGGTCATACCGGCAACCATGTTCAAATCCTTCGCGATACGCACCAGACGGCTTTTGTCGCTGGGCAGCGCCCTTGCGATAACCCGTATGTCCTTGAGCTGTTTCTTCAGGTCGTCGTCGGAGATTTTCGCAAGCTCGTCAGAGGTTAAAACCATATTGGACTGTTCCTGAATCAACCCCGCCTCTTTCGCTATGGCCACAGCCGTTTCTCTCCGGTCTCCGGTGATCATGACCACCTGCACACCGGCGCTTTGAACCTCGTGTATCGCGGGGATGGATTCGGGGCGAACCTCGTCGCGTATGCCGATAACGCCCACCAACGCCCATTCGCCCCCGGGCAGGGCGTTTCCGTCAATTTTTTCGGCGCTTGTCGCGAACGCCAGCACGCGTATGGCACGGGACGACATCTCGTCCATTTTAGCGGTAAGGGCGGACACGGACGATTCCGACAGGGGCTTCTTCTGCCCGTTTTCGTCGTGGAAATATTTGCACCTCTCGATTATTTTCTCAGGCGCGCCTTTAATGAGGGTACACTTGTAATCGCCGTCTATCTGGGCCGCGGAATATTTGTCGGCGCTGTTAAACGGGATGGAACGGATAGTGTCAGCCTTGACGTCATCGGCCCCTCCGAGGGCGAATTTCAAAATGGCGCGTTCGGTCGCGTTCCCTCCGATAACTTTGACCGGCTCGTTTTTGCTTACCTTGCTGACTACCGCGTTCGTATTGCGGTTAACGCTCAGGGAAATCAGCTTACCCAGCCCTTCTTCAACTTCGTCCAGCGTTTTGTACTCTTTCGCGTCCCCCGAGACAAACATCACCGCTTCAAGCTCGCCCTTGGTAATAGTGCCTGTCTTGTCGCTGAACAGTATATTCAAGCTGCCCGCTGTCTCGATTCCGACTATCTTTCTTACCAGTACGTTGTCTTTGAGCATTTTCCTCATGTTCAATGCCGAGACAATGGCGATCATCAGGGGCAGACCTTCGGGAACGGCCATCACGATGATAATTACGGCGAGCATGACGGCTTGCACAACGTCATTGCCGACGGTCATCCAGTTTGAGCAGTAAGCGGCCATTTGGGGCAAGTCAAACCCGTTGTTGATGACTATTCGCTGAAAAAGCAGCGCAAAGGCGATCATGACGCCGCCGATGTACCCGAATTTGCTGATGGCGTACGCGAGGTTGCGAAGTTTGAGTTTCAAAGGGGTATCCCGCTCGTCGTCCAGTTGCAGCTCCCCCGCGATTTGTCCGTAAACGGATTTGTCTCCGACGGTGGTGACGGACATCACCGCGTTTCCCGAGTAAACAACGGAACCGCGGAACAATTTATACTTGTTCAGGAAATCCATCGCCGTTTCCTGGTCAGCGTAATCGCCCGGCATTACAATTTTTCGCGCTTCTTTCGCCTCGCCGTTCAGGGCGGACTGATCCACCTGCAACTCCCCTTCGAGGAGTATCCCGTCGGCGGGTATTTTATCGCCCGGCTGCAGCAGCACGCAGTCGTCCGTAACCAGGTCGTCGATTGGTATTTCAACAATGCCGCCGTCCCGATAGACTTTGCAGACGATTTGCGACGCTTCCTCCTGGAGCTTCTGAAAGGCGCTTTCGTTTCTGTGTTCGGAGAACGTGGAGACAAACGTCGCTATGAGGACGGCCAATGCGATGCCCACAGGCTCATACCAATCCGCTTGCCCAAGGAAGGTGAAAACGACGTTGATGACCAAAGCGACGCAAAGAATTTTTATCATGGGGTCGCCGAGGTTATCTTTGAACTTGCTCCAAAAACCTTCAGTCTTATGCTCGGTCAAACGGTTGCTGCCGAATTTTGCTTTCGATTCCTGAACCTGCGCGCTGCTCAAACCATAATTTTTTACCTTCACCGCTAACACTCCCTGGTATTGTCCATCGTTGTTACTTATCAATTTAGAAGTTTACCATGCCTTGCTTGAGAAGTATGCTAAGATACCTCAAAATGCTGAGTAAAATAAGTATGTTGTGAGTCGGAGGTCTCTAATGGAAACAACAAGCAAGACTATCGCGGAACAGTCGGTCACGCTCACCACAGCTAACAAGCGTATCGAAGCGATCATAAGCAATCTGCCCGGAATGGTGTTTCAACATCTTTACAACCCGCCGGAATATACATATACCTTCGTCAGCGAAGGATGCAAGAAACTCACGGGATATACGGCGGAGGAGCTGATCGGCAAGGGCGCGGTTAAATTTTTGGAAATGGCGCATCCCGACGACGCCGACCATATAGAAAAATTAAGCGCGGCAACGCTCCTAAAGGGTTTGCCCTATGAAACCACTTTCCGTATTACGACGCGGGACGGCGCGGAAAAATGGATATGGGAGCGCAGCCGCGTGATTGAAAAAAATCCGGACGGCTCGCCGTATCTGATCGAGGGCTACTATACCGACGTCACCGAGCAGCGGCAACTGCGAACCACCGAATATGAAAAAAAACGGATAGAGTCGAGGATTGAGGCAATTATCGGCAACCTGCCCGGAATGGCGTACCAATGCCTTTACAATTTCCCCCAATATACTCTTACCTTCGTCAGCGAGGGCAGTAAGGAACTCATAGGGTATACGCCGGAGGAACTGGTTGGCGGCGTCAACCAATATCAGGCAATGGTGCATCCCGATGATATAAGAGGAATTGAAAAGAAGTGCGAGGAAACGCTTGACCTCGGTTTGATGTATGAGCACGTTCACCGGCTTGTAATGCGTGACGGCACGATTAAATGGGTTTGGGAACGCAGCCGCGTGCTGGAGTATGATACGGACGGCACGCCTCGTTTGGTGGAGGGCTATGTGTTCGATATCACCGAACAAAAGCAGTTGGAAGCAACCGTTATCGAGGAGATGCGCAGGGCGGAAATCGCCGAGGAGAGCAGCAAGGCAAAAAGCAGTTTCCTGGCAACGATAAGCCATGAAATACGAACTCCGATGAACGCTATTCTCGGCATCACGGAAATCCAACTGCGGGACGAGGCGCTCGAACCCAAATATGAAGAGGCTTTCAGAAAGATATACAACGCGAGCGTCCTGCTGCTTGGCATAATCAACGACCTGCTGGATATGTCGAAAATCGAAGCCAACAAGTTTGAACTGATTCTTTCCGACTACGAAACCGCAAGCCTGATCAGCGACACCGTCAACATGATCCTGGTGCGCTTCGCCGGCAAACCGATCGAATTCGAGCTGGAGGCGGACGAAAACACGCCGCAGACTTTGATCGGCGACGAGCTTCACATTAAACAGATTTTGAACAACCTGCTTTCCAACGCGTTCAAATATACGAAAAAAGGCATGGTAAAACTGTCGGTCTCCGCCGAAAAGGGGGACAAAAAGGAAGAAGCCGAAGCTATGCTTGTTCTCCGCGTGAGCGATACCGGCCAGGGTATGACCGAGGAACAGGTAAGCAGGCTGTTCGACGAATACTCCCGTTTCAACACGAAAGCCAACCGTATAACCGAGGGCACGGGATTGGGTATGCACATCACGCGCAACCTGGTGCGCATGATGAACGGTAAAATCCACGTGGAAAGCGAGGTCGGCAGGGGCACGACCGTAACGGTGCGCCTGCCGCAGAAGGACGTCGGCGCCGGCGTATTGGGCAGGATGGCGGCGGAAAATTTACGGCGGTTCCGCGAAAGCGAAACGGCGAATACAAAAATGGCGCAGGTCATACGCGAGCCTATGCCCTACGGCCGTGTGCTGGTCGTTGACGACGCGGACTTGAATTTATATGTGGCAAGGGGGCTTCTTGCTCCTTACGAGCTGTCGGTCGATACTGCCGACAGCGGATTTGAGGCAATAAACAAGATTGAGGGCGGGCGCGAGTACGACGTTGTGCTCATGGATTACATGATGCCGGAAATGGACGGCGTCGACACGGTCAAAAGTATACGCGCCCTGGGATATTCGCGCCCCATTGTCGCGTTGACGGCCGACGCCGTGTCGGGGCGGGCCGAAATGTTCCTCAACAGCGGTTTCGACGACTTTATCTCAAAGCCGATCGACATACGTCATTTGGACGCCGTTCTGAAAAAATTCGTCCGCGACAGACAGCCGCGCGAAGTCATCGAAGCTGCGCGCAAGGAAAAAATTGCGCGGAAAGCAGGGGCGAAAACCGCGGAAGCGATCTTTTTGGACGCCGTAAAAAAAACCGGAATGATCAACACGGAAATCGGCTTGTCCCGTTTTTCCGGCATGGAAGAGATTTACTACGACATTTTGGAGTTGTTTAACAAAAAACTGCCCAGGGAATGTGACGCCATGTCCGATTTAATGAACGCGCCGGATTTGAATGGTTTTTCCATTGCCGTACACTCGATGAAATCCCAGCTTGCCACCATCGGCGCGATGAATTTGTCCGGGGCGGCGCAGAAACTGGAAACGGCTTCAAAAGATAAAGCAATGGACTATTGCGCGGCTCATTTCCCGGCCTTCAAAGAAGATCTGCTCACCCTGCGCGCGCGGTTGTCGGCCGTATTTTCGGACAAAAAAGCGCCACCGGCCAAAGAACAGGGCGACCCCGCGTACCTGCGGGAACATATCCAAAAAACCCTGGAAGCCGTCAACAGTTACGACGAAAATACGGCCCTGGAAGTCTTAAACCAATTGCGGGCCTATGATTATGGCGGCGAAACCAACTCTCTACTGGATGACGCGCTGGCCGCGCTCAACGACTTCGATTTCGACGCGGCCCTGGAAATATTGGGTAAGCTGCGGCAAATATCAATGAAAACGGAGGACGCTCCGCTATAATGCGATGTTCGCCTTCCCGTCGGCTATGGCAAGTAATTGATCTCTAAACGTAAGGGCCGCGTTCCTGACGTCTTTTCTGTAATTATTCTCATCTTCGGCGTCGCTCGCGAAAATGATACCGCGGGAGCTGTTGACCAACAGGCGGCGGCCGTCTTTGCCAAAAAGCCCTTTCAACGCGGATAATGTTCCTCCCTGCGGGCCAACGCCGGCGACCAGCAGGGGCATTTCATCGCCTATGATTTGCCGCGTCCTGCGCAAAGCCTCCGGATAAGTGGCTCCGGCCTCGGCCCAAACGTTACCGTTGAGATTCCATTCTCCCGCCACTTTTTGCGCCACAACTTCGTAGACCTTGCGGCCGTCGGCTAAAGCCAAGTCCTGAATTTCCGCCGCTGAGGGGTTGCTGTCATGCACGTAGACAACCACGCCTTTTGTATCGTCGGAAAGATAGTCCCTCAGCGTATCGAAGCCAAACCAGGGCGTCACCATCACGCAGTCGAAGCCCAGCCAGTCGAAAATTTCGCCGGCGACCATCCTGACGCTCTCCCCCATTTCGCTGCGTTTCACGTCAGCCAGGAGCGGAATTTCAGGAGCAACTTCCTTCAAATAGAAATTGGTCTCGGCCAGAGCGGCCAGCCCCATTTCTCCATACCCGGCGTAAAAGCTCACGTTGGTTTTATACACGACCGCCAAATCCTGGGTTTCTTCAATAATCATACGATTGAAATTGAAAATGGTGTCTCGCGTCGAGTATCCTTTTTTGAGAAAGCCGGGGATTTTTTCGTAGTTGCTGTCCAAGCCGACGCACAGGTGGCTGTTACGGATATTCAGTTGTCGTTCCAGGCGCGTGATGAATTTTTCCATTATGATCTACCTCCATGGTTTCTTATTATAAATGCATAGCCGTTAACAAAAGCATTACCATAATCCGACGACAGGCTGTAATCTTACGCTTGACAATCCCCGTTTTAGTATATAAACTCTCCCTGTAGAAACCTTACGTTTACATTTAAAGGATTCCGTTAACCGATGCAAGTGCTACAGTTGTGCGCTTTTATAAGCGAGGCTGTTGTCTTTGTGTTTGGGGGCGGAGTCCTTTTTTTGTTCCTTGAAAACCAGACGGCTGGGGAGCCGGAAAGAACCCCCGCAAGAGAGCCGGATAACGAGAGCGTCAGGCGCGATGCTCCGAAAAACGGCGGCGATTTTGCGGTGAAAGCCTTGGAACTGGGAAACACAAGGCCGTATCAAGAAAATAATGATAATATTTATTATTATGAATTAAGTATATATACTTACTTGACAAATAATAATGAATATATCAAAATATGATTTGTGCTCAATGGCGAGCCGAGAAATCTGTTCATCTTCCATATATGAAAAATTACCCAATTTGGCCACGCTTCAGCGGTGGCATTGCCTATAATGGCTGGGTTTTTTCAATTGAGATTTGTGTGGACTATTAACAAACGGAGGTACTAATAAAAAGTATTAACCGTTAAAAACACAGGTTTCGATTTGCTCGCCTTATTTTTCCCCCATACATTTTCACAAGAAGAACAAAAACACAAAATACAACCACGAACGTAGGAACGGGCGGCAATCCGCCCACCATGCTTGACACGGAGAACGGGCCGATTGCCGTTGCTTCGCAAAACCTTCGGTCCGGACTCCACGAAATTCCACACTTTCCTACATATTCCCGATCCGGGAGGGATCTCAAATGACACATAGCTACACTCAAGCCCTGCTCCAGTCCCCTCAAAGCCTGCCGGCTTTTGGAGAGGAGATGATACGCAACAACGCGGGGGGATACGTCTTTCAGGTTTCATCGAAGACGCGTTTGGACAGATTTCTGATTCTGGGATCGGAAGCTGGGTCGTACTACTGCGGCGCCCGGGAGATGACGCTCGAAAACGCCTCCACAGTCAAAAAGCTTATCGAAAAGCAAGGCGTCGAAGTCGTCCGGCGCACTTTGGAAATTTCGCAATCGGGCAGGGCGCCGAAGAACGACCCGGCTCTCTTCGTCCTGGCTCTTTGCCTTGTCTTCGGGGATCTCAAGACAAAAAACGCGGTCAAAACAGATCTTCACAAGGCGGCTCGAATTTCCACGCATCTCTTTCTGTTTTTGGAATACTGCACAGCCCTGCGCGGCTGGGGAAGAGCCTTTAAAACGACGGTTGCTCGTTGGTACGAGAGGATGAACGCCTCGGAGCTGGCATTCCAAACGTCAAAATACCGCTCACGCGGAGATTGGGCGCACCACGACGTTCTGAATTTGGCCCACGTGAAGGCGCAAGACGAAGAAAAGCAGTCCATTTTCCATATGATTATAAACCGCGACAAAGCCGCGCTCAATCGAAACAGCTTGCTGAAAATTGTCAACCGATGCGCCTCACGAGACGAGATGGCGGCAAGTGATTATTACAAGCTCTGTGCCAACGCCACGCGGTTGAAAGAAAAGGAATTAATCTCGGCGATACGGAAATTTGGGCTGCCGCACGAGGTGTTACCCTCGGAGAGCCTGACGGTACCGGACATTTGGAAAGCCCTCCTGGATTCCGGTCTGCCGATGACCGCGCTGATCCGCAATATCGGGCGGATGGCCGCACTGAAAATTTTTAAAGACGCGTCCTACGTCACCCTCCTTCGAGAGCGTCTGCTGGATCCGGTCCAGCTCGAAAAAGCGCGTATCCATCCGCTGACCTTGCTGACGGCGTGGAAAACCTACTCGCGGGGCTGTGGAAATTACGGAAATCTCTGTTGGGATGTGGACACTCGCATCAGGAGCATTTTGGAAAAGGCGTTTTACCTGGCGTTCAAGACAGTCAAGCCCACCGGAAAGAGGATTTTCATTGGTCTGGATGTCTCCAGTTCGATGGAGGCTGACGCCTGGAACGGTCTCACCGCCATGGAAATTTCGTCCGTCATGTGCATGGCAATTGCGCGAACGGAGCCGAACTATACTATCAAGGCGTTCAGTCACGAACTGCAGGACGTCCGGTTCGGAGAAAACAGCTCGCTCGACGAGGTGCTTAACGAGATAAAAGGTATGGAATTCGGGTACACCGACTGCTCGCTTCCGATGCTTTACGCGCGCGAGCACAAAATAGCGGCGGATGCCTTCATTATCTACACGGACAACGAAACTTGGTATGATAGGGTGCATCCCTTTCAGGCCTTAAGAGACTACCGTAAAGCAACGGGCATCGACGCAAAACTGATAGTCGTCGGCATCACGGCGACAGATTTTTCCATCGCAAACCCATCGGACAAAGGTATGCTGGACGTGGTGGGCTTCGACTCCTCCGTTCCTCAAATCATCGGAGATTTCGTCAAAGGATAGGGGCGGCAAAATGCCGCCCCTACGACGCCCTCCCATCTTCCGCACAGGGCCTCTGTTATTGACAAGCTATTACGTCCTCTTTTTGTTCCACGCTGCAAACAGCAAGAACAGCGGGATAGCGAAACCGGAGACGGCAACGCATCCGCCACCGCCGTTGCCACCGCCCCCACCGTTGCCGCCGCCGCTGTGTTCCACGTCATCAGGCGGCAGTATCGTTTTGACTCCCTTGTCCCATGCGGCTCCGGCCTGTTGCGCGAAACCGCGAAATGCCACCGGGTCGCCTCGGAAGAGGGCGTCGTTGGCCTTGGCGATGTTGTCGCGCTGCGACTGAGTGGTTTTGGCGTTGATCGTAAGCCGGTACAACTCGATTGGCGCGCGTAAATCAAGCGGCGTGAAGGCTGGGAAGTTTTCGTCAGCTTGTCTCTTATAATTTTGAACGTACTCAAGGCTTTGATAACCTCGCTGCGTGCCGCCGGAGACACCGGCCGGCGCCGACGGCTCGATTGTACTGCCCTCGTTAAAATCGTTCCAGGTGACTATTTGGACCATGTGCGGATTTGCCTCAAGCGCCTTATTAAAAGTGAGCTTGAATGTTTCCCCATCGTCATACTGAATTATCCCGTGAGAAGGGTAAGGCTGCCCTAATTCCTCGTAAATGCGGGAGTTGAACGACGGAAACGCGCAGGCGGCAAAGTATTCCTTACCCTGCATTTGCGAGTGAATGTGACCGAATTCCGCATCCACCCTGTCTCTAAGCGCTTGCCCGCTCAAGTTCTCGTTGTAAGCCGTACTGACAACCCAGTTGAAAGATGAAACGTTGCCGCTGTCCGGAACGCTTCCAAATAGGGTGACCAACCGGGGCGTCTCTCTCAGGACGGAAAAAACCTGGTTCCACTGGCTCATCGAGGTAAGCGTCTCTCTACCGGGCCCGGAGAAAAACGCAAGTACGACAGGACGCCCATCGTGCCTCAGATAGGCGG
>Ga0099364_10009656_pt1 | contig 13373 bp, 14 predicted proteins | sample TergutTh196P3_FD_73070 | JGI IMG/M metagenome (GOLD analysis project Ga0099364, IMG submission 73070) | Microcerotermes parvus P3 segment gut microbial communities from Pointe-Noire, Republic of the Congo - Th196 P3 | ecosystem: Host-associated > Arthropoda: Insects > Digestive system > Gut ...
ACCACTATATCAAACATCAGCAAGGCCGCCGACGAAACGTCGCACGCCGCGGAGAGCGTGGCGGAACAGTCCGAAACTATGGCGGGCCACGTTCAGGTGATGACGGAAACGCTGTCGCAATTCAAGCTGCCCGACTCGTCGAGTAGTTCAGCCATCAAGAGGCCCGCTAAAATGCAGGCGCTCGCGGCGAAAAACCGAAAGTAAAAAGAAGAAGCGTCAAATACGGATTGCAGCATAATAAAGGAGCGGCCCCGGAATGTCTGGGGCCGCTCCTTTATGGGAGGGTTCTTTAAAATTGTTCCGGGAGCAGCTGCGAAAGCGTGGCCGGCATTTCGTGTTTTGTGTTTACCTTGTCCGGTCCCGTTACGAGGTCGAAGCAGGACACGACAAGCACGCCGTTCCAGAAGCAGGGTTCGCCGGGCTGGTCCAGCTCGCCGTTAAAGCCGTCCGAGTCCGGGCTTTGGGCAATTCGCCGGACTTTGCCTTGCGGGTCGATACGCGCCACTGCGTTGGCGGAAAAATCGGCGACGTACATATTTCCCCAGGCGTCCGTCGTCATGCCGTCCGTCGTCACGAGCTGTTCCGGGTCCTTCGCCCACACGAAGCTCTCTTTCACCGTTCCGTCGGTCTTCATTACCACCTTGTGTACCGCCCCGTCGCCGAAGTTGCCGACGTATATGTTGCCCTGAGCGTCCATTTCGATGCCGTCCGCGCCGTATTGGCAATCAGGGTTGAGGGTGACGAACGTTTCGAGAATGTTCGGATCGCTTGGAAGGTTATCCACCTTGATATTTCTGTCCTTGTAATGGAAGCGGTAGACGCAGCTGAGCAGTTTCCCCTCAGGTCCGGGCGCTTTTGTCAAAAGGCTCTGGGTTACGTACATGTAATCGCCAAAGAATCTGATGCCGTTGGGGTGTTCCATGTCATACGCAATTACGTCCGATTCGATAATCGTGTTACCCTCGATAAGCAGGCGCAGCAGCCGTCCTTTGAATATCAGCTTTTCGTCGCCGGACCAGCCCTGGTTATCGCAAATATAGAGGGCTCCGTCGGGCCCGAAGGCTATGCCCATCGGTCTTGCGCAGCCCGTTTCCTGGTGAACCGGAACGTCCGCCCATTTCGTGATGTTTTTATTCCTGTCGATCTTCAGAAGGCAGCCCGGCATCGATGTGTCGGCGAAGTTGGGACACGACAGCACGAGGTTGCCCTCCGAGTCGATTGCCATTCCGTCCGGCGTGGAAACATAATCCGGCAGCAGTGAAAAAAGCGTTGGCTTTTGCATCTTATTTATCCTTCCTTTCAATCCCGTCCGGGGTCGTTCTCTATCGTCAGTTTATTTATAACCACGTCAACTACGGGCTTATCACCGGGCGCGGTGCGGACTTTACCTATCGCTTGCACAACGTCCAGACCCTCCGTTACGTGTCCGAAGATGGCGTGATTTCCGTCGAGCCAGGGGGTAGGGGCCAGCGTTATGAAGAATTGCGAGCCGCCGGTATTGGGGCCGGCGTTGGCCATTGACAAAATTCCCTCGGAGTCGTGCGTCAGCCCCGGGCCAAATTCGTCGGGTATCGTATAGCCGGGGCCGCCCCTCCCTGTTCCCGTCGGATCGCCGCCCTGAATCATGAAACCGTCAATAACTCGATGAAAAATTACTCCGTCATAGAAGTTCCTCTGGGCAAGGTCCATGAAACTCCTGCATGTTAACGGCGCGAGATCGTAGTAAAGCTCGATCTTAAAATCGCCCATCGAGGTTTCGAACAGAGCCGAAGGGCGTATGCCCTCGGCCGCGTTCGCGCCCGCGCAGAACCAAAATGACGGGGCTAACGTCACAAACAAAACTGCCGCAAACACAAAAATAGAATACTTCACTCTCATCACTTCCTCACGTTGATTTCAATATATATTCTGCCATCCATAGCCTGCGTTACCGTAAAATTATCGACCCAGCCGAAATCGGCCGTATCGCCAAGCTCCGCGATACCGGGAAGGCGGTCCAGAAAGGCCTCGATACCCATCATCAGAATATTGGTCATGAATCCTTCATTTACCTCAAGACGGCTTGGGACAGCCGTGACGCCGAACGCGTTCGATTTTGACGTTATCATTGCCAATTCCCCCGGAATTTCCGAGGAGTACCCGAACTCCTCAAAATCGCCCGCGCCGAACAGCACCGTGCCGCCGCGCCGGGCCACAATCGCGGTGAGCGGCGTACCGGTGGGCACGTTCAAGACTGAGTCCCAACCCTCAAGCTCCCTCCCTCCGCCAAGGAACAGACTCGCCATGCCGTACAGCTTGTTCAGCTCTCCCTCCGCAGCCGTGTCGATCACGAGATACTCCGTACACACAGCGTCCCCGCTCGTCACGAGCGCGGCTGACATTCTGCACTGCCGCAGGATTGTTTCAAAACCCCCTGCGAACTGCGACGGGATACCGCCGCCGAAACGCTCGAAAAAGGCCTTCGCCGGGTCGTCCTCGTCCGGCATAATAGTGTATATCAGGAACATCGGGTCGACGGACGCTAGTATTGCCAGCTCTCCATTGCCCATGACAGGCGGCGTTTTCGGCGTGAAGTCCCCGCTCTCGATCCTGTCGGATATGTTGTCGAATATGTCCGAGAACAACCGAATTGACACGCGCTCGTCGGACCGGCTCCACGACAGTTCGGTTTCGCTGAGTTTTTGCCCCTCCATATCGACCGGCTCATCTAACTTTATCCTGATAAAATTCGGCTCCTCAGTCAGCCGTTCTATGTTCAGGCGTTTTGACGGATCCGCCGCCGCCGCTGACATAGCCTGTATGCCTTTTTCCTCATTGGAGATATTGACAACGCTTGTACTTCCGATATGCACCCGCGTCACGTACAGCGTATCCATGCCATGCATCTCAGGCTTTAAAATCCAGGCGTCGCCCTCGCGGTCCGTCCATTCCTCCGTTCGTGTCAATTGCCTGTCCCCGCTTTTTATAAGCGGATCGAATTTTTCATCATCTACGAACATGGAGAGATAAAGACCGGGAACGTCCGAGGAAGTGACGTAAAGGGTCATTGCGTCCGAGGCGTCGGTGATATCTCGCATATTGGCAAAAAACTCGACGGTCTCGGCGATTTTACCCGCGTCCGTGCCGGGGATGCTCAGCTCCGGGAATTTCCCTATCTTGTCCGCCAAATCGGGTATGAAGGACAGTACGGAGTGAAGCGACCGGGTGTCGTCCGCGTTAATCAGCATATAGGCTGAAACTCCCTCAATCGACGGTATGGCGTCGCTTGGGGACGATATATCATGCAGCGCCACTACCTCGTCAGGTTTGGGCGCGCTCTTTTGCTGCGTGAAATAATATCCGACCGCTATCAGAATAAGAGCCGCTATAATTGCCGTGATTTTTTTTCCCAATAGGGACACCTCCAACTTAATAAACGCGTCTTGCTAAAGCCTGTCGATTATCTCATAAGATTTACGAAAAAAATATGGGGCGCTCTCCAAATAACCGAAGAGCGCCCGCAAGAATCACTGGCGAGAAAGCGAAGATTCGTTCGAGGCCGAAGCGGTTGTCGTGAAATTGGCCGCAGGCGTAGCAGCGCTACGTCGAGGACCAATTTTATGGCAACCGCGAAGGGATCGGGCGAATCTTCGCTTTCTTTACTTCATAGCTTGTTCAACGGCAACGGCCACAGCTACGGTCGCGCCAACCATTGGGTTGTTGCCCATGCCTAGGAAGCCCATCATCTCCACGTGAGCGGGCACGGAACTCGATCCGGCAAACTGCGCGTCCGAGTGCATACGGCCCATCGTGTCGGTCATGCCGTAAGAGGCTGGTCCCGCGCCCATGTTGTCCGGGTGAAGCGTGCGTCCCGTGCCTCCGCCGGAGGCGACCGAGAAATATTTTTTGCCCTGCTCCATGCACTCCTTCTTGTACGTGCCGGCAACCGGATGCTGGAAGCGCGTCGGGTTCGTCGAGTTTCCGGTGATCGACACGTCCACGTTCTCAAGGTGCATGATTGCAACGCCCTCGCGCACGTCGTCCGCGCCGTAACACCGCACGTTCTTGCGCTCGCCGTCGGAATACGAAATCTCCTGGACAACCTTCACCTGTCCTGTAGCGTAGTCGAATTGCGTTTGGACATAGGTGAAGCCGTTGATGCGCGATATTATCTGCGCCCCGTCCTTGCCCAAACCGTTCAGCATGACGCGCAGAGGCGTCGCGCGGCTCTTGTTTGCGTTGCGCACGATTCCTATGGCTCCCTCCGCGGCGGCAAACGACTCGTGTCCCGCGAGGAACGCGAAGCATTTCGTATCATCGCGCAGCAGCATTGCGGCCAGATTGCCGTGCCCAATCCCGACTTTGCGGTCGTCCGCGACGGACCCGGCTATGCAGAAGGCCTGGAGGCCGATACCTATAGCCTCGGCGGCGTCCGCGGCCTTGCCGCAGCCCTTCTTTACGGCAATGGCGGCTCCCATTGTGTACGCCCAGCCCGCGTTCTCGAACGCGATCGGCTGGATGCCCTTCACTATATCTATTGGGGAGAAACCCTTGTCGCGGCATATTTTCTCCGCCGCCTCGAGGTCCGCTATACCATATTCGGAGAGGACGGCGTTAATTTTCTCTATTCGTCTTTCATAGCTCTCGAAAGATACCATACGAAACACCCCCTACTCCTTACGCGGATCTATGTATTTAGCGGCGTCCGCGAACCTGCCGTACGAGCCGGTCGCGTCCTTGATCGCCTTGTTCGCGTCGTCGCCCTTCTTTATCGCGCTCATGGCCTTGCCCAGATTTACAAACTCGTATCCGATTATCAGGTTGTCCTTGTCGAGAGCGAGTCTGGTGACGTAGCCCTCGGCCATTTCGAGGTAACGCGCTCCTTTGATCTTGGTGCTGTACATTGTGCCGATCTGACTGCACAATCCCTTGCCAAGATCCTCCAAGCCCGCTCCAACGGGAAGGCCGCCCTCCGAAAAAGCAGTCTGGCTTCTGCCATACGCTATCTGCAAAAACAGTTCGCGCATCGCAACGTTAATCGCGTCGCACAGCAAATCTGAGTTGAGCGCTTCCAGAAGCGTTTTGCCCGGCAATATCTCCGCCGCCATCGCGGCTGAATGAGTCATGCCCGAGCATCCGATGGTTTCAATCAAAGCCTCTTCGATGACGCCTTCCTTTACGTTGAGCGTCAGCTTGCAGGCGCCCTGCTGCGGAGCGCACCAGCCAACACCGTGCGTCAAGCCGCTGATGTCGCTGTTCTCCTTTATCCGTACCCATCGCCCCTCCTCAGGAACAGGAGCCGGCCCGTGATATGCGCCCTTCGCGACAGGACACATATGTTCAATTTCCGCAGAATAGATCACACGCTATCCCTCCTAAAAAAATGATTTGACAAAGACCCATAAAAAATGGGCAGTATGACACTGCCCAAAGAATAGCCGGTTTATTATTAGTTGTCCAGAGATTCTTCCATCGTGACCGGTTCCGGAAGTTGTTTCACAAGACTGTCGTACAGCACCTTCCACAACCCTATGCCCTGGTTTTCGCTCAGGTGTTCCGAGACCATCTCCACCACCGTATCCTCAAGCGGGCCATACTCTCTCTTGCGCTCCTCGCCTCCTATGGTCCGCGCCGCTTTCATCATGTCCTTCCACAGCTTGCCGAATATCTGGCCCTCGAACTGTCTGCACGTTTCTTCGAGCTCCCGGGATTTTCTCTCGTATTCCTTAACCGACATCGAACCGTCGGGGTTTCGGAAATTCGGCCTGTTTATCGCGCTGAAATCAGCCATAGCGCCCCGCTTACTGTATCACCAGAGTGCCGTGCAGCGCCCCGGCCTCGTCCATCGCCTGGAGAACGGCTACCAGATCCCTCGGCGTGGCGCCCACGGCGTTCATTGCGTCAGTCAGATCAGCCACTGTAGAAGTGGCGGGCAGCTCCACTAATTGCGGGTTCTGCTCGCTGACCGCAATGTCGGTCTGCGGCGTGACCACCGTTTCGCCTCCGCTGAACGGACCGGGCTGGCTCGCCTGCGGGCTTTCCGTAACTCTCACCATGAGATTGCCGTGCGCCACCGCCGTGTTTCCTATCCTCACGTTGCCTCCCATGACGATCGTTCCGGTACGCTCGTTCACCACTACTTTCGCAATCGTGTCCGGCCTTATGGTCAAGCCCTCGATCGATGCGATGAAAGCCCCCGGGGAATTCGCGTAATTGGCGGGGAGCCTTATGGACACCCGTCCCGCGTCGGGAGCGTGCGCCACATTGCCGAATTTTTGGTTTATTGCGGTGACCACGCGCTGCGCTGTGGTGAAATCGGAATTTCGGAGCAGCAGGTTTATATATCCGTCATACGAATAGTTCATATTGACGCCCTGTTCGATTATTGCCCCGTTCGGTATGCGCCCGACCGTGACGACGTTTCTCCTCGCCCTGGACGCCGCTCCGCTCTCAGCCCAGCCGCCTATCGTGAGAGGTCCCTGCGCGACGGCGTATACGCCGCCATTGGCGGCTTTCAGCGGGGTCTGGAGCAGAACGCCCCCTTCAAGGCTCTTTGCGTCGCCCATTGCGCTCACCACCACGTCGGCGTTCTGTCCCGGGCCCAGAAACGCCGGCAGCTGGCAAGTCACCGTTACGACCGCCGCGTTTCTGCTCCTTATCTGCTTTGGATCCATCGTTACGCCGAACTGCGACGTCATGTTGGACATCATCTGACTCGCCATCTGTCCTCTGTCCCCGGTTCCCTGAAGCCCGACGACCAGACCCATTCCGACGAGCTGATTATCGCGCACTCCCTCTACGGTCACAATGTCCTTAACCCGGACCATAGGCTGAACAGGCGCCGCAAACGACGGTGAAACGGCGGCACATACCGCCACCACTAACGCAAATATCAACAAACTCTTCATATAACTTTTTTTCACGATGAAGTCGCCTCCATTCTTCCTCATCTTAATTATCGGTCTTTTAGAATATAGCCTGTAGTATCTGGCTGATCAGACCCGGGCGCTGGGTGCGGGTGATTACGCCCTTTCCATTGAATATCATTTCCGCCTGCGCGACCCGCGTGCTGTCGACTGTATTGTTGTGCCCAATGTCCAGCGGCCTCACTACGCCGGAGTAACGGACGTTCGTTCTCTCGGCTCCGTTCACCATCGAGCGCTCGCCGTTAATAACCAGGTTTCCGTTCGGCATCACGTCGGTGACGATGCAGCTCACCAGCATATTCGTCCTCTTCGTCCGCTCGACCCTGGTGTTTCCCTGCATGCTCGTCGATGTGTTGATACCGAACCCACGCAGGAATGACAGTATTCCATTACCTGTGCCGAAGTCCTCTTCGGTTTCTTTGTCGGAGGTTGTCCTGCCCTGATCCACGTCGCTGTAACTTTCCACCACCCTCACCAAAACTATATCGCCGATGGCGGACGCCTTCCTATCTGAAAAAAGGCTGCTTCCTTCGCTCCAAAGCGAATTTGCCGAGGCTGGCGCGAACAGCGTCAGAGCCGCGAGGATTGCTAAAGCTGACAGTAATATTTTTTTCATTGATTTCATCGGGTTCCCTCCCTGTCTTACTTCGATTTATTTTATTGGCTTATTTCCACCCTGTCCGCCCCTACGATCCGGGCTTTCAGGATTTTTTTGCTGGCAAGATTTTTTACCCTGATAATATCTCCCAAGCCGCCGCGCTGCATCGCAACTCCCTTTACCTCTATCCCCAGGCCGTTCACGCGCGCCGCGATCGTCACTGTCGTACCTGCCCGGACGTAGCCCCCCTGAGTTATGTCGCCGGTTTCAATCGGGTTCATCGCGACCACGGATTTGCGCGCCACAGCCCCCGTGAGCTGCTCCGGTGACGACAGGTTCGTCATCATCATCGCCGCCTTTCCGATTCGCGTGCCCAACATCCTCGGGTCTATAGCGTTCCCTTTTGACAGCGGGTGTTTCGAGTAAACCATCGGCTGATACCACGTAAGTTTTATCTGCTTTGTGGACTGCCGGCCGTTTTTATCCTCCAGCCTCACCGCCAGGGTTCTGGTCCCCGGCGTTATTCTCGGGGGAAGAATGAAGCCTCTGTAACCGGCAATCAGCGTGTTCCAGTCGGTGGGGATAACCTCGACGTCTATGCGCCACTTCCACGAGGTAACGGCTCTCAGTTCGTAAACAAGCGCGGATTCCGGTTTTACCTTAACTACATCGGGCATCGCTATGGAAACCGAAAGGCCGGCGGCCTGCGTCGCTGAAAGAGCCTCTATCACGTCGTCCCGCGAGAACTGCCCGTTATGCCTTATAACAGCCATTGACACACAGTCCGCAAGCTCCCCGTGTCCCGATATTTCCGCATATTCGCCGAGATAGAACCATCCGTCTCTCGCCTCTATCGACTGCGGCAGCGACACCCTCAGTTCCGACGCCCAAAGGGGGCCGGAGCTCAGAATTGCCAAAACCAATATAACTGCCGCCGCAGAAATCCGAATCCGCATGTTCTTCAATCTACTCCCCGCTAACGCCTCAGGTTGTTCGCGATGCGCAGAAGTTCATCCGCCGTCTGAATGGTCTTGGAGTTCGCCTCATAAGCTCTCTGGGCGACTATCATCTCGACCATTTCCTCAACAACCTGTACGTTGGACATTTCAAGAGTGCGCTGTTCGATGGTGCCGAAACCTTCGTCACCGGGGTTGCCGGCAACAGGCGCTCCGCTCGCCGCGGTTTCAAGGAAAAGGTTGCGCCCTATCGAGCGAAGCCCGGCCGGATTGATGAAGCGCACGAGCTCTATCTGGCCGATTTCCTCAGGCAGAATATCGCCCGGCATTTTGACCGTGACGTTACCCGTCTGTGATACCGCGAAGTCTATAGCGTCCTCCGGGACTACGATAGCGGGTTCGAGGAGATAGCCGTCGTGATTCACGACCTGCCCGTTCGCGTCGATCTTCCAGTTGCTGTCGCGCGTGTAGGCTATCGTGCCGTCCGGCAGCGTGACCTGGTAGAAGCCCTCTCCGGTGAGGGCGAGGTCGGTGGCGTTGTCCGTGGTCTGGAGCGAACCCTGCATGAATATCCGCGTTGTGCCCACGACCTTGACGCCGAGGCCGACCTGAATGCCGGTGGGGATCATCGAGTCCGGCTCCACCGGCTGTCCCGGTTCCCTGTTGATCTGGTAAATTAAATCCTGAAAATCCGCCCTTAGTTTCTTAAAGCCGGATGTGTTGACGTTCGCCAAGTTGTGGGCTACCACGTCGAGGTGTGTCTGCTGCGCTATCATGCCGCTTGCGCCGGCCCAAAGAGAACGTAACATTCCGATTACCCCCTTGCTTCTATTAAGTCGGCCGACCTACGGACTGGAAGAGCCTGCCCGAAAGTTCGTCCTGTATCGTTACTGCTCTGCCCGAAGCCTCGAATGCTCTGTTGGCTTCGATCATTCTCACCATTTCCAGTACGACCTGCACATTTGAACGCTCCAGGCCGCCACTTATGATGTCAACGTTTTCCGCCGCCTGAGGCGCGCCTGATTCCGCTGTTTCGGCCAGCAGGGATTTGCCCACATGATGGAGGTAAGTCGGCGTTTCGAAACTAACGACCTGCAGCGTTCCCACTAGCTCGTCGTCGGCGTATACCTGGCCCCCTTCGCCTATGTATACCCTGGTCGCGTCGCCCAGCGTGATCCTGCCGGCGTCTCCCACTATGTAATCGCCGTCGTGAGTTACGAGTTGTCCTTCGTTGTTCTTTTGGAGGTGTCCCGATCTGGTATAGAAGGTATTGCCGTTTCCATCCTCGACGACTAAAAAGCCGTCGTGATTCAGCACTATGTCTAATGGATTGTCAGTCCACTGGATGGGGCCCCGATCGGTTGACATTGCGGTTTCGGAGAGGACGTTGGTCATGGAGATACTGCCGATAGGCGTACGTCCCCTGAAATATGGGAAAAACTTACGTTCTTTGAGTTCCTCGTTGAGCGCCTCGTCCACGATCGTGTAACGCTCGACCCGGTCCATCAGCACCTCAGGAAATGATTTGTTTACCGCGACGCGTCCCCGGAAACCCGATGTGTCGACGTTCGCCAAGTTGTTGCCGACGACGTCGAGCATCTTTTCCTGAACCAGCATCGCCGAAGTTCCCGCGTAAATTCCTCTGAACAAATTCCGCCGCCTCCCGTTTCTGACGGAGGCGGCGCGTTTAACGCCTCCTGCCGCCCCGTCTAGTAGCCCCCGACAACACCGTTCCGGTTTCTTTGAACTTGTCGAGCGTCTGGAGCGTCTTGCCTGTTCCCAGTACCACGCACTCCATCGGCGAATCCGCGACTATAGTTTCTATCTCCGTCTGAGAGGTCACCAGTTCCGGCAGCCCTCGCAACAGCGCGCCTCCGCCGGTCAGTATTATTCCTCTGTCAATAATATCGGCTGCAAGTTCGGGCGGCGTTAGCTCCAAAACTTCGCGAATTCCTCCGATTATCATGTTTATGGATTCTTCTATCGCCTTGGAGACGTCCGTGCTGGTTACCGTGACCTGGCGCGGCAGGCCTTGAATGAGGTCACGGCCTCGAATAATCATCGACAGTTCCTCTCCGATCGGATAACATGTGCCAATCTTTACCTTGAGATCCTCGGCGGTCTGTTCGCCTATCGCGAGGTTGAAATTCCTTCTGGCGTAGCGCATTATCGCCTCGTCGAACTTGTCGCCCCCAACTCTGAGGGATTTCGAGATGACGATGCCCCCAAGCGAGATAACGGCGACGTCTGTGGTGCCGCCGCCTATGTCGACGATGAGGTTGCCGCTCGGCTCGGCTATGGCGAGCCCGGCCCCTATCGCTGATGACATGGGCTCCTCTATAAGGTAGGCCTCCTTGGCCCCAATCTCGAGCGCGGCCTCCAGGACAGCGCGCCTCTCGACGTCGGTCGCTCCCGACGGCACGCAAATCATCACGCGGTGGCGCATTATGCGCTCGATGCCGCGCATAACTTTTTTCAGGAATAATCTGAGCATTACCTCCGTCATGGAGTAATCGGCAATGACCCCGTCTTTGAGCGGGCGTACGGCTATGACGTTTCCAGGCGTCTTGCCTATCATCAGTTTCGCGTCGTCCCCGACGGCAAGAATCTTCCCGCTGTTCTGATCCATCGCGACAACGGCGGGTTCCTGAAGAACGACCCCCTTATCCTTTATATATATGAGAACCGTCGCGGTCCCCAAATCAATACCGATATCCTTTCCCCACACAGGGCAACACCTCTCTAGTACCCGAATAAGTTATCGAGCGTCCGGTACGTTTATAAATTATAAACGATAATGAGCAAGATTTGTTTATAGCGGACTTTGCAAAAATGCTCTATAATTTCCATGTCTTTATTAAACAAAAAATAAAACGAACGAGGTGGATCAACGTGCATGAATGGATCAAAAAGAATAATGAAAAGGTAATCTATGGGCTCGCGATACTTGTAGTTATCCTGCTGATATGGGGATTCTCCACTCAAAGCGGCTTATCACAGGAAGTCGCCCGGCTTGGGAGCGCCAATTCGACTCTCGCGGCGGAATCGGCGGCTAAGGACAATGAGATTGGCGAGGCGAAGGAAAAGATCGACGAACTGTCGCAGGACAGCGAAGCGTCCAAGGCGGAGGCAGAGAAGCTCGCCGCGGAAATGGCGGCTCTCTCCGCGGCTAATGGCGAGCTGTCCGAAAAAGCGGCGTCGCTCGAATCGGAGCTGTCGGAGGCAAAGCTTGAGATCGAGCGGCTTGACTTTGCGGCTTTACTGCGGAAAAACAGTGTTGATAACCTGACGAATGAAGTAACGGTCCTAAAAGGCGTGGAAACGGAGTCGGGGGAAATCATTGCCAAACTGCGCGGCGAGGCTGACGCGGCGGAAGCAAGGATTAAACAACTGGAAGAGACCGTAAAGAGTCTCAGCGAATCTGATAATTGAGGTGAATAGACGTGAATGAGTGGATGAAAAAGAATAACGTAAAGGTAATATACGGGCTTGCAATAATCGTCGTAATCCTGCTGATATGGGTATTTTCCGCGAGTAGCACATCGTCGCGGGAAATCGCCCGGCTTGGCAACGCCAATTCGGCTCTCGCGGCGGAATCGGCAGCCAAGGACAATGAGATTGGCGAGGCGAAGGAAAAGATTGACGAACTGACGCGGGATGTCGACGCATCAAAGGCTGAGGCGGCGAAACTTACTGAGGAAGTCGCGAAGCTGACCGCGGACAGCGGCGAGCTGTCCGAAAAGGCGGCGGCGCTCGATGCGTCTCTTTCGGACGCGAAAGTTGAGTTGGACAGGTTGGACTTTATCGCGTTATTGCGCGAAATAAATGTGGAGAACCTGAGTAACGAGGTTGGGGTACTCAGGCGCGTGGAGGTCGAATTGAAGGCCGAGGCGGCGAAACTTGCGGATGAAATCACGAAGCTGTCCGCGGATAACAGCGAGCTGTCCGGCAAGGCGGCAATGCTTGATACATCTTTATCAGACGCGAAGGTTGAGATTGAACGGCTTGACTTTGTGGCTTTACTGCGTGAAAAGAATATTGAGGACCTGACTAACGAGGTAACGGTACTCAAGCGAGTGGAAGCCGAGTCGAAGGCGGAGAACTCGAAGCTGGCGGCCGCGGGCGATGAGCTGTCCGAAAAGGCGGCAATGCTTGACGCGTCTCTTGAAGAAGCGAAGGCTGAGATCGGCCGGCTTGACTTCGTTGCGTTACTGCGTGAAAAAAATATTGAGGAGCTGACAAACGAGGTAACGGTTCTCAGGCACGTGGAGGTCGAAGCGAATAATGAAATCGTCCGCTTGATAAATGCCAAATTGGCGCTTGAGGCGGAATCAGCGGCAAAGAGCAGGACGATTGCGGAGGAGCGGGAAAAATCAGGCGAAATGACGCGCGATTACGAGGCGTCTCTTGAGGAAGCGAAGGCTGAGATCGACCGGCTTGACTTTATTGCGTTACTGCGGGAAAAAAATATTGAAGATCTGACGAATGAAGTAACTGTTCTCAGACAGGTTGAAGCCGAGTCGGTGGAAATCATAGCCGAACTGTTAAATGTGATAGAAGCGGCGGATATGATGATAAGGCAGCTGGAGGAGGCGCAGTAAAAAATCCGGGCGGTCCATAAGCGGCGGACGACCGGCAGAACGGCAAAAAAATAAATAACGAGGTGGAGCGACGTGCTTGAGTGGATCAAAAAGAATCAGGAGAAGGTAATCTATGGTCTTGCGATACTCGTAATTATCCTGCTGATCGTGATATTCTCCACGCGAAGTAGTACGTCGCGGGAAATCGACCGGCTGAGCAGATCCATTTCGGCGCTCGAAGCGGATTTAGCGGCAGGAGAGAAGACGATTGGCGAGGAGCGCGAAAAATACGACGAACTGACGCGTAATTTCGACGCGTCGAAGGCGGAGGCCG
>Ga0099364_10009657_pt1 | contig 13371 bp, 7 predicted proteins | sample TergutTh196P3_FD_73070 | JGI IMG/M metagenome (GOLD analysis project Ga0099364, IMG submission 73070) | Microcerotermes parvus P3 segment gut microbial communities from Pointe-Noire, Republic of the Congo - Th196 P3 | ecosystem: Host-associated > Arthropoda: Insects > Digestive system > Gut ...
TGGACTCAAAGGAGGTGGATAAAATATATACCCGAATGGGAATTCGCAGGGCGGTATTTGACTGCGACAAGGGATTCTTGTTAAACGGCCTCCAGGTAAAAATAAAGGGAATGTGCGTACACCACGACTGCGGCCTTACGGGGGCTGCAAGTTACAAAGAGATATGGAAGCGCAGGCTCCTCCGTTTAAAAGACATGGGTTGTAACGGCATCAGGATGGCGCATAATCCTCCGGCAAGGGATCTCCTGGATCTCTGTGACGAGATGGGGTTCCTGGTCATGGACGAAGCCTTTGACGAGTGGCTTATGACCAAACACAAGAGCGTTGTTTACGGCTACTCAAGCCATTCCCAGTACGGCTACAGCCAGTTCTTTAATAGGGACAACGAAGAGGATCTCCTCATGATGCTCCACCGGGACAGAAACCACCCGAGTATAATTTTATGGAGTATAGGCAACGAGATCCCCGAACAGGCCGCAGTGGAGGGGGTGGAAATTCTGAAACGTTTACAGGATATCTGCCACCGGGAAGATCCCACCCGGGCCGTTACCCATGCCTATGACAATATAGCGTCAGTGGAGCCGAACCGCGTTACCGAAGCTTTCGAAACCGCCATTGACGTGGTGGGCTACAACTATACGGCCCGCTGGGGAATGAGGGCGGAGACCCTCTATGACGAGGACAGAAAAAAATTCCCCCAGCGCAAGATTGTGGGGGCCGAAAATCCCAGCGCCGGAGGCATCCGGGGTTATTACGATCGAAGGCAGGGGGACAGGTTTTTCCGCATGGATTACGACATGGCCACCCACAGCCATGAATTCCTCTGGCGCTACACCGCCAGCCGGGACTTTGTGGCAGGGGATTACCTCTGGACAGGCGTTGACTACCTGGGCGAATCCCGATGGCCCAGTAAAAACGCGGCCTCAGGCCCCATTGATACGGCGGGTTTCCAAAAGGACAGCTTCCATTACTTCAGAAGCATCTGGAACGAAAAAGACATAACCCTCCATATATTGCCCCACTGGAACTGGAAGGGAAAAGAAGGGGAGTTCATTTCGATAATAGGCTATACAAACTGCCATTCGGTGAGTCTTTATGTGAACGGCAAGCTCGTTGGAACTAAGGGTTATGACTTCCCCAACGTAGGATCTTTAGGGGCCTGGAATATAAGGGCCAAAAACACCTGCCCCACGACCCACGATCTCCATCTCCAGTGGGATGTACCTTACGAGGCGGGAGAGATAAAAGCCGTGGGTTACATGGAAGAAAAACCCGTTGCCGAACTGGTGATAAAAACCACCGGCGATCCGGTAAAGCTCATTGCCAAGCCGGATATACAAACCATACCCCGCCTGGGGCTCGCCCATATCGATATAGACAGCCAGGACAAGGACGGCCTTTTTGTTCCCCATGCGAATTTCCCGGTTACGGCTAAAGCGGAAGGCGCCGTCCGCATCATGGGCCTGGACAGTGGAGATCCCAGGGATCTTACGCCCTTCTACAGCGCCGAACGGAAGATGCTCGCAGGGCGGCTCCTCTGTTTGGTCAGGGGAATGGAAAAGGGAAGCGGGAAAGTGACCCTTTCCGCCAAAGACATGGCCGATGTGGTCCTGGATTTCCAGGTAGAGTAGCTGGTACTTAGCTGTTCTAAATTTACCTTGAAATGTGCGCAATTTACTTGCCTGGAATAGAAAGGCATTATTATTATATACTCACACCAAGGCACAAAGGCACCAAGGAAGATGAATGAAAATGAAATCGGCGCTATTATAGTTGATACTGCCGTTTATTTACACAAAAGATTAGGCTCTGGATTGTTGGAAACCGTATATGAAGTCATTTTAATGAAATTATTGTTAAAAAAAGGGCTTCACGTTCAAAGGCAAGTATCGGTTCCGATAGAATTTGAAGGGGAATACTTCGATGAAGGGTTCCGTATTGATTTGTTCGTTGAAGGAAAGGTAATTATCGAGTTAAAATCCGTTGAAAAGATAAACGCAGCCCATAAAAAACAGCTGCTGACATACCTGAAACTGACTGATACAAAACTCGGCTACATTCTAAATTTCGGAACGGAGTTAATGAAAGACGGGATTGATAGGATAATTAACGGCATTTTAGATTAAACTTTGTGCCTTTGTGCCTTCGTGTGCGCCTTTCTTCATGAAATAGTCAAATTTAGAATTGCTGGCCGGCACTGCAAAAAGCTTGCGTTATGGCTTGATAGGGTTTAAGATTATTGAACTACTAATTTTTTCAACGTTGTTTTGGGAAATTTATCTCATAGGGGGATGATAATGTCTAATAGAATAATACCCGCTGGGTTTTTGGGGGCCAGTCAAATTCTTAATGGGCTGGTTAAAAAAAAGGAAATTGCCGGGGGTGCTGTCGCCGTAGCCCGGCATGGGCAGCTTATCTATCGCGATTACGCCGGATATGCCAACATTGAGGCAAAACTGCCCATGGGTCCCAATGTTATTTATACCATATATTCGATGACCAAGGTTGTTACCTCTGTGGCGCTTCTGCGCCTTTACGAGCGGGGCTGTTTCCATATGCATCAGAGCGTGGGCGATTTCCTGCCGAATTTCAAAAAACAATCCGTCCTGGTGGAGTTGGAAAAGGGCAAAACCGAACTGGTTCCGGCAAAATCCCCGGTAACAATGAAGCAGCTTTTTACCATGACTTCCGGGATTCCCTATGGCAATCCCGATACCCCTGCGGGACGAATGATGAAGGAAACCTTGGAAAAAGCAAAAGGCCTGGTTACCAAGGATTATGCAAACGAAGCTGGCAAATCCCCTTTGGCTTTCCATCCGGGGGAAAAATACATGTACGGGTTTTCGACTGATGTACTGGGGGCGGTACTGGAAGCTATTACGGGAAAAAGGTTTGGCGATTATTTACGGGAAGAGATTTTTGATCCCCTGGGAATGAAAGACTCAGGTTTTTATTTAAGCCCTGAACAGATGGAAAGGACGGCGCTTGTTTACCGGGCCGATAAGGGAAAATTAACGCCGCCGTCCCGGGAAGAAAGCCGGGCCACTTTGGTCCGGCCCAATTTTGAGAGCGGCGGCGGCGGGCTTTTTTGTTCCATGGAAGATTACGGCCGTTTTGCCCAAATGCTCATCAACGGCGGAACCCTTGACGGGGAGCGCATCCTGGGCCGTAAGACTGTAGAACTTATGACAACTGATCATCTGAACAATTCACAGCATAAAGACTTTTTGGCAAGCCATATAGGACAGAAAGGCTGCAGCTATGGGTTAAGCGTAAGGGTAAGAACCAGTATCGCTGATGCGGGCTTGAACATTTCCCTGGGTGAATTCGGCTGGGATGGAATGCCGGGCTGTTGGTTTTCCGGCGATCCCAAAGAAGACATGTATGTGTTGTTCATGATCCAGCGTTTTCCCGGCGGGCAGGATTGGATCCACTATAGAATGCTGGCCGGTATCTATGCCGGCTTGTAGATCATTGTTTGGGAAATTTGCAAGAGGCTCATTTATTAATTTTTTTGCTTTAAAACGAATAAATTGCTTGCTTTGTTAAAGTATGCGGTTTATAATTTATTATTGAGTTACCATGAGGGGAGGCTTGTTTGATGCAGATAGTAGCTGCCAAAAAGATTAACTACAAATTAAAGACAAAAGTAACCCTAGTATTGTTCCTATTTCCTTTCCTGGCTTCTGTTACTATTTTCAACTACATACCTATTTTTGGCTGGTCCTACGCGTTTGTGGAATATATCCCCGGCGTTCCGCTTGCCGAGTCCGCCTTCGCTGGCCTAAGGTATTTTGCCAGGGTATTTGCGGTTACAAGCAATTTCTGGCGGGTATTGCGGAATACCCTGGCTATGTCACTGCTTAATATCGCGTTTTTGGTGATACCCCCTATTTTTGCCATAATGATTTCCCAGATCCTCTTTAGAAGGTATTCAAGGGTGGTGCAGACCTTGGCATCCATACCCAATTTTATATCCTGGGTCTTAGTGTATTCGGTCATATTCTTTATGGTCGCCTCCGAGGCCAGCGCCATAAACCAGGTGTTTATGCGCTTGGGCATAATTTCCCAACCCATTAGCATCCTGACCAATGTCCGCTTTGCCTGGCTAATTCAGGCCTGTATCTCCTTATGGAAAAACGCGGGGTACCAGGCCATTATTTGCCTGGCCGCCATTTCGGGCATTGACCAGGAGCTATACCAGGCCGCAGACGTGGATGGGGCCATGAGCTTCCAAAAGATCCTCCACGTGACTATACCGGGGATTTCCTCAACCTATTTTGTCCTGCTTCTTTTGGCCATATCAAACATGCTTACCAACGGGTTTGAACAGTTCTGGCTTTTTGGGAACGGCCTGACCTGGAGCGCCCTGGAGGTTTTCGATACCTATGTCTACCGCATGGGGATAATGAACATGGAATTCTCCTTTGCCATTGCCATGGGGATTTTTAGGACCATTGTAAGCATAATATTGCTGACCATAGCCAATACCATGTCAAAACTGGTGCGGGAAGAGTCAATTTTTTAATAGGGAGGTAACAATGACATTTAGGTTCGGCCTACAAAGCAAAAAACGTGACGAAATAACAATCCTTGATATATTGAATATTTTGATTTGCGGTTCCTTTGCCTTTATCTGCATTTACCCCCTTTACTATATCCTGATAAATTCGCTTTCTTCCCCTGGCGCCGTGGTAAGGGGGGTTTTTTTCTACCCCCTGGAGTTTACCCTGCGGTCCTACAATGAGCTATGGAACATACCGGGCATTCAAAGCAGTGTTATAATTTCAATCCTCCGGACGGTGGTGGGGTCCGTGTACACAACCTTCTGCTCTAGCTTTGCCGCCTATATACTCACCCGTCGGCACCTCCCTTTTAGGAAGGCGTTTTACCGGTTTTTTATAGTGACCATGTACATCAACGCCGGCTTTATCGCCAATTACCTCCTAATCACCAGCCTGGGGCTTAGGAACAATTTCCTGGTTTATATTTTGCCTTACGGGGTTTCTGCTTTCTACATAATCCTGATTAAGACTTACATAGAGTCCATGGCCGCGTCGGTGTGGGAGTCTGCGGAAATTGACGGGGCCGGGGTGGCCAGGATTTATTTCAGTATCATCCTTCCCCTGGCAAAGCCAATCTTGGCCTGTATCATTATTTTTGCCGCTGTTTTCCAATGGAACGCCTGGGCGGATAATTTATTCTTTATAAGCGGGAGCAGGGGGCGGCACCTTAACACCCTCCAGTATCTTTTGTATATTAACCTCCAGTCCGCCCTGGGGGCCGCCTTCCGGGAAACCGGTGGGGAGGCGGGGGTCTTAAATATATCCCCTACAACCCTGCGGATGGCCATGACCTTTATTACCGTATTGCCGATTCTTTGTGTGTACCCGTTCATGCAGCGGCATTTTACCAAGGGCATTATGCTTGGGGCCGTAAAAGGCTAAGGCATTAAATATTTTTTTTGGAGGATTTTATGGTGAAGAAAATCGGAAAAGGCATCTTGTTGATTGCCTTGTTGTCAGCTTTGGTCCTGTTGTTTTCCGCTGGTGGAAGGCAAGATGGACCTGCGTCGGATGTAACCAGGGACCCCAGGTTCAATAACCGGGTGGATCTGCATGTGACGGCCTTTGTAAGCGTGGCAGAGCCGAATGGCAGGCGCACGGACCCGGTTTCCAGGTATCTTGAGGAAAGGCTGAACATAAACCTGCATTTAACCGGTGCTGTTGAGTCCACTTATCCGACCCAGATTGCGGCCTTGATTGCCGCCAATGACCTGCCGGACATTTTCTACTTTTCAAACGTGTCCCAGCAGTTGCCCATGGTATTGGCGTCCAGGGCCATTTTGAACCTTGACCCCTATATTAATGAAAATTGGTCCCCCAATATACTTGCCGATCCCAACGGTAGGCTTATGTTGGAAGCCCTGCGAACCCCGGCCTTTAGCCCTGACGGCAGCCTTTATACCTTTGGGCTTTGCAAGGGAACCTGGGACGATGGAACCCAGCCTACAGTTGGGCACTATTTACAGTGGGATGTCTATATGAAGGCGGGTCATCCTAGGCTGGAAACTATGGACGATCTCCTGGATGTTATGGAAGCCATGGTTAGGGCCGAACCGACTACCAGGAGCGGCCAGAGGACCTGGGGCCTTGGCTCCTGGTTTGGCGATGGCCAGGGCTGGGGGGAATGGTTTATCCGCAGCCTCTTTGGATGGTCCCATTCCACGCTCCTGAATACGGCTTCTGGTACTACCCTTGCCATCAATAGCGTAGATTCAATGCCCATCAACAGGAATATGATGACCGATCCTCAAAGCCCTTATTGGGAGGCCGTGCGTTTCTATAACAAGGCTTTCCAGCGAGGCTTGCTTGATCCCGACAGCTTTATCCAGAGGCAGGAGATCTACGAGCAGAAATTGTTCGATGGCGTTTACATGTTCAATATCCCCGGCTGGAATTCCGGTCAGGCAAATGGCGAGTTCAATACTTTCCCTGGAAATACAAAAGCCTTTATTTCCATTCCAGGGATTGGATCGACCCGGGAGATGCGTTTTGCCTCTACCCTGTTCCGGGGTGAGCGCCACTATGGGGTAGCCTCCCGTACCAGGCACCCTGAGCGCGCTGTAGCCCTGTTGGACTATGTTTCCACCTATGAGTTCTCCCGGATTGCCTTTAATGGCCCAGAAGGGATTAACTGGAACATGGTAAATGGGGTACCCATTCCCACGGAAGAATACCTGCGTACATCCGTTGACAATCCCTTCAGGTTAAGGACCGGTGCCCAGATCTACCACCACTTTTTGGGGTATGGAAATGGCACTATAGATCCCGCCACCGGCGTTCCCGTTTGCCTCTGGCAGTATTCACCCCAGGCGGTGGAATTGAAAATGAACGCCTCCCACAGGGATTTCCTAAGGCATTACGGGGAGACCAACTGGATTGATGTATACAAGAACCGGATGGAAGTAACCCAAGGCCATAATTTTATCAGCTTTGGCCAGGCCCCGGAAGACATCAGGAACCTCGTCAATGGCTTGAACGCCTACCAGGGTATGAATTTCACCAGGCTTATGGCCGCCACAAGCGATGCGGAGTTTGAGCGACTCCTAAGGGACCATATAGCCGGTATGTCGGCTTACCAGCCGGATCGCATTTTCCAGCATTTTTATAATGAAGCCATGGCCCAGAGGAACGATGTCCAGAGATTCCTCCGCATGTTAGGGGATTAATGAAAAACATAGCCATTGAAGCCGCTGCATTGTATAAGGGAGCGAAGATAATTTCCAGTGATAGCGGGGGTACGAATATTTGCTTTCCCAAAGGCGGGGGAGGTATTTCCCTGCCCCAGCTGATAGATTGCCCCAAGCGCTATCTGCCATTTTATATTGAGGCTTTAGTCGATCACAGTGTCCCCATGGAAATTGTGTTCATTCTTAAAGACAGCAAAGCCGATTTAAAGGGCCATAAAATACGTTTTGGTATTATGCCCCGCTTTCGTACCCTTATATGCATCGACCTTCAATGGCTGGACGGGAATATTCTATTTCCCGGCCATACCGAAGGAGAACTAAAAGTAGTCTTTCTGGGAGGGCATGTACGCCGGGAGGATATCGAAAGTATCCACCTGGTGTCCATGCCTTCTTTTCATGACCTGGAAATTAAAATTTCCCAGCTAAACCTCAGCGATGAGCGGCCGGGGCAATTCCCTATACCCGATGAAAAGCTTATCGATGAATATGGGCAGTACAAAAAAAAGGATTGGCCGGGAAAAGTCAAAAGCCTTGGGGAACTTAAAACAAGGCTCCAGGCAGCCATGGAAACCTCCGGCAGTTTCGGCATTGAAAACTGGAACGGCTTTGGGGGATACTCAAAAAAGAAACTTGGGGAAGGCACTGGGTTTTTCACCAAGATCAAAGCGGAGGGCCGCTGGTGGCTGGTAGATCCCCAAGGTTATGCCTTCTTCAGTTCCGGCCCCTGTTGTACAGTCGCCCGCGCCGATTGCAGGGTGGACGGCATAGAGAAGCTTATGGATTGGCTGCCCGACAGAAATGATCCTGAATATGCTTCGATGTACCAGGAACAGTTAAGGTTTTTCCGAGACAAAAACTGCCGCCCAAACAACGTGGTTTTTTCCTTTGAACAGGCGAACCTGTATAGGGCTTTGGGCAAAGACTGGTATGAAAAATGGAAAAAACTAATCATAGGCCAATTGAAGGCAAATGGCCTAAACACCCTGGCAAACTGGAGCGACCAGGATCTTTTTGGCAAAGTTGAAATGTCTTATGTTTTAAGTCTGGATAGCTTCCCTGAAACGAAAAAATTCATCTTCCGGGATTTTCCGGATGTGTTAAGTGATGAATATGCCGAAGATGCCAGGCAATGCGCAGCCTTTCTTACCCCTTTTGCAAATGATCCCCGCATGATAGGTTATTTTTTGCGGAACGAACCTGCCTGGGCTTTTGTAGATAACCTTGTATTGGCTGACGAGCTGCTTTATAACAGCGAGTCTTTTGTATCCAAAGATAAATTAATAGAATTTCTCAAGCAAAAATACGAGACTCCCGAAGCCTTGTCCAAGGCTTGGAATTATCGCTACGAAAGTTTTGAGGATCTACGCAAACCGGTTTACAAGGCCTCTTCGTTTTCCCGGGAGGCCGAGGCGGATCTTAAAGAATTCAGTAAAATTTTGCTCAAAACCTATGTGTCTATTCCTTCCCAGGAATGTCGTAAGGTGGCTCCCCATCACATGAATTTGGGGATGCGCTGGGCCTGGATTTCCGATCCCGATTTGATAAGCGGATGGGAAAATTTCGATGTTTTTTCCATTAACTGTTATTCCGTTGATCCTACGCCGGCCCTGGATAATGTAGTAAAACTGGGGGTGGATCTGCCCATAATAATAGGCGAGTTCCATTTTGGCGCCTTGGACATGGGCCAAACCTCAACAGGGCTTGAGGGGGTAACAAATCAGGTAGAGCGGGGAAAGGCTTACCATTATTATACCCATCGTGTGGCAGCGCATCCCAACGGAGTAGGCTGCCATTGGTTCCAATGTTACGACCAATTTGCCTTGGGGCGCTTTGACGGCGAAAACTACAATATAGGCTTGATTGATATCTGCTCATTGCCCAACGAAGTAATGTTAAAGGCCGTTAAGGAATGCGCCAAGGGGATCTATGGTGTAATGGAAGGGGCCGTTCCGCCCACAAAGGAAAAACCAGAAAGCATACCCATGATCGCCTTTTAAATATTTTTTAATGATAACAATTCAATCACTAGTGAAAGGAGCCTAATAATGCCAGAAGCCATTATCGCAAAGGAAAAAATCACCATTCCCACTTACGAGTTGGACGTGCCTGAAAAATCGCCGATTTTTTACGAGATGCGGAACCACCAGGGAACCAGGGGAAACATGTATCCCCTGCATATGATAGACAAGTACCTAAACAAGAAGTCGGACCGCGTGTATGAATCCATCAGGCTGGAGAACGAGTATATCCGGGTTGTAACCCTTCCGGAACTTGGCGGCCGCATTTACGAAGGCTACGATAAAAAGCTGGGTTACAATTTTGTCTATAAAAACAACGTTATAAAACCGGCGATGATTGGCCTTGCCGGGGCCTGGCTTTCTGGGGGTATAGAATTCAACTGGCCCACCCATCACCGGCCCACCACGTTTATGCCCGTGGACGCAACCATCGAAGAGGGTGAAGACGGCTCAAAGACGGCGTGGATGGGGGAAATCGAACCCCTCTACGGGATGAAGGGAATGGTAGGGGTAACCATATGGCCCGACCGCTCCTATTTTACCGTTAGGACCCGGCTTTACAACCCTACTTCAAAAACCCAGACTTTCCACTGGTGGGCGAACCTGGCGGTGCATACCAACGACGATTACCAGCTGACGTTTCCGCCGGACATTGATTACATAACTTTTCACTACAAAAACGTAGTATCCCCCTTCCCCCATGTACAAGGGCTTTTTGGAAGGGCCGAGTTTAAAGAGCCCACCGACGTATCCTGGTACAAGAACGTAAAATCGGGCTCGTCCTTTTTCATTTTCAATTCCAATTATAACTTCATGGGCGGCTATGATCATGGAAAGAGCAAAGGGACGGTGCATGTGGCGGACCGGCACATATCTCCGGGGAAAAAGTTCTTTACCTGGGGTCTGGGCGACAGCGCGAAGGCCTGGCAGAAAAACCTTACCGACAACGACGGCGATTACCTGGAAATAATGACCGGCTGCTATACGGACAACCAGCCGGACTTTACCTTTATCCTGCCTGACGAGACAAAAACCTTTGAGCAGACCTGGTACGCCACGGACAAGTTGCCGAATATAAAAAACGCAAACCTGAACGCCGCAGTCAGTCTTTCCGTGGAAGGCAATACAGTTTCCCTGGCCTTCAATGCCACGAGGGTTTATAAAGGCGCAAAGGTTGTTCTTTCCGCAGGGAACGGAGGCCTTGTCCTTTTTGAAAATACCGTGGACATAGAGCCGGGAAAACCCTTTGTAAGCCAGGTCAAGACCGAAAAAGCCTACAATATTGAGGATCTTAAAGCGGAGTTGTTTGAAAGCGGCGGCAAACTGCTGGCGGCCTATGAATGGAGGCCCCCTTATTTCTCCGACAAGGAAACCCCGGTTAAACACCTGCCGGCCCGGGAGCCCGCAGAGATTGAGACCATTGAAGAACTCTACCTGGAAGGGCTTCAGATAGAGCAGTACCACCATCCCCTATTGGACGGGGGCAAATGGTATAAAGAGGCGCTGCGCCGGGACCCTATGGACATCCGCTGCAATAACGCCATGGGCTTAAGGGCCCTTAGATCCGGCGACTTCGTTTTGGCGGCAAATTATTTTAAAACTGCGGTCAAACGCCTGACCATGAGGAACGAGAACCCCTTTGACGGCGAGCCCTATTATTACCTGGGCCTTGCCCTCTCCCTTAGGGGGGAGGAGGAAAACGCCGTCTCCGCCTTGAGGAAGGCCGCGTGGATCCTGGGCTGGAAAGCCCCGGCTTTAAGGGAGGCCGCGAAGATATACCTTCGCCAAGGGGAATACGCCGACGCCTTGAAATGCTGCAAGGAGGCTTATCGTGTAAATACCGACAGCCTTGTACTCCGGCTTTTATACAGCGCGGCCTTGCGTAAATTAAAGGATCCAAAAGGCGCGGAAATTCTTAGCCGGGAAACCCTGGCTTTAGATCCCCTGGATCTGGGCGCCATGTTTGAACTGTCCTTTGCCAGGCAGGAACAGGGGCCTAATGAAAGCGATATTCAGAGCATAATCCGGGGCCGCGCTTCTTCGCTGGTGGAGCTTGCAGGGGAATATATTGACGCAGGGCTTTACGAAGAGGCTCTAAAGGTTCTCTCTTATTGTTCCGGCGGCCCTCTTGTATCCTATTACGCCGCTTACGCCTACGGGGCGCTGGGAAATAAGGAAAAGGCGTCGGAAGAATTCAGGAAAGCCGATAACGCCTCTTTGAATTATTGTTTCCCCTCCAAGGATAGGGAAATCCCAATTTTAAACTATGCCATAGAAAACCATAGTTCCAGCGGCCGCGCCTCCTATCTTTTAGGGCTTCTTTATTACGGCAGGGGAAACAGGGGTATGGCGCTAAAAAATTTGGAAGAGGCCGTCAGGCGGGATACTTCACTTTTCGAGGCCCGGCGCTGTCTTGCGATTGCCTATTATGATAAATACGACGACCGCTTTGGGGCCCTTAGGGAAATGGAAGCCGCCTTTGCCTTGCACAAAGATTCCCGCTATCTTTTTGAGCTTGTCCAGGTGTATAAAGTTACCGGCAAATCGGCGACGGAACGCCTGGCCTTGCTGGAACAAAACAGCGGCCTGCTTGGCATTCGGGATGATCTTTACAATGAATATATAACCCTCCTTAACCTAAACGGCAAAGCGGAAGAGGCGGTACGGAAACTCAAGGAGCATATTTTCCATCCCTACGAAGGGGGGGAAGGGGTATTGATCCGGCAGCATGTACTTGCCTACATAATGCTTGGGCGTAACGCCTATGCCAAGGCGGATTACCAGGGGGCGAAGCAGTTTTATATGTCCGCCCTTGATTACCCGGAAAATTACGGCGAAGGCCGGCGTAACTTTACCCACGAAACTCATATTCATTATCATCTGGCGCTGGCCTGTGAAAAGCTGGGGGAACAGGGCCAATGCAAGGAGTGGCTGGAGAAGGCCGCGAACCAAGAGGACGACAATGAAGCCCAGGGGTTTTACAAGGGTCTTGCCTTACGGAAGCTTGGGCAAGCCTCAAAAGCACATAAGGTTTACCAAAACATGCTTGATTGGGCCGAGGCGGGCTTAAAAGATCCGGATGAAGTTCTTTATTTCCCCGGCTTCCCCGCAGGGCTGCCTTTTGAGCAAACCATACGCAAGGTCAATACGGTCAAGTATTATTACGGCCGGCTTTTAGGGCATCTTGGTTTGGGCCATTGGGCGGAGTTCAGGGAAACGGAAAAAATCTTGGCTTCCTTGACGGACAATACCCCTTGGGTGAAATTGATTCTATCTGACATTAGGGAGTTTGAAGATGGCAAAAAAAACTAAGAAAATCGATAAAATCGTAGGCATTGTTTACGCCTACAACTGCGGGGAAGAATACGACATGGTCAAGGAAATGGGCGTAGAGTGGATAAGGCTTCCTGCGCCGTTCCCCTGGTCGGATAAAATGTTCGGAACTTTAAGCGACGCCTACAAGGCCGCAAAGGATAGAATCAAGGTTGCCCATAAATACGGGATGAAGATAATGGCCACTTCTCCGGGCTTGGGAGCCTATCGTTTTGACTATGATAAGAAAATGACTTACTGGCACGACTCCTGGCCCGCCTTTGCCGGTGAAAAGGGAACGGAAAGTTTTTTGGATAATGTCAGGAAGACGACAAAATTCCTCTGCCAGGATCTGGGGGATCTGGTAAGCGACGTGTGGCAGAACATGAATGAAATTGATATCCCTGTGTTTGCCAAAGACTATATCATAGAAATCCCCACGGGAACCGCCAGGGCAAGCGCCGAAGGCATAGTGGAGGCGAACCCCAAAGCTAAATGCGGAATCAACCTGGCCAATTACTATGGGGAGAATGCCCTTAAGGTGGCCGATATGGCTTACAGGCCGGGCCACAAATTCAGCTATATTGGGGATGATCAGTATTTTGGCTCCTGGCAGGATAGAGATGTGGACGCCTGGACCGCTGTAATCGACGGCCTTTATAAGCGTTACAAGCTGCCGGTCCTGATAAATGAATGGGGATATTCATCCGCTGGCAAAGTCGCCAAAAGGCGCCCGGCAGAAAAAGACATTAAATTGGGCTGGACCGACGTATGTCCCCTTAAAAAGTG
>Ga0099364_10009658_pt1 | contig 13369 bp, 10 predicted proteins | sample TergutTh196P3_FD_73070 | JGI IMG/M metagenome (GOLD analysis project Ga0099364, IMG submission 73070) | Microcerotermes parvus P3 segment gut microbial communities from Pointe-Noire, Republic of the Congo - Th196 P3 | ecosystem: Host-associated > Arthropoda: Insects > Digestive system > Gut ...
ATCGCATTTTTGTGGCGAGTGTTCCCCCCCCCCCCCAGGGGGGAATTTGAAAATTATAGTATGCAGGCCCCTTCCCCCTCGGGGGAGGGGTGCCGCCGCAGCGGCGGGGTGGTCTGCTGCAATCAACCCTTGACAAATCACCATAATATCGTTATAATATAAACAAAAACAGGATGTGTAATATGAAATTGTCGAACAAAATCATTATATCGGTGTTGCTGGCGGCCGTTTTAACGGCGGGGATTGTCTTTGCGTTGCCGAAAATGAGAGAAAGCGAGAGTACCGGAGAGAGCACCGGAATAGATTATCTCAAGGAAGGTTATCTTGTCGCCCATGGTTTCGGCGGTCTTGACGGCGTTACATATACCAATAGTTTGGAGGCTTTTCACGAAAACTATCAAAAAGGTCACAAGCTGTTCGAGGTTGACTTTCAGTTTACTTCTGATGATGTTTTGGTAACCCTTCACGACAGACCTGAGCCGATAGGAACTTTTGAGGAAGAAACGCAAAATGTCCCCTACACCCTTATGTCATTCGAGATGATATGCGATCTAATGATGGATTACGATGATTTTTATATCATAACCGATACAAAATATAATCATAATTTGGATATGCAAAGAAGATCCTTTGACTATATGCTTTCTGCTATAAACGAGCGTGACCCGAAACTGGCGGACAGGATTGTCGTGCAATCATATACTCAGGCGATGGTTCGGTTCATGCTGGAAAACTATGATTTCAAATCGCATATCTATACGCTCTATGCCTCTCCCGATACCGGAGAAGAGGTTATCGAGTTTGTTCGGGAAACGGGGATTTCCGCCGTGTGTATGCCGATTGGACGGGCTACGCCGGAGTTTATCAGCGCCTTGAACCAACTCGGAGTTTTCACATTCGTCCATACCATCAACGATACAGAGTTCATCGAAGGTTTGTTGCAAATGGGTGTATTCGGGATTTATACCGACTTTGTTACCTATAGTGATTTAGAGATCGACCGCCGTGATCGCTATCCTGAATTTGCAGGCGGCAAATACGGGGAGCATGAGTAACCACGAACTACAGATAAAATTAAAATAAACATTTTCAAAACTATTGACATATTTGTTTTGACACTGTAAAATATAAGTATATCGTAGGTTGAAAAACCTGTGAAAATGTTCGCCGCAAACCGGAGCGGGGTACAAAAAAAGGGTCGTCAAATTTTCGCCGCAAACCGGAGCGGGGTACAAAAAAAGGGTCGAAAATTATGCCCCGTTGCCTGTTTAGTGGGCAACGGGGCTTGCTTTAATAAAGGACGTGCAACAAATATGAATGAAAACGACATTAAACAAGGATATGTCTATCATATCAAAAATTCTTACTTTGATTTAGCAAAAGATGATAAACTTATGCGAAACCACGAGGGCGGTGCGTATCGTCCTACATATTATTGCTTAAAAGACGAGAAGACAGGGTTATTATGGGTTATTCCTATGAGTAGTCGGGTTGAGAAGTATACGGTACATATGCAGAAGGATATTGAACGGTACGGCAAGTGCTTGAAAATCTTAGTCGCTCGTTACGGGGACGGTGAATCGGCATTTCTTTTTCAGAATATGTTTCCGATTTTGCCTAAGTATATCAACCACATACACACAGTTGCAGGAAGTCCAATGCAGGTCAATCCCGCCGTGCAAAAAATAATCACAAGCCGCTTTAAGGAAGTGCTGCGTTTGTATCGCAGGGGAATAAAAATGGTCTTCCCCGATATAATCCGATTAGAGAAACTGATGTTGGAAGAATCGTAGGAATCCCCCCGCAATTGTCAATTGCAGCAGACCACCCCGTCAAACACTATCGCAACTCTGTTGCGAGTGTTTGCCACCCCTCCCCAGAGGGGAATTGGAAATTATAGTATGTAAGCCCCTTGCCCTCTTTCGTAAAGAGGGTGCCCTCGCAAGGGCGGGTGTTTTTCCCGTAGGGTATGCACCCCCGTGCATACCGTGTCCATCATGGCGTGACGGAGAGGGCATTTTCCTTAATTTAATTCTTAACAAAAATTCTATAAAAAACCATTGTAATTCTCTTGATTTTGTTGTATAATGACAGGGATGACATGGTTTTTTTATATATCTGAAAGGTTTGGTTTAATGAATGAAATCAAATTGCGAATAGACGGTCGTGAGGTCACGGGCAGGGAAGGTCAGACTATATTTGAGATTGCCCGTTCCTGCGGTATCGAGATACCCACCCTCTGCCACGATGACCGTGTGGAGACATACGGCTCCTGCGGGATCTGTACCGTTGAGGCAGAGGGGATTCCAAAACTGCTGCGTTCCTGCTCCGCCGTTGCCGCAGACGGCATGGTCATACACACAAATACCGAGCGGGTCCGCAAAAATCGCAGGGCGACACTCGAGCTGCTGCTCAGCGATCATATCGGTGACTGCCGCCCTCCATGCGCCGCCGCCTGTCCTGCCGAGACCGATTGTCAGGGATATGCCGGACTAATCGCCAACGGTGAGTATGAACAGGCTCTGCGGCTTATTAAAGAAAAACTGCCCCTGCCCGCCTCTATCGGCAGGGTTTGCCCCCATCCCTGCGAGAGCGAATGCCGCCGCAAATTAGCCGAAGAGCCCGTCTCTATAGCGGCGCTCAAGAGATTTGCCGGAGATATGTATCTTGGTTTGCAGACGGCCGAGATCGCCCCGCCTACAGGTAAGAGTATCGCCGTTATCGGAGGCGGCCCCGGAGGACTGACGGCGGCATATTTTCTCAGAATCGCAGGACATTCGGTGACTGTGTTTGAGGCTATGCCCGAGATGGGCGGTATGCTGAGATACGGTATTCCCGAGTATCGTCTGCCTAAGAGCGTTTTGAGCAGTGAAATAAAAACCATACAGGAGACGGGTATAGTCTTCCGCAACAACATACAGATCGGGCGTGATATATCCTTAGAGACTATCCGAAGCCAGCATGACGCCGTTGTTGTAGCGGCGGGCGCCTGGCTGAGTATGGCTTTGGGGTGCCGCGGTGAAGAGCTGGACGGCGTGTTCGGCGGGATAGAGTTTTTGCTCGATGTATCGGTGGGTAATCTTGCGGGTTCCGACTTTGCGGGAAAAAACATAGCGGTCGTCGGCGGGGGAAACTCTGCCATGGATGCTTGCCGCACCGCAATAAGACTGGGTGCAGACAATGTCTACAGCATCTACCGCAGGACCAAAAACGAGATGCCCGCAGAAGCCATAGAGATACATGAGGCCGAGGAGGAGGGGGTTGTGTTCAAGACCCTCACCAATCCGATAGAACTGATAGGTGAGAACGGCAGGGTCAAGTCTGTTCGTCTTCAGCTCATGGAGCTTGGACAGCCCGACAGTTCGGGACGTCGAAGTCCAGTGCCTATAGAGGGCAGTGAAGAGACTATAGCCGTCGATATTGTCATAGTTGCTATCGGTCAAAAGCCTAATCTAAACCCTGCCTTTGGCCTGAGTGAGATCGGCAGGACAAAATACGGAACTATTGCGGCGGATGAGCATACATTCCTTACCGATACCCCGGGCGTTTTCGCTATCGGCGATGTCGCCAACAAGGGTGCAGACATAGCGGTACGGGCTATCGGAGAGGGCAGGAGAGCCGCCGATGTGATATGCCGCTATCTGAGCGGGCAGGAGTTGCAATCTAAAACTCCATATTATTCTAAGACAGAGAAGAGCGCCGATGATTTTGCTCATATAGAAAAATCACCCCGCATAAAAACCCACTGCAGATCGGCGGCAGATCGCAGGAACGATTTTAACGAAACAACATCAGGCATGACAGAGGATGCCGCCAAACAAGAGGCGGCAAGATGCCTTGAGTGCGGATGTATAGATTTCTTTGAGTGTCGGCTTATAGAATACGCCAACCAATACGATGTTTATCCTGAAAAATACAGCGGCAAAAGACATAAGCATACCACCCGCAATGACCATCCGCATATACACCGCAATCCCGAAAAGTGCATCCTCTGCGGATTGTGCGTAAGGGTTTGTGATCAGACTGTCGGAGCATCGGCGTGGGGTCTTGTCGGGCGGGGATTTGATACCGAGGTGCAACCCGCTCTCGATACCGATCTGCGTGATACCGACTGTGTCTCATGCGGAATGTGCGCCGCTCTCTGCCCCACAGGAGCGTTGACCCAGATAATGCCCATAGCAAAACAGGTTCCGTTCAAAGAAGATATAACCGAAACGGTCTGCGGGCTCTGTTCTGTCGGCTGCAAAATGCGGCTTGCATCTAAGGGCAGCATGATAACCCGCTCTCTGCCTGTAGACCTGCTCTGCCACAAGGGCGCCTTCGGATTTGGCCAAACGCCGCCGTCCAATGACAACCCTTCTGCCGATACACTTGATCGGCTCAATCAGCTTGAAAAGGCCGAGCTTATCGTAGCGGTCGGATCAAATATCGTCACGGAATACGGCGTTGCCGCTATGAAGATACAGAGCGCCGTTAAAAAAGGAGCAAGACTGCTGCTATTCTCCGATACCGACAGTATTCTCGACCATGCCGCCGACACCAAGATGAGTATAAACATACCGTCCGATGATATGAAAAAAACAATAGAAACAAGCATGATCGATCCGCAAAAGACGGTCATAATATTCGAGAAAAACTCTGTGAACACGGACACAACAAGGATGCTCGAGGAAATATCATCCGGGTATATTGTATTGTAGTTAGGAGGACTGTTTATAAAATGCAGGAGGCTAAGAGATCGAACAAATTCCCGGCTATATCGGTTGTTTCGCTTATGATTTCGATTACGCTATGTTCTTTTTTGATTAGCATGGCTGTTATAAACAGGTCTAATCTTGAAAGAGCGCAGATAGAGCAGTTTATATCAGAGCAGGTGAATCATATCAACGAGAGAATATACAAGCTCTTTCACAAGACAGATTCACTTGCCGCAGTTATAGTACACAACAACGGGAATCTTGACAACTTTGAGTATGTAGCGATGTCGTTGTCGGACGATTCTGTTATAATGAATATACTTGTAGCTCCCGGAGGGGTTGTGTCGCAGGTCTATCCTATAACAGGCAATGAGGCGGTTATAGGGCTGGATTTTTTCAGCGAAGGTGCGGGTAACAAGGAAGCCATAGCCGCAAGAGAATCGGGCGAACTTGTGTTAGGCGGTCCCTTTAATCTTGTTCAGGGAGGTCAGGCTCTTGTCGGCAGAAAGCCTATATTTATCGATGGTGAGTTTTGGGGGCTTGTATCGGTAACACTAAAATACCCTCAGATTATCTCCGATATTGCCGAGCTTGAGTGGTTTGCGGCACGGGGTCTGTCCTACGAGCTGTGGCGTATAAGCCCCGATACGAACGAGCGTCAGATCATAGCGGGAACCATTACCGATTACACCGAAGACTACCTGGAAAAACGAGTAGACATTCTTAATGCCGAGTGGTATCTCAGGGTGGCTCCGTTTAGGGCGTGGTACGCATATTCTGAAAATATCATACTGATACTATCGGGAATATTTATATGCGTGCTGGTCTTTTTGGTCATGCAGAATAACTATATACTCAAAAATATGCGGACAAAATTTGAAAACATGGCAAAGACAGACGCACTCACAAACATACACAACAGGCGGTTCTTTATGGAGCAGGCAATAATAAACACCGAACGCTCAAGCCGATTGGGAACGACCAATTACATCATACTCTTTGATCTCGACAATTTTAAAAACGTCAACGATACATATGGACACTCTACAGGCGATCTCGTCCTATCTCAGACGGCTCTACGCATAAAAACTCTCATACGTCCATACGATCTCTTCGCACGCTACGGCGGGGAAGAGTTTATAATTCTCGCAGAAAACATAGATGAGAACAATGTATCCGAAATGGCCGAGCGTATGCGTATAAGCATATGCGGAAAGACCTTTGAAAGCGGCGAATCATCGGTGAGCTGTTCTGCGAGTTTTGGAATAGCGGCAATAGAAAAGAGCGATTTGACCAACGCCATAAAATGTGCGGACGATGCGCTCTATATCGCTAAAAATCAGGGTAAGAACAGAATAAATATATATAACAAGCAGGAGGAATTATTATGATGGGTAAAAAATTGCTTTCGATAGTGCTGGCTCTATTGGTCTTTGCCGCTGTCGCCAATGTCTTTGCAGGATGCAGCGAAACAGATAACCTCACCCTCGAAACAACCGATACAGATGGTGAAAACAGCGATGATTCTGAAAAGAAGGCCATGCCGGGTGCTATGGCTCCGTCACGAAGCACCCGTGCGACAAGACCGCCCTCCCAAACATCACGGACAACACGGACGTCGCTGATTCCCGAAATAAGGACTGCGTCCTCAAGACCTCCCCGCACAAGCAACGAGCGGGTTAGTCAAGAAGGCAAGCCTTTGAACGATTCGCTCAGAGCAAACTCACTGCCGCCCGGAACAGATCCGCTGACAGGGACTATATTGGACCGTGCCGATCCGTTGGGGGATACCATCACAACCAATGTTCTCGAAAGCATAGTAAAAGTTGCAAGTGTATACGGCCAATTAAATTACGAAAAAACCTTTGTCATAGTGACAGATATTCCGGCAGAAGAGGACATGATGCGCAGCTTCCTAAACGGATGCGCTGAGGACATTGTCAACGGCAGACCCTTAACAACATTCATTACCACAGGGTCGAGTTATTTCAGATTCTCTCCCGATCCCATCACATTTTCGCTGGACGCTGCGGCATACAGAACGGTTCAGGAGGCGGGAACGGCCGCCGCCAAACTGCTGCAATCCAGGCTTGAGGATAAATCGATCAATCCGCTTATGGGCGTTGCCCATTCCAACGGAAATATATTTGTTGTGGGAATGATTGTTGTGTGAACAATTCATGGAATACACACATAGGGCGGTACGCACAGGGGTGCGTACCCTACAGGGTTGATAATGCAGAAAGGCATAGGTGAAACATGAATCGGACAATAAAAACCATACTGATAAATTCGCTGTTTTTTATAACGGCTATCTACGGGGTTGCTCTGCTGACTTCCTTGTTCTCTATGCTTTTGTTCAGGATAATCTGCTACTTTGCCGATGTCTTCTTTGCCGCAAAACTCGACACCGTTTTAAGCACGAGCAGTTGGTTCTATCTTCTGATTTTTGTAACATGGCTGATATATCTGTTCCTGCTGTATATGGCTACCTATGCCTTTGCGAGAAAACGCCCGATAGTTCAGTTCCTGCCGTCATTCGGCATAGCATCGGTGATATACGCCGCAACCGGAGCCTTGCATCTGGCCTTCAGTTTTACCGAACACAGCAACACCGTCTATGAACAGGCAATAGACCACCAAGGCATGATAGAAATATTCTATCTCATACCCGAACTGACAATACCGCAGATATTCACGGCATTCGGCGAGTTTGTGAGTTTCTTGATGTTCATTCCGAATTTTGCTTTTATATTCTTCATCCAAAACCCTATCTTGGCAATGACCATCCCCATAGCCATCGGATTTGCGGCGCTGTCGCCGCCCCTTATCGCCCACAGCCGTGAGTGGAAAAGGAAAAACGAGATATACAGGGATGAAACCACAACCACTACTATAAAGGAGATCGAATATCATGGGAAAGACAATAGCTGAAAAAATCATATCAAGCCACATCGTGGGAGGTACGCTTGTAAAGGGTGAGAGCGCCGCTATACGAATAGACCAAACCCTTACGCAGGATGCCACGGGAACTATGGCGTATCTGCAGTTTGAGGCGCTGGGGGTGCCGAGGGTCAAGACCGAGCGGAGTGTTGCGTATATCGACCACAACACATTGCAGTCGGGGTTTATGAATGCCGATGATCACCGCTATATACAGACGGTTGCGAAAAAGCACGGTGTCTACTTCTCCCGTCCGGGTAACGGGATTTGCCATCAGGTGCATTTAGAGAGATTCAGCAGACCGGGAGCGACCCTCATAGGCTCAGACAGTCATACACCCACAGCCGGAGGTATCGGAATGTTTGCCTGCGGAGCGGGCGGGTTCGATGTCGCCGTTGCTATGGCGGGCGGTGCATATCACATAACGGTGCCGAAATCTGTGCGTATAAATCTAACGGGAAAACTGCGGGAATGGGTCAGTGCAAAGGATATTATACTCAAGGTTCTGTCCATCCTCACCGTAAAAGGCGGGGTGGGCAAGGTTATCGAATACGGCGGCGACGGCATTATGACCCTGTCGGTTCCCGAGCGGGCAACCATCACCAACATGGGTGCGGAACTTGGAGCGACTACCTCAATCTTCCCCTCCGATTCACGAACATTGGAGTTTCTTGCGGCACAGGGCAGGGAGGACGACTACATTCCGCTGTCTGCGGATACCGATGCTGTCTATGACGAGATTTACGATATTGATCTCAGCCAGCTTGTTCCGATGGCGGCTTGTCCCCACAGTCCCGATTCGGTCAAGCCGGTAAGCGAGCTAAAGGGCATAAAGATCAATCAGGTTTGTATAGGTTCCTGCACAAACGCTTCCCTGCTTGATTTAACCCGAACTGCCGACATACTAAAAGGCAACACCGTCCATCCCGATGTTAGCCTGTCCATATCCCCCGGCTCTAAGCAGGTGGTGGGTATGATGGCGGATAGCGGCAGATTGGGAGAACTCATAGAATCGGGAGCCCGTATTCTCGAAAACGCCTGCGGGCCCTGCATAGGCATGGGATTGTCGCCAAACTCTGCAGGTGTTTCGCTCCGTACATTTAACCGCAACTTTATCGGACGTTCAGGCACAGCCGATGCCGAGGTCTATCTCGTCAGTCCCGAGACAGCGGCATATTCCGCTATTATGGGATCCATCTCAGACCCGACCGAGCTTGGAAAGATGCCGTCATTCACAATGCCGCAAAGATTCAAGGTCAACGATAACATGATCGTACCGCCCGCAGGCCAATCGGAGGATGTTGAGGTGATCAAAGGCCCGAATATCAAGCCGTTCCCGACGGGACAGCCGTTACCGCAAAGTATCACAGCCGATGTTCTGCTCAAAACCGGAGATAATATTACCACCGATCATATCATGCCTGCGGGTTCAAAGATACTGCCCTACCGCTCTAACATACCGCATTTGTCACAGTATTGCTTTGAGGTATGCGATGCCGCTTTCCCGCAGAGAGCCAAGGATGCCGGAAAGGGATTCATAATCGGCGGGGTCAATTACGGGCAGGGTTCGTCACGAGAACACGCCGCCCTTGTCCCCCTCTATCTGGGAGTAAAGGCGGTCATAGCAAAGAGCTTTGCGAGGATTCATGCCGCCAATCTCGTTAATGCGGGAATACTGCCGCTAACCTTTGTCAATCCCGATGATTATAATAATATCGAACTCGGCGACCAATTGGAGCTTGGCAATATTCTCAGCGAAATCAAAAACGGCTCTGAAATAACCATGCGTAACACAACAAAAAACACCTGCATAACTCTAACATCATCCCTAGGCGAAAGAGACCGTGAAATCATTATAGCAGGCGGGGCTTTGAATTATATAAGGGAGACATTAGGGTGATTATGAAAATCAAAAGAAAGAGTGGGATAATACATGAATGGAATAAACAGCAAAATCCTGAATGTAACAGATGATAGACAGGTTACGATTCCTTTAGTGTTTTTTGAAGAATTGCATTTTGGAAAAAAAGCCGAATGTTTCGTTGCTAACGATGCTGTTATAATTCGTCCGTTTGAAACGGCTAACGATAATTTTAACGATGTTTTTACGATTGATATATTAAAGGATCTAATTTCTCAAGGATATAACGGTAATGAGTTAGTAGAAAAATTTGAAGAACAACATATTAATATTAAAAAGGCGATAGGTGTTTTAATTTCTGAGTCGGACGAAATTGCCGCAGGAAATCTTAAATCTGTATCAACTGAGGATATTTTTGGAGAAATATAAATTATGTATGAGGTTAAATATTTAAGATCTGCCGAACGATATTTGAAAAAAAATCAAGGATAAGCAGTTAAAGGCATCCTTTAAGAAAGCTATCGATGATTTAAAATTAGATCCGTATATAGGGAGGCAAAAAACAGGCGATTTACGCGGAATTTATGGATATGATGTGAGATACTCAGGGACAAATTATGAGCTTGCATATCGAATATATGAAGAGGATGAAAAATTAATAATCATCATACTCGCCGGAACACGAGAAAATTTTTACGAGGAACTAAAAAGATTGCTGTAGGGGCGGCAATCTGCCGCCCGTGGTTATGAAAAATGTACAGTATGTATGAAATTAAATAAATTGGCGTTGATTGCGAAAAATCAATCCAAAAAGTCCTTGAGTTTTTTACTTCTGCTGGGATGACGCAGTTTTCTAAGCGCTTTGGCCTCTATCTGCCTGATACGCTCTCTTGTTACATTGAACTCACGCCCTACCTCCTCAAGGGTTCTCGAGCGCCCGTCCTCCATCCCGAAACGCAGACGCAATACCTTTTCCTCACGGTCGGTGAGTGTGCCGAGGATTGACCCCAGCTGTTCCTTGAGCATGGTATGGGATGCCGCCTCTGCAGGTGCCGGAGCATCGTCGTCGGGTATGAAATCGCCTAAATGGCTGTCTTCTTCCTCACCTATGGGTGTTTCAAGCGACACAGGCTCCTGAGAGGTCCGTATTATCTCACGCACCTTTTCTACCGACATATGCAGTTCTTTTGCTATCTCGTCGAGTGTCGGCTCGTGTCCGTTTCTGTGGAGCAGCTGATTTGACGCCTTTTTAACCTTGTTTATTGTTTCTACCATATGAACAGGGATTCTTATGGTCCGCGCCTGATCTGCAATAGAGCGGGTTATTGCCTGTCGTATCCACCATGTGGCATAGGTAGAGAACTTGAAACCCTTGGTATAATCGAATTTTTCAACAGCCTTGATAAGACCCAGGTTGCCCTCCTGAATCAGGTCGAGAAACTGCATCCCCCGTCCGACATACCGCTTTGCTAGGCTCACCACAAGCCGCAGATTCGCCTCGGAAAGACGGCGGCGTGCATATAGATCACCCTCAGACATTCTTTTGGCAAGGTCGATCTCTTCAGACCCGGTAAGCAGCGGAACCCTGCCTATCTCCTTGAGATAGACCTTGACAGGATCGTCTGAGCCGCTTCCCTCAGCCGCTAATGTGTTCTCGATTTCGTCTGCAAGAGAAACATCGATGTTTAGGTCGAACTCTTCTTCGGCCGAAAAGCTGTCAATAATCTCGATGTTTAAACCCTCTATAGAATCATAGAGTTTATCCATCTGCTCGGCATCGAAATCAAATTCCTCAAACAAATCTGTTATTTCCTGGGTTGTCAGCTTGCCGTTGGCTTTGCCCCGCTCCATTAACTCGTTAATGCTTTTGGATGACTCAATATTTCCCATAAACTATTGCTCCCCCTGCTTTTTCCGTTTATTTATCATATAATTTTTTATATCCTCAGGTGACATTTGCTCAAGCTCTGTGTCGCCTTTTTTATTTTTATTCGACAACAGCACGTCTATATAATCGTCCAGTTGTTTTTTTGTATTAGAAAATTCTGTTTTCTTTGCCATGATTCCGGCTAATCTGCTCATTTCTTCGGGCGACAGCTCTGATGAAAAGGCAGTGAAATCTATGGCTCGATTATCCTTTAGCTTGTCCATTATAAGGAAAAATACACGTTTGCTCCACTCGGAAACAAAATCCTCGCTCTTTATTTTTGACAATATGTATTCTCTGTAATCAGGATTGCCCAATATAAACCAAATAATTCCCTCTTCCGACATGGATGCCTTTAGGTTGTCCGCCTTACTCGGATTCAGCCTATCGCCGTAAATCTCCCTGCCCGACAGGGTGTCACGCCATTGCTTCTGTTTGCGGCCTTTCGCCCTTTTTTTTATCAGATCAGATGTGCTGTTCTGCAATACTTCTTTGGATATTCCCGTATCGGCCGCTATGTTGCTTATATAGACATCCCGCTCTATATCATCGTATATCTCGGCCAGCGCCTCAACGCATCCGTGTATATACTTGATCTTTTCTTCCGGCAGGGAGAGGTCGTATTTGTTCTTGAGCGTAGAAAACTTGTAACTCTGCACGGGTTTAGATTTTTCAAGACAGTCACGAAAACGCAACGCCCCGTATTTGCGTATATAATCATCGGGATCCTTTATATCAGGATCGTCTGCGTTCAGTATCAGCACGCTTGCCTCTACCCCTGCCTGCGATAACAGCGACGTCGCCCTCTCGGTCGCCTTTTGCCCCGCTATATCAGAATCGTATGCTATTACAACGCTATCGGCATATCGGGAGACCAGCTTTGCCTGTTCGGCCGTAAAGGCGGTTCCGCAGGCGGCGATCGCCTCGGTAACTCCCGCCTGCCACATAGATACGGCGTCCATGTTCCCCTCTGCTAGAACCAATCGGCGGCTTCCTGCACTTTTGGCAAAGTTGAGAGCAAACAGATTGTGGCTTTTTTTAAAGACAGGAGTATCGGACGAGTTGAGGTATTTTGCCCCCTTATCATCGAGAGCCCTGCCGCTGAATGCGATTACATTTCCTCTCAGGTCTATTATCGGAAAGATCAGTCTGTTTCTGAATCGGTCATAGTATCCGCCGTTTTTCCCTCTTACTATAAGATCGGCCGCCGCAAGCTCTTCCAGAGTGAATTTCTCCGACAGCATATGGTCTTTTAATCCGTCCCACCCATCGGGTGCGTATCCTATGCCGAATTTTCTTACCGTTTCGGGGGTTAGCCCTCTTCCGGCTGCGTATTTGCGGGCATATCTGCCGCAATCCTCTCCCAGCTGCTTGTAAAAGAATCGAGCCGCCTTTTTATTGGCCTCGTATATCCGCTTTTTTATCTCGGCCATGCCGCTGTCACGGCTGTCCTCCGGCATTGGTATGCCCGAACGCGCCGACAGGAATCTCAGAGCCTCCATATAATCGAGATTCTCATGCTTCATCACAAAGCTGATAACATCCCCGCCAACCCCGCACCCAAAGCAGAAGAAAGACTGAGTATCGGGGTATACAACAAACGAGGGCGTCTTCTCCAAATGAAACGGACAAAGTCCGCTCTTATGCCGCCCCGCGCGTTTAAGAGTTACATAAGAAGACACTACATCCTCAATATCACAAGCATATTTCAGCCTGTTAAGAAAATCATCAAGATTCACTTTCTTTTATCAAACTCCTGTACTTACAATTGTATCAGACCACCCCGTCTGCAATAACTACGGTATGCACGGGGGTAACCACGGATGACCGAGGGCAGACCACCCCGTCAAACACTATCGCAACTTTGTTGCGAGTGTTTGCCACCCCTCCCCAGAGGGGAATTGGAAATTATAGTATGCAAGCCCCATTCCCCTCTGGGGG
>Ga0099364_10009659_pt1 | contig 13367 bp, 14 predicted proteins | sample TergutTh196P3_FD_73070 | JGI IMG/M metagenome (GOLD analysis project Ga0099364, IMG submission 73070) | Microcerotermes parvus P3 segment gut microbial communities from Pointe-Noire, Republic of the Congo - Th196 P3 | ecosystem: Host-associated > Arthropoda: Insects > Digestive system > Gut ...
GTAATGGAATTTGCTCTTCCATGTATTGTAAACTGTAGGTTTCAGGGTATAGCGTCAATTTTCCCGCATGGACTTCTTTTTTCAGAGCACCACTTCTGCGTAACAAAGCTTCCGCGCGTTTTATCAATATAGGCATGGAAAAAGGCTTAGTGACATAATCATCGGCTTCATTTTCAAAGGCACGGATTTGGTTGTCGTCGTCAGAAAGAGCGGTCATCATCAAAACGGGCGTGTCATGAATTTTACGGAGTTCTTTCAAAAGCTCCTGCCCGTTTACACCGGGGAGCATGATATCAAGAATGACAAGGTGGTAGTTGTTTTCATAGAAACGTTCCAACGCAGAATGCCCGTCAGCGCAGGCATCCACAGAATATCCCGCTTTTTTGAAAAACCTGCAGACCATATTGCGAATGTTATCGTCGTCCTCAACTATAAGTATTTTTATTTCCATAGCAAATCACCTCGCCTCATTATCGTACCATGTGTTTCTAACTTTAATCTAACTTTTTTCAAACTATAAAGACAAATAATACACCGCCAGCTGGGTCCTGTCCCTTAGTTCGAGTTTTTCGAGAATGACGCTTAGATAGTTCCTCACGGTGCCTTCGCTTAAAAAGAGCTCTTTGGCAATTTCTTTGTTGCTGTACCCTTTTGCCACAAATTCTATTATATCTGCTTCACGCCCTCCTATGCCGAGCTTCGACAGGTCGGGCTTTTGCGGCCCGCTTATGAATGACGGCAGTTTTGCGACGATTTCGCTGCCGAACACGCTTTGCCCGGACATCACCGCTTTTAGCGCCGGTGCTATCGCTTCGGCGTTTTGCTTTATGAGGTAGCCTTTCGCCCCCATGCGCAGCGCCTTCACTATGTAATCATTGTCGGAAAACGTGGTCAGAAAAAGAATTTTCGCGTCAGGGTGTTCGTTAATGATTTGCTCCCCCGCTTCCAAGCCGGAAATGCCGTCCATCCTTATATCCATAAGCACAATGTCCGGGCGGAACTTTTCAAACAGCCGGATCGCTTCTTCCCCGCTCGTCCCTGTGGCGGCAATCTCAATCTCCGGGTCTGCTTGCAGTATGGTCTTGAGTGACGCGCAGATAAAACTGTCGTCGTCGATGATTACGATCCTCACTTTCAATCAGCCTCCTTTGGAACCGATATGAACACCTTGAAGCCTTTTCCGGATTCCGCGCGGAACACGCCGCCGAGTGCGTTTACCCTGTCGGCCATATTTTGCAGCCCAATCCCGTTTTCCGGCGTTTGTTTGGCGTGGACAGCACCGTTGTCAGAAATAACCAACCTGCAGAATGCCGGGTGCTCTGTAACGGTGACTGTCGCCTCGGTAGCGTTGCTGTGCCGCGCTATGTTGTTCAGCGCTTCCCGCGAGACTGCGGAAAAGCATGTCCTCAGCCTGACGGGGAGGTCTCCGGCGTCATAGTGCAGCCGCACAGGGCAGAAGTTAAAGCCTTCTATCATGCTTTCAAGCTGCAGTTTCAGGCTGATGGATTCGTCATGCAAGTCGTGGACGCTGCTCCTGACGCTGTCCATCGCCTCGGCCATCGTTGTTTTTATTTGCTCCAAATCCTTTGTCAGCTCATCGTCCGCCGCATGGGTCACGTTCAGCGCGCCAAGCTGCAAAATGGCTCGGGTCAGCAGATGCCCCACATTGTCGTGTATCTCGCGGGCAATGCGGTTGCGCTCAGTAAGTGTCGCAAGCCGTACTTCATAATCCTGCTTTTCTAACAGCTCACGGTTTTTATGCTCCAAAAGCGCGGCTTTTTCTTTGGCGCTGTCGGTCAGTAAGTAGAACTCTTTTTGGGTATTCATTTGCGCCAACGTCCTGTAGTGCAGCAGAGATGCTGTGCCGGATGCGAGCGCGACGACTGCCGTGATCCTCCAGCCTTCCGCTATGTAGCAAACCGGCAGCGCGGCGCACCATAGATATCGGAAAGCCGGTTTTTCCATGTTATTGCAGTCATAAACTATTAGCGGCAGAAAGACAGTAAGCTCCGGGACGAGAAAGCATACCAACGTATATGCCGCGCACAGCGCAGTAGGTACCGTTTTTTCGAAATAGCTGCAAAGCGAGCTTACGGTCAACGCGGTGAGCATGGCGACAAGGTATGTCCACCGCAAATCTGTCATAGACAGCGCAAGCAGGCACAATCCGAAAAGCGCCAGTTTGTCGATCAGCTTTTGCATAATCCCTCCTGTTGCGGACAGGCCGCAGAGTTAGGGGTGAGGAGTGAGGAGTGAGGAGTTCTTTTAATTTTTCTTTTTTTGCTGAACGTCTTCTCTAGTGCTTTTTTTATGATACCATGGGCGGCGCTTTTTTTTCAATGACAAATGTAATGTCATGGCGGTGCGTTTTTGTGATAATACTCACTGTTTCACTGAGTACCGGCCTGATAGAATGCGAATAGGACAGCTTGTCCGCAATCTGTATAAAATGGCAAGAGCTTGTCATCAAATTCGTCTGCGGAGCAGACACATCAATTGTACATTGTACATTGTAATTTCCGGCTTGTCCGGGTTAGCTGAAAGGGTGAAGCTGCTATGATTCATGTACACAGCCTGGTAAAGCGATACGGCGATCTTTTGGCGCTGGATCATTTTGAATTGGATGTTCACAAGGGCGAGATTTTCGGGTTATTGGGCCCCAATGGGTCGGGGAAATCCACCGCAATAAACTGTATGCTTTCGCTTTTAAAATACGGCAAAGGCGAGGTAAAGCTTTTTGGCGAGCCGATGAGCCCCAACAATTACGCGCTTAAAAAGCGTATTGGCGTCGTCATGCAGAATGTGGCGGTTTTTAACGAGTTTACGGTGGTTGAAAACATCGATTACTTCTGCGGGCTTTATGTTTCTGACAAGAGAAAGCGAAAGGCGCTTATTGATGAGGCTGTCGAGTTTGCGGGTTTGGGCGATTATCGCAAGTTCCGTCCGAAAAAACTCAGCGGCGGTTTGCTCAGGCGGCTCAACATTGCTTGCGGCATTGCCCATAAGCCGGAGCTGATTTTTCTCGATGAGCCGACTGTGGCGGTCGATCCCCAAAGCCGCAATCATATTCTTGAGGGTATTCGCCAGCTCAACGCAGACGGCGCGACGGTTGTTTACACGTCCCATTACATGGAGGAGGTGGAGCAGCTTTGTACGCGGATCATGATCATGGACAAGGGCAGGGCCGTGGCCACAGGGACAAAGGATGAGCTCAAGGCGATGATTCGTACCGGCGAGAAGCTGATTGCGGAGATTTTTGACTTACCGGAGCATGTTCTGGGGAAGATACGTGATATTGAGGGTGTTTATCATGCGGATTTTTCCGACAACCGCCTCACCGCCCGTTACCCTTCCGGGGGACGTCATCTGATAAGTGTGTTGGACACTTTGAGGCAGGGCGGCGTCGCATTCGGCAGCATCATCTCGGAGCCGCCCACCCTCAACGATGTGTTTCTGGAGATTACCGGGAAAGAATTGAAGGACTAGAACAGGTTTAACCATCCCTGCACCCTTTGCTGCCTGTCAGCGGACAGGCATACGAAGGGGGCAAGGGGATCAGTTAGACTCTTACTGCCGGCAATCTGCGCAAAATGGCAAAAAGACAGTCATCAAATCCGTCTGCGGAGCAGACACAATAATTGTACACTGTACATTGTACATTGTACATTCCGGCTTGTCCGGGTTAGGAGTAACAAATCATGTTTTGGAATATTTATTTAAAGCGCATCCTTTGTACTCTCCGCGATTCCGATACTGTTATTTGGACATGGCTTTTCCCGCTCATGTTGGCGACTTTATTCCACGTCGCTTTTACCAATCTCGATACGGCGGGACGGTTCAGCAATATCCCCGTCGCTGTCATTGAGAACGATGAGTATCAGCGGGACGTCTATTTTCAAGCGGCCATAAACGCTGTTTCCGGCGAGGGCGGCGACAGTCTGTTTGATTTGCGCTTGCTCTCCGACAGAGACGAGGCGGACGCGCTTTTGGAAAAAGGCGAAATTGACGGATATATATTCATCGAAGACATGCCTACGCTTTTTGTAACCGGCAATGGCTTGGGGCAGACTATCACAAAGAGTTTTCTCGACCGATACTTGCAAACAAGCAGCGTCGTGGAGAGTTTGGTTATGCAAAACCCGGAGGCAGCGGGGGGTTTGGGTTCGCTGCTCAATCCCGTAAAATACACCGGTGAAATCTCGCTTTCGGATAATCCTCAAACGTCAAAGGTCGGCTACTTCTATTCGCTGCTTGCAATGGTCTGTATGTACGGCGGGTTTCAAGGCATGATGACTATCACTTACCTGCAGGCTAATCTCTCGCCTCTGGGCGCAAGAAAGACGATGGCGCCGTGCGGGCGGCTGCGGTTGGTTGCGTATGACTTGTTGGGCGGCTTCACCATGCATTTACTGAGCCTTTTATCTTTGGTCGCGTTTATCAATCTGGTTCTTGGCGTCAACTTCGGCCCAAAGCTGTGGCCGTTGCTGCTGACCTGCCTTGCGGGATGCTTTCTTGGCGTGACTTTCGGCGCTATGGTTTCGGTCACTTCTAAGATGAAGGAACAGGCGAAGATAGCCGTGCTTATAACTGTTACTATGGTGTGTTCTTTTCTGTCGGGCTTGATGGTTGGCGGTATAAACTATACTGTTGCCCAGAAAGCGCCGCTTGTGGCTTGGATAAATCCTGCTGCGCGGATTGTGGACGCGCTTTACTGTTTGTATTATTACGATACTTATGAGCGGTTTTTCTTGAACATTTTCATAATTCTGGCTATGTCCGCCGTGATGCTCGTTTTGACGGCACTATTTGCAAGGAGGCAGCGCTATGATAGTATTTAATGCGTGCAACATCATCATAAAACGGCGCTTCGCAACTTTTGCCCTTTACTTTATAGTTTTTATGGCGCTTACTGTAATCATGCCAATGATGTCGTCGGAATTGTACACCACGGACTTTTCCGAAGTGAAGCCGAACTTTACCGTCATAAACCGCGACGGCGATACCCCCCTGTCGGATGGGCTTTCTGCCTATCTCAGAGAGCGCGGGCATGAAGTCGCTTTGGACGATAACAAGGAGGTTCTTCAGGATGCTTCATTTTTCAACGCCACCGACTATATCATAATATTGCCGGATGGATTCACAGATGCCTTTTTCAAAGGGCTGCCTCTTTTGATCGAGACTGTCGCCACAACCGAGTCAGCCAAGGGGCGTTATGTCGATCTGCTCGTCAATCAGTATTTAAATCAAGCCCGTATATATTTGGATACGGCAAATATGGACGAGGCGGCTCTTGTGTCCGCTGTCTTGAGCGATCTGAGCATTGAAACCAGGGTAGAAACAATGCGTTTCGGCGCCGGTGCTCCGGTGGATTTAACATATCAAATATACCACAACATGATGTGTTATCTCCTCATAGTGCTGATTATCGTTTCCATAAGCAATTTGACCTCGTCGTTTAGGCGCCCGGATATCCGTATGCGCAATCTGTGCGCACCGGTTAGGCCGCGCTCCATGGTAATCCAGCAGATTTTGTGCGGCGTACTCGTCAGTTTAGCTGCTTGGGTGCTGCTGACGGCGATGGGGTTTATAGTGTTCGGCTCGAATCTTGCCGGGGCCGACAGGAGGGCCATCGGGCTGCTTTTGCTCAATTCGCTCGTAATGACGCTTGTCGCCCTGTCGATAGCTTCGCTTGTTAGCTCGTTTATCAAAAGCCCCACTTCTCAAAATGCAGCTGCGAACTTTGTCTCACTGGGTTTGTGTTTTCTCGGCGGCGTGTTTGTGCCGATTAGTCTTCTGGGGGAAGGGGTGCTGACGGTGGCGCGGTTTACGCCGACTTACTGGTATATCACGGCGGTGGCCAATATCTGTGAGCTGACTGTCTTCAGCAGGGATGCGCTCGCGCCGATTTGGCAGGCTATGCTGACTATGCTTATCTTTACCGCCACGCTTTTCTGCTTGTCGCTCGTTATCAGCAAGCACTTGAATCAGTCAGAAAGGTTTTCAAGCAGCGCACGGACGGAGGTTGAGAGTTAGGGGTTCTTTTTTGTATGAGGTTTTGTCCTGCGTTTATCACGATATGCCTGCGGAATCTTTTGGAGTTTACTTTTTAGATGATGAGCGGCCAGGATACAAGTCACACCCCCGGTAAAAAACGCGCGTTATTGCGTGCTTGCCCCTGAATCAAGTTCAGGGACGGATGCTTTTTGACTACCCTGTGAACTGTATCAAAACCAAGGTACAGTTCACGGGGTAGCCGAAGAGCATCCGTCTTTGCGGGCTTGCCCCGCAATCCCCCATTGGATGCGGCAGATTTAGTGACAGAAACCCGTAATCTTTCTCATACCCACAGGGGATTGGGGGCAAGCCCGCAATGACGCGTGTTTTTTTACGCGGGTGTGACCAGCAACGAAACCAAAGCCATCACACAAAAAAACTAAAAAAACACCTTGTAAACATAAATCTCACATGGTATCATTCAAGGCAGAAAGGCTATAACAATAGCAGCAACGAACGGCAATAAGCACCGCCACGGTGAATCGGAATTGCCCATACGCCGCGTGTGCTGCATAAATATTTCATAAAGGAGTATGGACATGAGCGAGATTCAACAAAACCCGGAGGTCAACCCGGACAAAATCAGAAAAGACGTGCTCGACCTGCAGGATAAGAAAAGGACGCTTATACTGTCGCTTCAAAAAGATATCGACGCCATTGACAGCGACATACTAAACGAATTTTGCAAAATAGGCGAAGGAACATACGAACTGTACAGCAAAGGGGAAGACTCGCTGACCACGCTGAAAGAATCATTTGAAAGCATAGACCGGCACAAGGAAGCGCGAGTTGCAAAAGAGAAAAAAACCGTGGAAATATCCGAGCGGTATGACGAAGAAATCGAGCTGCTTGAAAAGCTGCTGCCAAAAGTGGAAGCAGAAGAAAAAGTAGAAATAAAAGCAGAACCGGAACCGGCATCAGTGCCAACTGAAAACGCCGGACAAGCGTTTTGCGCAAACTGCGGCACCCCATATTCCCCGGCAGACGACATCTTTTGCGCAAGCTGCGGCAGTAAGCTTCAACCATAAACAATGTACAGTGTACAATGTACTTTGTCTTACGCCCTTATTTAACGATTGAGGGGATGTAACTCATGTCAAATACAAAGAGATTTTGCACAAAATGCGGATCTAAGCTCAGCGAAGCCGGCAACTGCGAAAGCTGCAATCCGGGCACCGCGCCGCCTCCACAGCAAGGCGGCGCGCCTCACGTTGCGCCTCCGGCAACGCCAGCACCGCAGGCTCCGCCTGCATCTCCTGCGTCACCGGCAAAATCCGCACTTTCTGCAACGCCTGCGCCTCTCGTTGCACCTACCGCACCGTCGGCAACGACTGCACCGCATGCACCGCCTGCAAAACCTGCACTTTCTGCAACGCCTGTGCCTCCCGTTGCACCTCCGGCAACGCCTGTACCTCCCGCACCGCCAGCCAAATCCGCAACACCCACGCCTCCCGCAACGCCTGCATCCTCTGCATCTCCAGCCAAACCGGCAGTGCCCTCACCGCCCGCCAAGTCTTCACCTCCTTCAGTCGCAAGACGTCGGGCAAGGAGCCGGAAAAGCACCCCAGATGATTCCGGAAAAGCAGAATACGATGTATTTATATCATACCGCCGCGACGGCGGGGACCAAATGGCGATACTCATCCGAGACCGGCTGGTAGCGAAAGAAATGCGCGTTTTCCTGGATATCGAAAGCCTCAACGCAGGGGCGTTCAACACAAAGCTGCTGAATGTTATTGATGAATGCAAGGACTTTGTTGTAATACTGTCAAAAGGCAGCCTCGACCGATGCGTCAATGAAGACGATTGGGTACGCCGCGAGGTTGTATATGCTATGGAAAAAGGCAAGAACATAATTCCGGTAATACTTCGTGACTTTGAATGGCCGAAAACCCTGCCCCAGGACATGTCGGCGCTGCCCATGCGAAACGGCGTCAACTCACCCGGCACCGAATACTTTGACGCTGCGGTCGACCGTCTGGTGGACAAGTTTCTAATAAGCAAGCCGCACAAAAAGAAGAAAGGGAACAAATGGATAGTACCGACAGCCGCCGTAGTCGCGGCAGCCGCAATCATTTGCGTGTTTGCATTGAGAAACGGAGGAGACGACGGCATAGCTAACGGCGGCGGCGCACCCCCTGCGGCAGAAAGCAGTGACAACCGAAACTCAATAGAAGAAAGCGCATCACCGGACACATCCGCCCCCGGCAGTAACGGCGGCCAAAACAACAATGCCGATCCCATTTCGGACGAGCCGGAACAGGATGATCCATCAGATGATTTTGTAATCTCGCCCGGCGGTCTGCTGCTCGAATACAAAGGCGCCGGAGGCGATGTAATAATTCCCGCCGAAGTCACATCCATAGGCGGGGAAGTCTTTAAGAGCAATAATATGATATTAAGCGTAACCTTTAAAGGCGACATCGACACAATAGGAGCGGAAGCGTTTTATGAATGCAGAAACTTGAGCACGGTAACGTTCGGGGGCGAAATTGCGACAATAGGCGACCGCGCATTTTTTGGCTGCGCGGGGTTAACGGAGATTGATTTTCCGGAAAGTCTGAGATCGATTGGAGTAGCTGCTTTTGCGGATTGTACAGGGTTGACGAGTTTGGAATTTTTTGGTGATATTATTATTTTTGGAATAATGATGCAATCTGGTGCGGGCGGTGCTTTCCGCGGCTGCATAAACATAACGAGTGCGGTTTTTCACGGAAATGTGGATATTGGAAGTCATACTTTTTGGGGGTGTAGCAGCTTAACTAGCGTCGAGTTTAATGGTAACACAAATCTTGGAGAGATAGCTTTTTACTCGAACAGTAGTTTATCGACGGTTATATTTAATGGTGATGCAATTCTTGAAATGGGGGTTTTTTATTCGTTAAGCAACTTATCGATTATTGTATTTCATGGTGATGCTATTTTTAATGGGCCGGTATTCAGTGGCAACAACAGCTTTTCGATTGTTTTTTATGGCGATGTTATTTCTGAAAGAGATAGACCATTCTCTTCCATGAGAGACAACAACTGCACCATCTATGGACACGCAGGCTCAAGTGCAGAGGCTTTTGCTCGCGCAGACAGGGTGTCTTTTGAAGTAATAACCCCGGGACTCCTCAGCGAGCTGGGGCTAACGGACTGACAGTAACTACGTTGTGGATATAAAACCACACTCATTGCTTGCGGGAATTGAAACGCCCCATACAGCCGATTTGCCGTTAGGGATGAAATTCGCTTTTTCTTCACAAGTTGCTCCCCATATCTTCCAATCTCAAAAACTCGTCGTAGTCGCTCTTGAACAGTCTGTCCTGTATCACCCTGTATTTTTCAAACTCGTTTTCCGCGTGTGCTTTTGCGATTTCCGTAGTGATTTTTCCTCCGCTGTTCAAAATTTCATATTTGCTTGCTCGCCGTATGTTTATGGACTGCCCAATGGAGCTTGAACTTTCTTAAAGAAGTCTTGTGTCGTTTTCGCTATTTTATCGTAATCCATCGCAGTAGCAAATATGTCGGTGACTTTCTGATAAAAGCGCCGTTCGGATAGCCGTATCTATCTTATTTCTTCAAGTAGACGCTCAAAATGATTTTTCAATTATATTCCCGCTCTTCCTTAAACAACTCATACACATAAGCAGACCCGTTCAAATAAAGCCCCGTTTCAACATCATGAAGGTTCTCGAAAATCCGCGAACTATAGAATATAGCCATAGCTTCCCCTATTTTAATGTTGTTGTCTTCCATAATGTAACCGACAATGTCGCCTACAATGTATTCAATAAGCATATCCGCTTTACTCACAATGCCACGCCCCTGTCTTTATACGGACGGCACTTTGATAAGTCAATGCTTTTTATCTCGATATTAGAGCCATGGTACAAAATCATTGCAATGCTCCTCCTTTGGCTTCGCATATAAGCGCCAAATCATCAATCGCGTCGTCAAACGAAAGGAGATGTTCCGCTTCATAATGTTCATCTAAAAATGCTATGCCGCCGTAAAGGTAAAGGTACTGAAACGCCGATTTGACTGATATGTTAAACCGACGGGCAAATTCGCTCACACAAGCTACTGTCCAACCAATTTTATTCTCCACAATAATAACCTCCAATTCTCTCGACACAGTACGTAACGCTTCAATTGGAATAAAGATTGCCATAAAACTACCATCCAAATTCTAACGGGGAGTAACAGTCCCTCAGGTCTGCGATACTCCCCGTTAATGGCTGATTTGTTCGTTGTCCGCCAACTCTGCCGGCACCATAAGTCCGGGAAGTCTTTCGGATTCTTAATGGTGTCAGCCCACCAACCCTTTCAGTATCTACAGTCTAAGCGAGATTTTCATTTTTGTCAACAGCGAAATGCAATATTTGTACAATATCAGACCGCTACTGTTACAGGTCAGCCCCAACTGGAAAAGAGGTGTGTTTTATGCCCCGCAGAGCGAAACCAAGGATGGTGGAGCGCTCGCGAGTTGGCGCAAGGACGCGCCGGCGAGCGACAAGGGGCAGAAAATACACCTCTTTTCCATGCACCACACTAATGGTATCGATACCCCGAGACCAGTAACGGCCACTAGCCGTCCGCTTTTACATAAAGCTCAAAAATCTTGACATCCGAAAGTAAATCCGCTACTCTTTAGGAAGGATACTTCGCCTGAGACGGTGATATTCATTATTAAAATAGCCAACGGATTCAGGAGCGGTGATTATTATCCAAATACTAAAAGCATACACGTCGTTGACACGGCCAAAAAACTGGCTAAAAAACATTTTTGTCTTCATCCCTCTTGTTTTCTCTCTTGAATTATTCAATTTGCATCAACTAGCAGCAACGACGACGGCATTTATTGTGTTCTGCTTGATTTCTTCAGCTGTATATGTGTTCAACGATATTTGTGATGCCCAAAAAGATGCTTTGCATCCTGTCAAATGCAACAGACCTATAGCATCCGGGTTAATAGCCAAACGAAAGGCTGCGCTATTTGCAATATCGCTTTTGATCATTGGAGTAGCAGCGAGCATATTTGTTAACCTATTTGCGGGGTTGCTGATTGCAATTTATGTTGCGATAAATCTATCTTACTCACTATGGCTAAAACACAAACCCATAATTGATTGTTTTTGCATTGCTGCGGGGTTTGTTCTGCGCGTTTATACGGGCGGAGCAGCAAGCGGTGAACCGGTATCGTACTGGCTGTTTCTGACAATAGTAGCAATGTCACTATTTATGGCGTTTGGCAAGAGGTTCGGGGAGTTAACCATGATTGGCTGCGTAGAGACAAGGAAGGTTCTACATCAGTATAATACTGACTTCTTAAATGGAATGGTTTTTACCTGTGCAGGACTCGCTATTGTTTTCTATTCACTATGGGCAATGAACCGCGGCAGTAATATGATTTACACCGTACCGCTTATTATTTATATCGTGGCGAAATATTTACTGACTATAAATAACAACAAAGCGAATGATGATCCTACAGCTATCTTATTTGAAGATAAAACATTACTGGTTGTGTGTGCTCTATATGGATTATTGGCAATAGCATTGCTGTATTTCTGAGAATATACGAGTTTATTCAGCACTAACAAAGCATTATAATAACAGCGCTCATGGTTCTTCAAGCCGCTAACACAAAAGAAACAATCTGAAACGCTGTTACAGGAGGCGAAATGCGCGTTATTCAAAGGTATAGAATCGAATTAGGTATTGTGGCGGCGAATATTGCACTGTTAATGCTGCTCCTTCCACAAGGCGCTATGGGATTTGATGACTGGGGATACCTTACATCGCCGACCGTCCCAAACTCATTAATGTATACGCGGCTGTATGACACAATGTTTCATATGATTGTAAAAGCAGCACCGTGGCTGTTTCCCTGGTTAAATCATGTTGTAATAGTTATCGGACACACCATAAGTGCTGTCATGTTTTATTTGATCGCGTCAAGCCGTTTGGGAATAAAAAAAGCGTTATCCTTTGTATTCGCAGTAGTTTTCACGTTTTACGCAGGTACCTTTTCGTCCGTCGCAAACACAGACACGCTTAACAATGTCCTTCCGCTTATGTTCACAGTTCTTGGAATATACTTATATGGCCGCGTGGACAGTGATGCAAAAAAAATTACTGTATTTATAAGTATGTCTATATTGGCAATTTTTGGTAAAGAAAGTGGTGTGGCCGCGTTGGCGCTCATCCCTGCCTTTTTTATTACCGATATGCTTAGGGGTACAAAGGATATTCGATATTCAAAAAAGTTATTTTTCTCCTTATGCGTTGCCGGATTTATTATTCTATGCGTTTATGTGACTTTTTTTTACTTTACACAAATTAGAACAGGTGCATTTGGCTTTGTCAAAGATGAATCCTCACCCGGAGCGCATTATTTAATAGCTTTTCTTAACAATACGCTAAACGCGTATACGCCCGCAACCAATTTGCTGAATGTCCAATACGCGATACTCGGCTATGATATAAATGTGCCGGCATGGGAGTTTGCTCTTGTAGCTGCAACACTCTTTTGCGGGATATTTACAGTGATTACCGGTTTTTTAGCATGTAAGGAAAAAAGCATCGCACTTGTTTTATTTGCCCTTGGAATTATTGCGATTATTCCGTATATTCCAAGAGGCGCGCCAAGCGAAATGTATTCATATATGGCGTCTTGGTTTGCACTTCTCCTCATAGCTTATCTATGCAATAATATGAACAAGCGACTTCTTGCCGTATGTTTGGGATTGTTCATAGCAGCAAACGTATTTTCCTGGTCGTGGCGTTATATAATAACAACAGAATCTACGCGTATCGGAAAGCAAATCACAGCATACTTTATTGAACAGCTAGAGGATAAGAATATACCGAACAACCCCAGATTACTATATTATGCGCTCAATAGCGACCGGAGAAAAGTTGATTGGTACAGTTTTTCTCCGTCTTATTATCACCTCAACGGAGTAGTTCTAAACTCAGCTTTAGGTTGGAATGCTGAGATAAATAGCGTTTATTTGTTCAACGAGACAGGTTATTGGAGCATAGATCAACTCATGCAAAATGTAGAATATCACTATGATTTATCCGATGCCGACCTACTTCAGTATGCTAAAGATAAGATAACTATATCACGAGAACAAGGAATGCATGACATTGCCGTTATTCTCATGGGCGATGGCACGCTATATGTTTATTAGGAGAGACGGGATGAGACAGGGGACGGTTCTGCGGTGAGACAGGGGACGGTTCTATGTCTTACGTCGCTACGTGACACAAAACCGCTTTTGTCTTGCACGACGTAAGACACAGAACCGTCCCCTGTCTCA
>Ga0099364_10009660_pt1 | contig 13367 bp, 15 predicted proteins | sample TergutTh196P3_FD_73070 | JGI IMG/M metagenome (GOLD analysis project Ga0099364, IMG submission 73070) | Microcerotermes parvus P3 segment gut microbial communities from Pointe-Noire, Republic of the Congo - Th196 P3 | ecosystem: Host-associated > Arthropoda: Insects > Digestive system > Gut ...
AAGATTATAACTCAACAAATATTCCGCCGCTTTTGATGCGAAATGTATATCTTCGTCCTTTTGAAAATGCAATCAATGCAGGCGTAGCAACTGTTATGACCGCTTTTAATGACAACGACGGAATCCCAATGACTGCAAATAAGTACCTTTTAACCGACGTGCTTCGCAATGAATGGAACTTTGGTGGTTTTGTGGTATCCGATTGGACATCTACCACTGAAATGATTTCTCACGGTTTTGCAGGAAACCCAAAGGAAGTTGCCGAAAAATCGGTTAATGCAGGTGTCGATATGGAAATGGTTGGCTTATCTTTCGTAGAAAATTTGGAACAACTAATAAAAGAAGGAAAAGTAAAACAACAAACTGTGGACAATGCAGTGCGAAATATATTAAGAATAAAATTTCGTTTAGGATTGTTCGAAAATCCTTATGTTACCGAAGAGCGTCAAAACAATTTCTATAAAGAAGAGCATCTTGCAAAAGCACAAAAATCGGCGGAAGAATCAATTATATTGCTAAAAAACAGCAATAATACGCTCCCCTTAACAGAAAAAATAAAAACATTGGCAATAATAGGTCCAATGGCAGATGCCCCGCACGAACAGTTAGGAACATGGGTTTTCGACGGCGAGTCATCAAAAACAATTACTCCACTAAATGCAATAATAAGCCTCTACGGAGATAAAGTAAAAATTGTTTACGAAAAGGGGTTGGATTTTACACGCGATAGAGACAAGTCGCAGTTTATAAAAACTATTCAAGCGGCACGAAACGCCGATGCAACGCTCTTGTTTGTTGGCGAAGAATCAATAATGTCGGGCGAGGCACATAGTTTTGCAGACATTAATTTAAAAGGAGCACAAAAGGAGTTAGTACAGGAATTAAAAAAATTAGGAAAACCATTAATTGTTGTCGTTATAGCGGGTCGTCCGCTCACTATCGGTGATGAGTTAGAAGCCGCTGATGCAATGTTATATTCATTTCATCCCGGCACTATGGGAGGTACAGCAATTGCGAATATTTTATTCGGAAAGGCTGTTCCAAGCGGAAAATTGCCCGTTACGTTTCCTAAAAAAGTAGGGCAAATACCTATTTATTATAATCACAACAACACGGGACGTCCCGCAGATAATACTGAAACTTTGCTCTATGATATTCCTTTAAAAGCGGGTCAAACATCCCTCGGAATGACATCATTTCACCTCGATTTAGGATTAGACCCTCTATTTCCCTTTGGTTTTGGATTAAGTTACACAACTTTTGAATATAACAACATTAAGTTGCAAAAATCTGAATTGAAAGAAAATGAAACATTATCAGTATCATTTACGTTAAAGAACACAGGAAATTTTGATGCAACCGAAGTTGTACAACTTTATACGCGTCAAATGGTTGGTTCGATAGTTCGTCCCGTAAAAGAGTTAAAAGCATTTCAGCGCATTTTTTTACAATCGGGTGAAACTAAGGAAATTACTTTATCAGTGCCTGTAAGCGAATTAGCATTTTATGGTATTGATGGATGCAAAAAAGTTGAGCCGGGAAATTTCAAAGTATGGGTTGGTGGAGATAGCAATGCAGAGATGGTAGCGGAGTTTTCTGTAGTAAACTAAATTTTGGTTCTTTTTTATTTTTCATAAATACTTGAAAACTGCCTCAAAAAATTTTGGGGCAGTTTTTTTTGATTGGTTTTTATCAATATAAGGGAACTCCTAAAAACCTCCAAACTCAGCGTTACGCTCCGCCGTTAAAATGCTCATTTACATAAAGTAAATTCCGCTTTTTCCTTTGTCGCAAGCCTTGATTTTGTAGTTTTTAGAAGTCCCCATTAATAAATGTGAATAATATGTAATTGCGGGCTTGATTCACAGTCTCATTTTTAAGGGGATTGTGGGTCGGGTTTGGTTTTGCGTTTGAGAGGTTACATTCTGGCGTTGCACTGTGCTTTCACGGGGCAGGCATGCTGTTTGGCAATGTGTGGTTTTTGTATTTGTAACGTTTTCTGCAATGTTTCACAAAACCGTACACATAAGCATTAAGATATTGCACGAGTTTTATTTTTTCATTCCTAACAATAGACTGATGAAATCAAAAATTTGGACAATAATAACATCAATGGTATTATTATTGTTAATAGGTTGTGTTTCCTATTATCCACAGGTTGTTGATATTCCACTGCTTCAAAAAAAAGGAGACGTAAAAATTAATGCTGGTTATTTTTTAGCACCAAACCTTGATGATGCATTAAATTTAGGCGTTCACAGTACAATATCAGGAGGTGTAACTGATGTTTTGGCTGTTCAAGCATATTCAAGTATTGATATTATTTTGAGATGGCATTTGCAATGTGCTTTGGGACTCTTCAAAGGTTTTGAAAACAATACCGTTACAGAACTTTACGGTGGCTGGGGTTTTGGAACAGGAGGAATGTGGAACGTGAATATGGATTTTTACAACCTATATTTTGCTCAGTTTAATCTTGGAAAAGCAAATGTTGGTAATAAGAATGTTGATTATGGTTTGGGATTGAAAGGAGGTTTTGTTGCTATTGATTATTCGAAATACAACGACTTTTATTCTGATAAACTATTCACTGACAATAGTTGGATAGCAGAACCGTCACTATTTTTGCGCTTTGGAGGTAAAAAATTAAAAATGAATATAATGGTCAATTATATGTGGGCAAATAATATTCCCGAAATTTATTATTTTCCTTTGAGTATTGGAATGGGATTAAATATTAAGATAGGAAAAAAACAAGAAATTGCTAGCAAGTAATGTGCGATATCTAAAAGTTTCAGTTTTTTTGGTTTTTTAAAAAGAAAATATTTACTTTGCAAAAATCTTTAATTGAATATTTTAAATAGCATGTATTTACATTGCGAGCAAATATATGTTAATATGTTATAAATTAACGAGTTAAATAAATAATAAATCATATAATGTCAGTATCAAAAGACGAACATCACCCCAAAAGGGTAACTACTCACGTATTAAGTGAAATGAAAATGCGAGGCGAAAAAATTGCAATGTTAACCGCGTATGATTATTCTCTTGCACGAATAGTTGATAAAGCAGGAATTGACGTCATTTTGGTTGGCGATTCGGCTGCAAATGTAATGGCAGGATGGGAAACTACACTACCAATAACGCTATCGCAGATGATTTATCATGGAGAATCGGTAGTAAGAGCAGTAAGTCGTGCAATGGTAGTAATTGATATGCCTTTTGGGTCGTATCAAGGAAATAGCAAAGAAGCAATTGTTTCGGCTATTCGTATTATGAAAGAAACTGCCGCTAATGCAGTAAAACTTGAAGGAGGAGCCGAAATTATTGATTCTGTTAACAGAATAATTTCAGCAGGAATCCCTGTTATGGGACATTTAGGGCTTACACCGCAATCAATCAACAAGTTCGGTACATATTCGGTGAGAGCAAAATTGGATGAAGAAGCAAAAAAACTTATTGAAGATGCACATTTACTACAAGAAGCGGGAGTTTTTGCCATCATACTTGAAAAAATTCCCGCACAATTAGCAGGAAAAGTAGCATCAGAACTGCATATTCCAATGATAGGTATCGGAGCAGGACCGTTAGTGGACGGACAAGTATTAGTTTTGCACGATATGCTCGGTATAAATCAGGAATTTTCTCCACGTTTCCTTCGCCGTTATCATAATTTATACGAAGAAATTAAAGGAGCAGTAGGAAATTATATACAAGACGTTAAATCAAGCGACTTTCCAAACGAAAGAGAACAATATTAATATATAGTTTTCAGTTTTGATAGTGGATTTTACCGAACTTTCAGAAATAAAAACGTTTATAATCAGAGGGTTATAATAAGTTAAATTGTAAAATTTTAATAGACTTCTATAATATGAATATTATATACGAAGACAACCACCTTATTGCTATCAATAAAACAGGTTGCGACCTTGTACAAGGCGACAGCACAGGCGATGAACCGCTTGTTGATATGGTTAAAGAGTATATTAAGAAAAAATACAATAAAGCAGGTGCTGTTTATCTTGGAATTGTTCATCGTATCGACCGTCCCGTTACGGGAGTGGTACTTTTTGCGCGCACAAGTAAAGCGTTGGTACGTATGAATAAAATATTTCAAGAAAAAGAAGTGAAAAAAACATATTGGGCAATCGTAAAAAACCTGCCTCCCGATGACGAAGCAACGCTAAAACACTACATTTTGAAAGATAGTTCGAAAAACAAGTCTTACGCTTATACAAAAAAGCGTCCCGGAGCAAAAGAAGCAGTACTATTTTATCGTTTAATTTCAAGTGTGGCACACTATTATTTACTTGAAATAGACTTACTTACAGGTAGACATCATCAAATTAGGTGTCAATTAGCAAAAATTGGATGTCCAATTCGTGGAGATTTAAAATATGGCTATCCACGTTCTAATTCAAATGGAGGTATATCGCTTCATGCACATAAATTGGAATTTATTCACCCAATTACAAAACTACCGATGTCAATAGTTGCGCCAATACCTACAAATGATAATCTTTGGCAAGAATTTGAAAATATTTAATAAAAAATGTTAGAAAATCTGAAAAACAAAACGATAATTTTAGCCTCTCAATCTGAAAGAAGAAGAGAACTTTTACAAATGATTGGAATTAATTTTCGTGTTGAAGTGATACCCGATTTAAATGAAAATTATCCTAAAAATATAAATATATTTGAAGTTCCAATTTATTTAGCAAACCAAAAACAAGAAGCATACAAACATTTATGGAATCTGACAAACCATATAGTTATTACGGCAGATACGATTGTTTCGCTCGACAATGAAATAATTGGCAAACCTACCGACAAAAACGATGCACGTAAAATGCTTGCAAAATTGTCGGGAAAAACCCATTTAGTCATTACGGGCACCTCCATAAAGAGCAGAAATAAAACTGAAGAATTCTGTGCTACTACGTCTGTATCATTTCGACCGCTTACAAAAAAGATTATCGACTATTATGTTGATAATTATAACACTTTAGATAAAGCAGGTGCTTATGGAATTCAAGATTGGATAGGATTAACATCTATCAGTGGAATAGACGGTTCTTATTATAATGTTATGGGGCTGCCTATTGACAAACTCTTTCACCATTTGAAAAAGTTTTAATAACTTACAAAAAAATTACTATATATTTAACATAACAATTTAATTATAAACAAAAGGGAACTCCAAAAACCTCCAAACTCAGATTTTAATTCTGTAAGCAGGTTCCTTGATTTTGTAGTTTTTAGAAGTTCCCCAAAATAAATATAAAATTTATATGAACCAAACTTACGACTACGAACTAGAATTTAAAGTACGCGATTATGAGTGTGATATTCAAGGTATTGTAAATAACAGCGTTTACATGAACTACTTGGAACACGCTCGACACGAGTTTTGCCGCTCTTTGGGTATGAGTTTTGAAAATATTTTAAATGCAGGAATTTTAACTTTTGTTGCCCGTGCCGAACTCTCATTCAAAACCTCTTTAAAAAGTTGTGACGATTTTGTAGTAAAATTACGTGTTGAACATTCGGGTTTAAAATATATTTTTTATCAAGATATTTACCGACTTCCCGACAATAAACTGTGCCTAAAAGCAGTCATTACAACAACAAGCGTAATAAATGGAAAATTAGCAGTTGCCGATATAATAGTCAAAGCGATTGAAAAAGTTGTAGCAAAGAGAATGGAAAATTGAAATTTTCAGAATTCAATGAATGACTGAATAAGTAAAATGGTTTAATAGTTTAGTAATAGACTCCGTAAGAGTCAAACGTGGATAACGCGTAACTCGGGGTAGATAAAAAAAATAAAAAATACTCAACATAAAAATAAAAAATTTTTACTATCTTTGCATTTTTATTTGATGAACGAAAAATAATAAAAAGTTAAATATGGCAAAATCAGGAAAAAATATACATACGCAGACAAATGGAATAAAAATCGCAAATCCTATCTATGACACTGTTTTCAAATATCTTATGGAAAACAAGCGTATTGCTCGTTTCTTTATTGAAACCTTAATTGGCGAAAAGGTAACTGAAATTGCAGTTGTACCTCAAGAATATGTATATAAAAAAACTATTAGTAAAAAAGAAAAAGAAACTGAAAAAAAAGATAGTGATAGCAATGCATTCGAGTTTTTTTCTCTTATACGTTATGATTTTGTTGCCACAATATGTACTGAAACAGGAGAGTATAAAAAAGTCCTTATAGAGTTACAAAAATCCCATAAATACACTGAATTACTTCGTTTTCGTCAGTATTTGGGAGAACAATATAAACGCGTAGATGTAATAAATACCAAAACGGGAGAGGTAGAAAAATCTTTGCCAATAATCTGTATCTATATTTTAGGTTTTAAGTTGCTCAATCACGACACACCCGCACTGAAAGTAGGTCGTATTTACAGAAATTTGATAAATAACAGAACGATGAGCGGAAATGACACTTTTGTAGAAGCCCTCACACATGACGGCTATTTTGTTCAAATACCGCGTATCAAGGGTAAGCCCCGCAAAACATTAGAAAAACTATTAAGTATCTTTGAGCAACGGTCATTCATTGATGACAAAGAAATGGTAAAAATTTATGATCATCATGTGGACAACGAAAACATAAAGGAAATTTTAGATATACTACGCAATGTAGCAGCCGATCCTGCTGATCTGAAAGCAATCGAAGCCGAATGGCTTGCACTTAAAGATGAGAAGGGTTATGAGATGGCACTTAAAACTATTGCAGAACTACAAAATGAAAATGCAAAACAAGGAAATACCATTGCTGAACAGGGAAATACCATTGCTGAACAAGGAAATACCATTGCTGAACAAGGAAATACTATTTCAGAACTACAAAATAAAAACGCACAACAAGGAAATAAAATTGCAGAACAAGGAAATAAAATCGATGCACTACAAAATGAATTAGAAGATATCAAACGTTCACTCGAAAAATTAGGTATTAAATAAATGATATTCACTCTATTAACTAAAAAATGAATGAATGAAATTTTTTGGTTTTAGTAGAAACAAATGTTAAATGAGTCCCCTCCAAAAAGTCATATTACTTTACCACAAGGGTCAAAAGTAATTTCACAAAGTACACAAAGCGTTAAATATCAACATATATCAACTTGTGGTCTTTGTGAATTCTTTGTGTACTTTGTGGTAGAGAACACTTTTTGGTGGGGACTCAAATTTTATTTTCATTATTAGGGAAAACGAAAATAGGTTTGTGATTTTTTGCATCCTCGTATGGAATTATTCCATAAGATATAATAATAACTACGTCACCAACGACCGCTTTACGTGCGGCAGCACCATTAAGACATATTATTCCTGAGCCCCTTTTGCCTTTAATTACGTATGTATCAATACGTTCTCCGTTGTTGTTGTTTACTACTTGAACTTTTTCGTGTTCAAAAATATCAGCGGCTTCCATTAACGCTTCATCAATGGTTATACTGCCAATGTAGTTCAAATTTGCCTCTGTTACAGTAACATTGTGCAACTTAGATTTTACGACATGAATGTTCATGTTATTTTGTATTTGTAAAACACATTGTCAATCAGTCTTATATCACCTGCAAAGACCGCAATACATCCAATAATAAAATTTGTATCATTCCAATTTTCAATTGGCTGCAAACTATATCCGTCTGCAATTTCGAAATACTCAACTCTCAGTTCTCTAACATTATCAATGTTTTCTATTACAAAATTTCGTGTTTGCGTCGGATTATTTGACTTTGCAAAGTTAATAGATTTCATTAAAACTTCTGCAATAATTGGCACTTTTTTTCGCATTTTTTTGTCTAATAACATATTTCTCGAACTCATTGCAAGTCCGTCTTTCTCCCTCACAATAGGACATCCAACTATTTCAATGTTATAATTACATTGCATAACCATATTGCGAATAATTGCCAACTGCTGAAAATCTTTTTCTCCAAAAAATGCTTTGTGTGGTTTAACAATTTCAAATAGTCGGCTAACAACTTGCGCAACACCATTAAAGTGTTTTGGACGATATTTTCCCTCCATCACTTTATCTAACATTCCGAAATCAAAAATCCTCGAATCAGGCACGGGATATACTTCTTCTACGGAAGGTGAAAAAATAATATTACAAGGTGAATTTTTTAAAAAATTTATATCTTTTTCAAAATTACGCGGATAGCGCTGAAAATCAAGTTTATTGTTAAATTGTGTAGGATTAACAAATATGCTAACCACAACAATATCCGACAACGAGCCTGCTTTTTCAACAAGTGACAAATGTCCTTTATGCAACGCACCCATCGTTGGAACTAAATTAATTTTTTTTTCATCCTTCATTAAACAGTTAATCTGTTCATTTAGAATACATTGCGATTTAATTACTTCCATTTAAACATAAATAAAAACAGCGCAAATTAAAATAATATTTTTTAACTTTGAAAATTATTTATTTTTTTTTGTATCTTTGCAAAAAATTATTCATTATTTTTAGGCGATGGTTAAAAGTAAAATTTTGTATATTTCGCAGGAAATAACACCATATTTTCCTGAAAGTGAAATGTCAATAATATCGAGGTATCTCCCTCAGAGCATTCAAGAAAATGGAAAAGAGATAAGAACTTTTATGCCCAAATTCGGTATAATAAACGAGCGGCGGCATCAGTTGCATGAGGTCATTCGACTTTCGGGGATGAACATAATAGTAAACGATAGCGACCACCCCTTAATAATCAAAGTAGCCTCTATTCAACAGGCAAGACTCCAAATTTATTTTATTGAAAACGAAGAATTTTTTCAAAGAAAATTTATTTTTCACGATGCTGATGGCAATTTTTTTGAAGATAACGCCGAAAGGTCACTATTTTACACTAAGGGAGTTTTAGAAACTGTAAAAAAATTGAGATGGGCACCAGATATTGTACATTGTCACGGATGGTTTTCTGCTTTGGCACCAATTTTGATAAAGAAAGTGATGAACGAAGACCCATATTTTGCTAAATCGAAAATTGTGTTTTCTGTTTATGACGACTATTTTAGTGATACATTAGACCTGAAGTTAAAAAATAAAATAAGAAAAATGGGAGTTAACGAAAAAGACATAAAATTGTTAGAACAGCCTACTTATGAAAACCTTTTGATTTCAGCACTTAAAATGTCAGACGGAATTATTAGAGGCAGTGATAAAATTAACTCCGAAGTGGAAAATTATATTATTGAATCAAACAAACCGTTCCTTGTGTATGAAGATAAGGAAAATTATGTCGAATTTATTAATGATTTTTACAATTTACTTTTAAAACCGCAAGAAAATGTTTAATAATAACAGGTTTATTATCTTAAAATTATATATGCAAAACTTAACAAAAAATATCAAAATAATTACAATATTTATGATATTCATTATTGTTGCAAGTTGTAGCGATGACCCCTCGTCAATTGGGATGGATATTTTGCCAAAAGGAGAAATTTTGGAAGTTGGCGTATATGAAGAAAACATAAAATTGATAAACATTGAAAGTAATAGATTACGTACCGACGGACCTACTGAAAATTCTTTCGGCATAGTTGGCTATTTCAGAGACGAAAGAATTGGACGCACAATAGCCGACTTTTTTACAGAAGTTTCAATTCCCGCTGTGTATGAAGAATTTAATAAATACAAAGATAAAGATACCGTGATTTACACCGCCGACTCTTTGGTTTTCAGCCTCGCTTATTCAAATAACGCTTGGTATGGCGACTCTGCTCAAAATATTAATTTAAAAATATATGAAATTAACGAGCGACTGTCTTTTGCAAATAAATACTACAGCGACAATTCAATGGACTATAATGATGTTATTTTAGCAAGTATGGAAGTGAATCCTAAAAGTGGAGTGTCTGATTCTTTGTGGAGTACTTCAAATTTTGAAAAAGTTTTGAGATTCAATTTTAATAACTCATATAGAAATTATATTGAGAATATTTCTCACAACAACGCTTTAAGAGATACACTTTTCAATATTGCAAAAGATAGCCTTACCTCAAGAGAAGCATTTAAGAACGTATTAAAAGGTTTTTATATTACTTGTGGTATGCCGCCTGATACAATAGATCCTTTTGGTGCTCTTTTTAAAATGAATCTTCGCTCAGAAAACTCTTTTTTAAGACTTTTTTATAAGAAAGAATTAATAGACAAAATTACACATGTAAGTTACGGATTTGAAAGAGATAGTTTTACATTTCCAATAAATAGAGAATCGAGAATGTTCAATAGGTTTACACACGATTATAGCACTAATAATGAAGTAATATTAAATGACCACAATGCACCCAGAATTTTTATACAAGGTATGGCAGGAATTATTGCTGAAATGGATTTTGACGACTTAATTAACGAATGGCGCAAAAAAATTAATGAAAAAGAAAATTTTGACTACGGATTCAGTGGAATTACACTTGAGTTTTGGGTTGATCTTGTGTTACCAACACAAGGATTATATCAAGAAAGGCAACCATATCTCGCTATTTATGAGGAAGATGAAACAGGCAATTATACATTCCCAACTTTCACAAATAAATATGGAAATAGTGCCCCTTGTTATTATTCAATTAATAGTTCGGGCGATGCCGTTTCATATTCAACTTATTCTTCTTCAACAAAGACTTTTACATTCAGAATACAGCCTGAATATTTTGACCAATTAGTTAGACCAAATAAAGATGGTCAATATGCAGAAATAAAACCTCTATATCTTCGCTCACTAAGCCCTGAATTTGATTTCAGACAACAGATAATTTGTAACACAAACGACCCCGAAAAAGGTCAAAAACCTCGAATAACAGTTAAATATGTAAAATATAGATAATTGTTGGTTAATAACAGAACTATAATTTGCACCTTTATTTTAAACACAAACAAACGCAATAATTGGAGTAACTTCAGGACTCTTGATTTTGCGCAACTCTATTGTTGCATTTTTCTCAAAATAATGTAGATTCATTTCCTACAAAATCCACATTATTAACCTGCATTATTCATAATAGTTTTTAACGCAATGTCGCAAAGTTGAGAACGCAAAGAACGCAAAAATAGTGGTTAAAAAAGAATAATTGTGTCCTTTGTGAAACCTTTGTGTTCCTTTGTGGTTAAAAGATATTTTCATTTCTTATAAATAATACAAGTTAAATGTAAGGTGTTAAGAAAAATCTTTTTTTCCAAAAGATAACTATTTATCTAACAAAAAATCAATTTAAACATCAAAATATAGTTATTTGTCAATAACATTATGAATTTATTATATATATGTAATGATTATAATAATATAATGAATACCTTTGCAAACTCAAAACAGATATAATATATATCTTATAATAAAAATTGATATTAATATGTTTTTTAAAAATAGACAACAATGAAACCTTATAAATTAATATATTCCTTAAACAAATTAGAAAAAGGAAATCGTGGATTTTGTAAAATTGCAACTCTTGAAATAGCAAACAACAATAAAAACCACGAAATAGGATTTTATTATGAAGTAATAAATCACGAAGAGTATCTTATTTTGGCAATTCAAATGTATGCCTTTAATAAATATGACACGGTAAAAACTATGGTTTTTTCAACAATTGAACAAGTGAAAGAATTTTTGGAAAAAGCACGTAAATGGGCTGAAAATGAATTAAAAACAAAACTTTACCAATATGGTTTAACAATGTTACCTCATCAGCCCACAAATAGTTATTATAAATTTTATCCACAAAATAAAGTATATCCTGCTATATTGCGAACTATTCTTCATTAAGGGAACATTTATAGAGAAAAATTCGTGTAATTTGTGGCAAACTCGTTGTAAGTAACTATTTTTGTATTACCATGGATTTTTAAAGAAAGTAAATCTTTATCTCCTGTCAATATAAAATTGGCATCGATGGTATCTGAAAAAGCAAGTAAAAATAAATCATTTACATCTCTTAAAAAGGGTGAGACAACATTTTTCTTAATTGTTCTAAAAATGCAAGATACTTCAATTAACTCTAATGTTTGTACAATTCGCTCATCGGTAGTGTATTTTCTGATTTTTTCTTTTGATGCAATCCTAATAAATTCTTCCTTTAACTCCTTGCAGACATACACATCGATAATATCTGAATTACATAATTTGTGCAATTCTGATACTCTTTTTCCAATCAGAAGTGAAATCCAAAGATTTGTGTCAATTATTATTCGATACTTTTCCATAACGTACCGCTTTTACCTCTTCTAATATCTCATCTTCTGACAAATCCACATTTTCAGGGCTATTTTTTATGTATTTATTCCATAGATCCTGCTTGTTATCAAGTTTCCAACCCATTTTGTCAGCAAAAAGTGTAAAAAATAACATATCAGTTTTGGGAATATCAACAAATATTTTTTCCCGATTCTTGATGTGCCCAAATTTAATTGCTGTCCCTCTTACTTTTGTATCCATTTTATACTTCTTTATAAATTTAATGCAAAGGTACATGAATTTTTTGGAATTCCAAAAATATTAAATAATAAACTTTGAATCCACTCAGAAAATCCCTATTATTTTACCACAAGGGTCACAAAGAATAGAGTTTAGAGTGTAGAGTAGTTATAAGAATAGTAGGGACAAGGCATGCCTTGTCCCTACATACATTAACCATTAACCTTCACTCATTCACTTTCTATCCTTTGTGTTAAAAAATAATCTAACCGCTGGGGCATTCACTTCCAAACACAATTAACGGGATATTGCTTAAAAATATCATCGGAACTGACAAGAGGCATATTTTCGGCTATGGATTGAGCAATAATGAGTCGGTCGAAAGGGTCGCGATGAATTAACTCCAATTTAGACAAAACAATTAAATGGTCGCGTTCTATAGATAATATTTTAAAACCTTTGAACACAGCCTTATCTATTACTTCGGAAATTCCCCCAACTGTAGAAAGTTTTCCCAAACTCGTTTTGATAGTGATTTCCCAAAAACTCGCCATGCTAACAACAAGACCGCTACTTCTTTCCATGTAATTTTTAACGGAAGCGGGTAAACAGGGATTATCCTCGCAAAACCAAATTAACGCTTGAGTGTCTATCAAATCATTCATCACATATAATCTTTAAAATCGTCTAAAGGTTCGTTAAAGTCATCGCTCATCCATAAAAAAGTGCCTTTCATACATCCTGCGTATGGCTTTACGGGTTTACGCTCTCGATATTTGTACAATAAAAAATCTAAATAATCTGAAACCTCTTGACGTGCTTCAAAAGGTAATTGCTTTGCTTTATGTTCTAAAACCGTTGTTACCATAAAAAATTAACCAATTTAATACAATATTCAGACTGCAAATT
>Ga0099364_10009661_pt1 | contig 13367 bp, 6 predicted proteins | sample TergutTh196P3_FD_73070 | JGI IMG/M metagenome (GOLD analysis project Ga0099364, IMG submission 73070) | Microcerotermes parvus P3 segment gut microbial communities from Pointe-Noire, Republic of the Congo - Th196 P3 | ecosystem: Host-associated > Arthropoda: Insects > Digestive system > Gut ...
CCCTGTCAACGCCGCCCATACCGCGAACCTGCAAAGTCATAAAGTTGCTGTTTATCAGCGATGAGAGGTCGGCGCCTCTCTGAACGCGCACAGTGAAGCCTTCGGGAAGCGACGCCGATACTTCCTTCATCTTCTCTTCCAAGCGCAACGTGGTAGTTTTGATATTAACGTTGCTTTTAAATTCGATTTGAATTGTAGAGCGACTGCTGTTTATTTCAGTATTGATTTTATCGACGCCGCCCACAGAACTGATAGCGCCCTCAATAGGTATTATGACCGCCGATTCGACAAACTCCGGATCCATATCCTGCCGCGAACTGACGCTCACCGTCAATGTAGGCAGTTCGGGATTGGGAAATAATTCGACGTCTAACTGTTTATATGACACGTACCCAAGCATGGTAAGCGATATAAACAACATGGATATTGTGATTCTTTTGTTTAGGAGGAAGTTCATGGGGTTATTACATTTAATTTTTCTCGTGAAATCATTTTTGCAAGTTCTTCTTCTGTTGGCAAAACAGTTTTGTACTTTGACGCAAAAAGTTGATTGCTTTCTTTTAAAATTGAATATTTTACAATGGTTTCGTCTTTTTCGGCACAAAGAATTATTCCTATTGTCGGATTGTCGTTTTCTATACGTTTTAGTGAGTCAAACATACGCACATACATATCCATTTGCCCAATATCTGAATGTGTTAGTTTGCTTGTTTTCAAATCTATAATCACAAAGCATTTGAGCAAATAATTGTAAAACACCAAATCAATATAGAAGTGCGATGTTTCTGTGCTTATGCGCATTTGGCGGTCAACAAACGAAAAACCTTTTCCAAGTTCAAGTAGAAATTTTTGCAAATTGTTGATAAGCGCAGTCTCAAGTAATGATTCTTTCCCTTTCAAATCTTCCGGAATATTAAGAAATTCAGCAACAAAAGGATCTTTGATAAAATCGGCAGGGTTGTATTTTTCGGAAATAGAAACAGTAATATCCTTTTGTTGCGTAGACAACAGACGGCGGTAATAGCCCGTTTTGATATGCCGTTCAAGCAATCGTGAACTCCAATTCTGTTCTGACGCTTCTTTGATATAATATTCTCTTTCTGTTTTATTATCGAGCCTCATTATCAAGCGAATGTTTGTCCATGTTAGATTCTCTACGCAGTGCGTAGAGAATTGGTCAAAATCAGGAAAAACAAAGTAAAATTGTCTGATATTCCATAAATTAGCCTCTGAAAAACCTTTTCCAATCGTATCAGACAGATGTCGTGATAAATTTGTAATCAAGTAATCGCCGTAATTGGCGCGATTTTGTCCAAGTTGCTCTTGCTCAACAATGCGTTTACCTATTTGCCAATACGTTTGAACCATAATTGTATTAACAGCCTTGTAAGCAACGTTTCGCGACTGTTTCAACAATTCGCTGATTTCGCTATAAAAATTATTTTCGGTTGTTTGTAATTCAGACGTCATTTTCAGCTTGTTTTATCAATCGTCTCTTCATTTGTTCCAAAACATAGTACACACAAGGTATTACCGCCAAACTCATTAACGTAGAGGTAACTAATCCGCCAATTACCGCCATTGCCATCGATGAACGCAGCGCAGCGCCTTCGCCTATGTTGAACGACATAGGCAATAACGCTAAAATTGTTGTCAAACTTGTCATTATGATGGGACGTATTCGCTGCTGTCCGGCAATTACTATTGCGTCTTTCAGTTCCATTACCATTTTCAACTGATTAATGCGTCCAACCAAAATAATCGAGTTGTTGACGGCTATACCTGCCAGCATTATGATACCGATGATACCCATGATATTCATAGTGGTTCCCGTAGCTGCAAAAATCAGAACTGCGCCGACAAGCGCTAACGGTATGGTTAGCAATATGGTAAAAGGGTGCAGCAATGATTCAAACTGCGACGCCAATACCATATAAACCAGCACAATAGATAAAATCAGCGCAAACATAAGGCTGCTCATCGATTCTTGACGTTTTTCTTCTTCGCCCGTTACTAAAATTGAATAATTTTCGGGTAGGGATATATCGCTGACAGCCAGTCGTATCTGTTGTGCGACCCTGTCGAGCGAGACGCCCATTTCCTTGTCAGCTACTATTTTATTTATTCTGTTTTGATTGCGGCGAAATATTTCTTTGGGAGCATACGAACTTTCTATGTTTGCTATTTCGCGCAGCAAAAATTCTTGATTTCCACTGCGAATAACAAGGCTGTTCAAATCGCGTACCGTAACGTCGGGTTTTTTGATGACAATATTGCGCATTTCGCCTCTGTAATCCATCGTTCCTGCTTCGCGTCCCTGCAAGTGCTGCCTGATTTGCGAGATAACCGTAGAGGCTGAAATGTTGTTAATACCCGCCATGGTACGGTCTATTGATACGGTCAATTCGGGCGCGCCGTCGGCTATTGACGATTTTATGTTGAAAATCCCGGGTATATCATGCAATTTTTCCACTATTTCATCAGTTATTTCGGCTAACAGGTTCAAGTCTTCTCCTCTTAATTCAACGACAATAGGCGCAGTTTCATCGCCTCCCAGCAATACGCCGAGAGAGTTTTCTTCCTGTTTAAATACAAGTTCAAGTCCTTCTATTGCGTTTGTTGCCGCAACGAATCGCTCAATAACCATTTCGGGAGGCAAAGGCGCTGAATTTGACAGAATAACTTTCATCGTACCCGTATGCTCGCCTTCAAATAACTCATTTTCAAACGATCCCCTGCCAACATGCGTATAAACGGTACATAAAGTGTCGCCGCTTATGGAATGAATCATAAATTCAAGATTTTGCATTACTGCATCGGTTCGCTCCAAGCGGGTACCTTCGGGTAGTTTAACAGAAATGGTAAACATTTTACTTTCGGAACGCGGCAAAAATTCAGTTCCCACATAAGGAAGAATTAAAATAGCGCCGACAAGGATTAATGCAGAAATAAAAATCACTAACCAGCGCGCCCGCAACAACGATTTAAGTATATTGCTGTACCAGTTAAATTGAATGGAACGCGGTTCTGTCCGAATTTCCATATCTTTATTTTTTCGTCCCGCCAATTTGTCGTACAATGTCGGTATCACCAACAAGGCGACAAATAGCGATGAAATAAGTGAAAAAGCGACCGTCCATGCCTGATCCTTAAACAATGCCCCAGATGCGCCATGAATATAAACTATTGGCAAAAAGACAACTATTGTAGTAATCGTCGAAGCAACAACCACTCCCGACACTTCGGAAGCGCCCGTAATGATTGCCTCTCTTCTGGCAAGACCGCGTTCATGGTTTCGGAAAATACTCTCAATGACCACAATAGCATTGTCAATCAACATTCCGCCTCCCAGCGCCAAGCCCCCCAAAGTCATAATATTTAAAGTCAGACCGTTGAAATACATCATGTTAAACGTCGCAACTATTGAAACGGGTATTGCAAGGCTGACGATAAGCGTTGTTCCGATGCGGCGAAGGAATACAAACAAAACCAATACAGCGAGTACCATACCCAGAATAGCGGTATTTTTTACCTCGTCTATTGCATTCTTGATAAATATACCCTGATTGCTGATAACTTCAAAGTTATAACCGGGCAATGCCTGTTCGATAACGACTAACTGATTCGTAATCTGTTCGACAACGCGTACAGTGTTTTGCTGCATTTCCTTGTAAATTGACAGACCTATACAGCGTTCGCCGTTCAGTCTGACAATGTTTTCGGGGCGTTCGTTTTCAAATTTAACGGTTGCTACTTCGCGAAGATATACCGGCGCGCGACTTGCGCTTCCCGACTGTGCTGCCCCCGATGCAGCCTCCGTTGCGCGATAACTGACAATTAGGTTCTCAAAATCAAGTTCGTTTGTAAACTGCGTTGCGCTTTTAACTAAATATTGCAGTCCGAGTTCGCTCACACGACCTCCCGAAATGCTTTGGTTGTTTGATTCTATTCGCGAACCGATTTCATCTACGGTCAGTCCGAATGCGTTTAATTTATATGCATCGGTGTTGATAGTAAGGATTGTTCTTTCCTGCCCCGAAAGCGCCACTTCTGCAACTCCCGGAAGGCGCACAAGTTCGTTGCGAACGTAACTTTCCGCCATTTTGCGCAACTCCGCCATATCTGTTATAGTGCGGTGCGACAGGGCAATAAGTATAACGGGAGCGGTATTGGGGTCGTGTTGCGTAATATTTATAGATTGGATATCAGGATTTGTGCCAAACGTAGCCATTGCCTTTTGCAGGTCGAGAAACGCCTCGTCCATATCCTTGTTTTGGACATATTCGACCGTCAAACGCGCCGTTCCAGCCTTAATAATCGATGACACCTGCACCACGTCGCGTTGCCGTATAGCCATCGATTCCATGTTTTCCATAAACATCTGTTCTATCTCTTCCGGCGGACGCTCGCCCGCTTCAATCTCTATAAAAAGACGCGGCGAACTGATATTGGGTAATAAATCAACGTTCAAACGGTCATACGATATTTTTCCAAGCAACAACACTGCCATCACAACCATACTGATAGTTACAGGATTTCTTACCGCAAAAGTGATTATATTCTTCATTTATTGCTAATTTTCAATTTTCAATTTTCAATTGTATTATCTAATCACTCTAACGCGGCTATTTTCCCGCAAGGTTTCAAAACCTCTGATGATAAGTTGGTCGTTTTCGTTCAATCCCTCCAATACTTCCACATCGTCTTCGTTTTCAATGCCTGTGACAATGTTACGCATGACCGCAATATTTCGTTCTACAACATATACAAATCGTCTGTTACGGGCTGTTTGAAGCACATTTTTAGGAATAATAATCACATTATCAGATCGTTCAATGATTACATCTGCTTTTACAAACATTCCGGGACGTAATTTCAATTCCGAATTGTTAATTAGTATTTTCCCTCTAAAAGTACGAGTTTCCGCGCTTATGGCAGGCGATAATTCGCTTATAACGCCTTTCAGCGTATCATAGGGCAGGGTATAGTGCGTAATATATACAGGTTGATTTATCTGAATATGTTCAATGGCGCTTTCGGGAAGGTTTATTTCCATAAACAGATTTGAATAATTCATTATACCCACCATTGGTTGATTTGATGAAACCCTTATATCCGGCGTATAATGAGGCAAATTCACAATTATTCCGTCGAAAGGCGCTTTTACGTTCATTTTTTCAAGGCTTAGCAATGCGCTTGTTAGGTCGTATTGCGCATTTGAAACGCTCATCTCTGCATTTCTTATCTGGCTTTCCGTGGCGCCGCCTTTTTCATGCAATTCTTTCAGTTTTGGAATTTCCTGTTCGGCTATTTCGAGCGACAACTGTCTGGACGAAAGTCTGATGTTGTTCACATATTCGTTATCCTCAAAACGAATAATCGTTTCGTCTTTTCTGACAGCATCTCCTAATCTGAATGCCCGTCCCGTTCGCGGATTAGTCTGAAGCTTGTAATGACCGCTTATTTCGGAATTAAGTTCTACGCTATTAATAGCAAGCACCGTTCCCGAAGTGTTTATTAGTCTGCTGATTGAACCATCATATTTCAATTCGCGAACTGAAACCTGCGATTCAATGTCTACCTGACTTGTTTGCGGCGGATTATTACAAGCCGCTAAAAATAGTACGCTTAAAGCGTAAAATACAATGATATTCTTTTTGTTATACATATTTATTACTAAAATTTTAATTTTCAATTTTCAATTCTCAATTCTCAATTCCCTAATCGGTACAATAGCGCTGTCATTTTCAAAATCATAGAGCGTAAGAATTTTTAAATTCAGCAATTCCGTTTTATAATCGATTTGCGCACTGATATAATTTGTTCTGGCACTCGAGAGTTGCACCTGATACTGACTCATTTGCAAGCCTGTCAGTTCGCCTTCGCGATACCGAATCTGGTTAAGTTCGTAGGTCTGTTGCGCATTTTGAACATTTTTTTCTGCAATACCGATTTGTAGACGAAGGTTGTTCAATCTGCGCAGGGTTGCGCGGATATTAAGTTCTATATCTACTATGGCGGTTTCATAGTCCAATTGAGCTATTGTCTGTGCGGCTTCCTGCGCTCTGATGCGCGCTCTTTTTTCGCCCCAGTCAAATATTGGAACATTGAAAGTAACTGCTATTCTTGGACTTTGAGTCGGGGTTTGATAGATATTGCCAAAATTTCTATCATCGCCGGATATACCTATCGAAAGAGAAAGGTCGCCTTTAAATTCATTCTGTGCCTTTACGGTTATCATATTCAAATCTGCCAATTCCATGTTTATTTCGCGCTGACGCAATTCCATTCGCGATGATAAACCGGATTCAATGGCTATCACAGGATCAACAAACATCGTGGTCACTACAATATTAGCAACTACATCGATATTCTCGCTCATTGGTATCCCCAGCGTTTGTTTTAATGCATCTTTCGCATTTTCTAATGAAACAGTACTTGTTTCAAACGTTGATTCAGCCGATGCAAGATTCAGTTCTGCCTGAAAAAGTTCTTCTCTTGGCGATAAGCCCAAATCTACTTTATCTTTTATGATCTCAAAGTTTGTTTTTGCATTTTCAAATTCTTCGTGTCTGATGGCAAGGGTATTTTGAGCCATATAGACATTATAAAATTGACTTGTGATACGGCTTTCCGTATTCAAGCGTTGCAAGGCGTAACTGATTCCCGAATTTTCGTGGTCGTACTCAAGCCTTTCTAATGCCATTTTACGCTGGTTATAAGTGAAAAGAGGCTGGTCGTAGCGAATAGAAAGATTATTGAAAAACGCCTTGTTGGCATTTAAACCGGTTACAGTTTCCGCTTCTCTTTGTTGCCAGCCAAACCTGTTTACAAGCGAAACCGAACCTCCGGTAAGCAAAATGGGTTGATCTACCCTAAATGTACCTTCCGACGCTAAATTTTTTTCGGTAAACCATTCCGCAACGCGCGCATCAAAATTACGGTTTTGGGAATAAGCGAACGGACTAACATTCAACGAAAAATTTGACTTTAACGCGGCGCGTTGTGCGTCAAGCAAAAATTGCGTCCGTTCAAGATTCAATTTTGAATTTCTTAACTGCGGATTATTTTCCTCCGCTATATCCAATGCCATTTCAATCGTTAGCGTCGTCTGGGCAAAAGAAGAAAACAACGCCCCTGTCAGAAAAAACACTAATAAGGCAAATTTCAATTTTCCCCCCACGTCATTGCAGGCTTGCCTCACGTCATCGCTGACTTGCCTCACGTCATTGCGGGCTTGACCCGCAATCCCCACATTCGCAGGAGATACTGAAACAAGTCCAGCACAACGAACAATTCTCTTTAACAAACTATATTTCATATACTACAAACTAATTTTCAATTTTCAATTTTCAATTATTAATTCCCCAACAATGCCTCCTGTTTCCCTCTTAACTATCTTAACCGCATCGGCAGTTACCATTCGTACATTGGCAATTTTGTTTGACAAAACAACTTTTATGGTATCATCGCTAAAATAATAGGTGCCTACTCTGTTCCAGCCATCATCGGCTCGTCGAAGATTGATGTAAGCATCATCTTGGTCATTGTCATACTTCACCGTAAAATGATATTCCATTGATCCTGCGGCTGTTCCTCCTCTGCCGCCTGTTATGCCGCCGCCTCTGGTATTCTGTTGTTGTCCTCTACGAACTTCGTCGGGCAAAAAAACATGATAATACAGGTCGTACAATCCTCGTGAAGGAATGGGTACTTTCCATGTTGCCGTTTGGCTGCCGTTTCCGCTCTTTATAACATAAGCGGATCGAACGTGCGTTCCGAAATATCTGTCGTTTGTCGTCAAAGTCCATTGCAATGGCGGACGGAAAGGCTGTACTCCCGAATAAGGAAACGAATTATCGCCAATACCTTCTAACCACATGGGCAAAAGTCCAACGATATCAGGCTTTGACAACTCAAACAAATCTGCGTCTTCATTATTGACAATCACTTCGCCGGGTATGTTATAACTTACGTTTGCGAGTATAAAGTCGCCTTCGGCATCAATCGGAATGTTTCGTTCTCGAATTATATTTGATAGCGGCAAATTAATCGTATTAGGCAGATTAGCCGAAATCATGGTATTTACGTTGATTGCGCGTGGCGCGTCTTCCCATACATTAACAATAAGTTTAGTTTCGCGCGCGGCAAGCGAAATTTTACGTTTTGCGCGCGGGTCGTCGGTAACGCTTCCTGCGCTAAAAGTAAAGGTAACTGCGCCTCTGCCGCCGCCACCGCCGCCCATGAATGCGCCGCCACCGCCGCCGCCGCCAAAAAGCGTCTCAACGTCTATGATGCCGTCATAATCAGAATCATTAGTTATCTGCAATTTGACGACATAGGCTTCAACATCGCGGTTCATAATATATGTTATTTGCGGAGTTCCTACGATGTATACGGGAAGATTTGTCGGCGCGTCCCACGTCGCTAACGGAGTAAGTAAATCTTCTTCGGAAATCAAACTCATTTCTTCAAGCAGACGTTCAAAATTGATATTGGAAAATTTATTATCGTATAGAAAGGCGCGCAACGAATTGCGAAATTCCGTATTACCGATGTTTCGTTCGGCGGGGGCAAACAATACGTTCGCCTTTAAAGATATAATGTTGTTTAACAGATCGCGATGCTCGGGGTCAGACAGCAATTCCTTAAACGGACGCTGCCGTATCAGAAGATTTGCCTTTTCATTGTTACTGATTCCGTTCATCTGCCTCATCATGTTATTGTCCGAAAAATTTTGCAGATAAACTTCTATCAGTCGGTTAGCAATAGACCATTCGGAAGAATAAATATTATAGCGGAAGTTATACAACTGTGGAAAAACAAAATATGGATTAGGGACGGTTGTTACATTGAGCGAGCCGCGCTCCATCGAAAAATCGCCTCTATTTTCTGCGTTCTGAAACGTCATTAGAAAATTGTTAAAAACGTTCAGCATTGCGGCAATATCAGACACTTCGCGTCCTTGACGGCTTGCCCAGCGTTTTTGCGAGCGTACCTGTCTGACAACATCTAAATTATTGATTGTTGCGCCTTTTTCGGGAAATAAGACCATTTCGGGCTGCATCACTTCCTGTGCCTGCGTCCACGCGCGAACGTAACCGGAAAACTGTATCGGCGCCTCTACTACCGAAAAACGCTTAAATGAATAGTTTAACGAATATTGACTTTCTAACGCATGTCGCCGTATTCTTATTTGACTTGGAATTGTATCTGCTATTGTATCAAAAACCGCCGTAAAATAATCGTTGCCTCTCAAATGCCATATGCTAAATACGGTATGGTCTACTTCAATACATTTTTGTTCATAATCGCCGATAATCAATGATATTCCGGGCGTTGGATAATCTGTTTCAAAGATGAAGATACTGTCTCTGGACGCTGGCATTTCAGTTGAAGCCTCTGCCATTGCATCTCGCATACGGGGCATTATGCTGTCGCCTTCTTCACGCATACGGGGAGGACGGCGTTCATCGTCTCGCGGAGGCGCGCCTTGCGCCCTTGAATCATCGCCTTCTCCGCGCATACGAGGGCTGCGTTCGCCGCCGTCGGGGGGAGGAGCGCCTTGCTGCGCCCTCATATTGCCGCCTTCTTCGCGCATTCCGGGCGCTATACGTTCACCATCGCCTTGTTGTCCGCCTCGACCGCCGCCTTGACCGCCTTGACCTCTGCCCTCGCCCGGAGGACCGCCTTGCGCCCTTAAATCGCCGCCGCCTTCGCGCATACGAGCCATCATGCTGTCGCGCATTGCCGGCGACATACGTTCACCGCCGCCTTCACGCACACGTGCCATCATGCTGTCGCGCATTCCGGGCTGCATACGTTCACCGCCGCCTTCGCGCATACGTGCCATCATACTGTCGCGCATTTCAGGTGAAATACGTTCGCCGCCTTGAGCTAATTGTCTTTGCTCGCCTTGCCTTTGTTCTGGAACTCCTTGTCGTTGTTCGCCTTGTCGTTGTTCTGGAACTTGTTGTCTTTGTTCTGGAACTTGCCGTTGTGCGCCTTGTCGTTGTTCCGGATTTTGCGCGCCTTGTCGTTGCCCGCCGCCTTGTCCTCTGAAATCACCGCCAGGACCACCGCCCTGTCTCTGTCCGCCGCCTTGAACCTGTGTTCTTTGAACGCCGCCGCCAGGACCGCCGCCACCAACAAGCCCGCCAAATCCGCCCATTGGACCGCCACCCATTCGCATAACGTTTACCATAGGACGAAATCCGCCAAAGCCATCATTACTGTCGTACTCGTTAGAGCGTATTCTCGGAACTTTCTCAGCAGGCTGCGTTCTTGTTCCTTGCGACAAGGCTTGTAAACCATTGATAGTCTTTACTTCCAAACGGTAATTGCTGAAATACGACTTTTGCCAATCGGGGTTTTCACTGCTGTATGCAACTCCCGGACGCGGATACCAATAGGTCTCAGGCGTAAAAAGCACATAATTTTCAGTTTGAAAACTGTATTTTTTGTCAATATTGAAAAAATCATTAACAACATATTTTTCTTCCAACAATTCGGTCGGAACATCAAGATAGCAAAAGGTTTCGTCTATTCTTCCGCTATAAGAAACCGAATACGTAACCGTATCGCCCTTTTCCAAAACTCTTCCGAAATCGATAAGAATAATTTGATGGTCGCGCACGAACGACAGAACTTTCTCATTTTCTGTTATTTCGCTTACCTGCAATGAAGGATTCAGACAAAAGATAAACACTGACGAAGATTCCTGTGCAGTTCCGTGCATAACAGCCTTCGCAGATATGATTTGTGGATGTTGTTCTACTTTTATGTCATATCTATCTATCAGCATTTGAGGCGAATCGACGTATTTATTGTTGATTTCAGTATACAATGTACGCATTTTCGACGCATGAAGGAATGTATTGATATGCTTGTAACCGGCTCCTAATCCGCCGACGAAAAAACAGAAAGACAAGGCAAGCCAGCGATAGCGACCGTATTTGGTATTGGGTAAACGCCTAAACAGGAATATTGAAATGCAAATAAATCCTAATCCAATCAGCAGATATATCAAACGGTGATTAATCAAGACCGACCAGTTAGTAAAACCAACTATGGACGATTTTACCAAAGGCAAACTATATACCATGTAATCAAACAAATAATAGAACTTATCTCCTATATAAAACAGCGTTAAAGCGATATAGCCCAATAGTATCACAAACGTAATAGCCTGATTTTTAATAATGAGCATCATTCCAATCGACAGTCCGAAGATATAAATCAACGTCGGCACAGAAATAATAAGAAAATAAGTAAGGTATGCAAACCAATCAACCGTGGTTCCGGCTACAAAGTTAAGAACAGCAACTATTGCAATGATTATCAGATTTAACTGAATAAACACGTTCAAATTACCCAGAATTTTACCGAAGACATATTCTGCGTTACTCAACGGGTGAACATAAAAGACTTCCGAAGTATCCAATTTTTTATCCGCTTTTAGAAACTCCGACGACAGAAAAACCGCGATAATAGCCTGACCCGTATTCAAAAACAACAAGTTGAAATACGGTATATTTGACGACAAAGCCCTCATTATCCACATGCCTGTGTTGTCTTGATTTACTAACGAAGCAAAATTAAAAAAGAAGAAAAACAATACAGCCAATACGAGAAATATCCTGTAAAACCAACTTCTCTTCAAAAGTTTGCTCTCATACTTGGCAACCGAACTTATATTACTGAAACTATACATTATAATATTAATTTTCAATTTTCAATTTTCAACTTTCAATTACTAACCCAGCCGCTCAACTTTTTCTCCATGTAATACACGTAAGCGTGTTCAATATTAGGCGGATACGGTTCGGCGTCATAGCCTTTTACTTCGTCTGCAACTACCTGTACTTCCCAGCCTTTCCCCGATGGAATTGTCGTGATAACCGGATATAATTTGTCGATTTTATTCAAATCCTCGCCTTTTACTTTCATTCGCCACACTTTGCCTTCCGCTTCTTTCAGAATATCCTGCGGCGCTCCGAAAAAAGCAAGTTCGCCCATGTTCATCAATGCCATGCAGTTACACGTGCTGGAAATGTCGCCTACAATATGCGTTGAAAGAATGATAGTTACCTCGTTTTCGGTCACTTTCGATAACAGGTTGCGAAAACGGATACGTTCTTCGGGGTCAAGTCCTGTTGTCGGCTCGTCGACGATGATTAGTTTCGGGTTGTGAATCAATGCCTGCGCAATCCCCAGACGACGCTTCATACCGCCCGACAACTTGTTCGCATAACGTTCCCTGACTTCAAACAGCCCCACGCTTTCAAGCATGGCATCAACTTTCTGACGACGCTGTTTTCCGTTATTCATGCCCGACAGACGCGCCGCATAATCCAAAAACTCATACGTCTTGTATTTGGCAAAGAAGCGAAAATCCTGCGGCAAATACCCCAAAATCTTACGCACTTCCTTCCTCTCTTTAAGCAAGTTATACCCAAACACTTCAACCTCGCCCGAAGATGGTTCGTTCAAAGCCACTAATATACGCATCAACGTAGATTTGCCCGCCCCGTTTGGTCCCAGCAGACCGAACATTCCGGTCGGAATCTCCATATTGATATCCTTCAAGGCATGAAAACCATTCGGATAAACCTTATTCAGTGAACGTATTGATATACTCATATTTAAATAACACTACAATCTATTTTTGTTATCAGTTAGACAATCTTTTCGTAAGAAGGTTTAATGAGAAGCAAAAATAATTGATGATTTCAAATAATATCCAGATTTTACGCTTTTTATTGCAATTTTTGTTGAATACGGAACACTTATATTTTGACATTTATTGTTTTTTTTATTACTTTTTTTGCTGTTTTATTACTTTTCTTATTGCTAAATTTTCAAGTTTTATTGCTAAAATCAAAGACGCGTAAATTTTTAATATTGAGATACATGGCTATTTTTTTATTGCTAATTTTCGAGTTTTATTGCTAATGTTTTTTCTTTATTGAGTTCCCAAACAGAGTATTTAATAGACTGTGAAATATTTTGTATCTTCTTGTCCTTTGACGACAATTCGACAAGCAAATTCGATATTTTCTTTTGTCTTTTTGTCAACGACAAATCCGGCGGTAAAAGAGGTAAAATCATTTTTTCTATGTCTTCTCTCGCAGCCGTTCCCTTTTCAGAAAGCAATTCCAAAATCATACGTTTTAAATCTTTATTAGTCAAACTGTTAGAGGCTTTATTGCCAATAATTTCGAGCAATGTACTTCTACCCTTAACCAATTTCAACGAACGCAAACGGGTTGTTTCATTTTCCGAAATTTGATGTTTTTTCTGCACCTTGTCCAACGCTATTGCATCCTCTAACGACAAGTCGGGATTGGCGAAAAGGATATTCGTAT
>Ga0099364_10009662_pt1 | contig 13366 bp, 16 predicted proteins | sample TergutTh196P3_FD_73070 | JGI IMG/M metagenome (GOLD analysis project Ga0099364, IMG submission 73070) | Microcerotermes parvus P3 segment gut microbial communities from Pointe-Noire, Republic of the Congo - Th196 P3 | ecosystem: Host-associated > Arthropoda: Insects > Digestive system > Gut ...
TTCAGCAGGATTTCTTCGGTGCGCACCGTCTCGCCGGGCTGCGTCGGAACCAGCCGCGTGTCGTCTCCGCCGCTTGTCTCCTTGCCGTAAATGACGAGCCAACCGGGGGAGAGCAGCACCTTGCCTTCGGTCTTGAAGGCTTCGTCCATGACACGGGTAATGCGGGTCGTGACCCGGTATTCCGCCGCCGGGTAGAACACGGCGAGAAAGCGCCGGGTAACGAGATCGTAGATTTTTTGTTCGGCCTCCGAGAGGCTCTTCGGCTGCGCGCCGGTGGGGATGATGGCGAAGTGGTCGGAAATCTTTTCGTTGTTGAAAATGCGTTTGTTGGGTTTCACCCATCCCTGGCGGGCGATTTCCTCGGCGAACGGCGTGTAGGCTTCCGGCAGATTCTTGAGGATGTCGGCTACCGTGCCCTGGTAGTCTTCCGGCAACGCGCGTGAATCGGTTCGTGGGTAGGTGAGCGCCTTGTGCTTTTCGTATAGCGCCTGCGCCAATTGCAGGGTGGTGCGGGCCGAGAAGCCGAAACGTCCATTGGCTTCGCGTTGCAGGCTGGTAAGGTCGAACAGCAGCGGCGAGAGTTGGGTGGCGGGCTTGGATTCTTCCGTGACCGCGCCCTGTTGTCCGTCGCACTTCTCCAGGATGGCTCTAGCGCGGGATTTGTCCCATAGCCGATGGGCGTTGGCGTGTTCGTCGCCTTCGGGTTTTTTGAATTTTTCGTCGAACCAGCGCCCGGTGTATTCGCCTGCCGCGCAGCCGAAACGGGCTTCCAGTTCCCAGTAGTCGCGCGGCTTGAATTTGCGGATCTTGTCTTCGCGTTCGACGACGATGGCCAGCGTCGGCGTTTGCACCCGACCCACGGTGGTGAGATGAAAGCCTCCGGTCTTGGAGTTGAAGGCAGTCATCGCCCGCGTGCCGTTGATGCCGATCAGCCAGTCGGATTCTGCGCGGCAGATGGCGGCGTTGCGCAATCCTTCCACATCGTCGGCGGCGCGCAATTGCCGAAAGCCGTCGCGGATGGCCGAGGGTGTCATGGATTGCAGCCAGAGCCGTTCAACCGATTTGCCTAATCCTGCGTGCTGGACGATGAAGTTGAAGATCAGTTCGCCTTCCCGGCCTGCGTCACAGGCGTTTATCAGGCCGCTCACGTCCTTGCGTTTCATCAGCCGGACGAGGAGTTTGAGGCGGTCGCTGCTTTTTTCGATCGGCTTCAGGGCAAAGTGCGGCGGGATGACCGGCAGGTGGGCAAACGTCCATTTGCCACGCTTGACCTCGAATTCTTCGGGCACGCTCAGTTCGAGCAGATGGCCGACGGCTGAGGACAACACATAGGCGTCCGACTCGAAATAATCCTTTTCCTTGGTGAACCCGCCCAGCGCACGGGCGATGTCCTGTGCCACAGAAGGCTTTTCCGCGATGATCAGTTGTTTGCTCATACCTGGCCCGGTTCATTTCGGGCAGCCGAACGCCCGTTCAAATGTGATAAAGCGCTCGATAATAAAGACGCCTTGGCAAGATAAGCAAGCAGCTTATAGGAAAAAAACAGACAGATACCATGTCAGGTAACACGCGCAGCATCAACGTACAGACGCAGAAAACCTCCGCCGGTCTGACGCGTAACGAGTCCTTCCAGTTCCAGTGTCAGCAGATGGGTATGCAGCGTTTCGACGGCAAACCCGGTGGCCAGTGCCAGGGTGTCGATGTCGAGCGCCTCGCACCCCAGCGCCTCCAGCACATGAATGGCTTCGGGCGCAAGGTGCGCGGGGACGGCAACGGGCAATGTCCGGCTGGCCGCAGGAGTCGACTGGCGCGGGCGAGAGGACGCATGCCGGGACGCGGCGGCACGCCGGGGCAGGTCGCCGTCGATGCGGCTACGCAGTTCTTCAAACACGTCTTCGGCGGTTTCGACCAGTTTTGCGCCTTCGCGGATCAGGCGATGGCAGCCGCGCGACTGCGGCGAGTGAATGGAGCCGGGGATGGCGAAGACTTCGCGCCCCGCTTCGGCAGCCAGACGCGCGGTAATCAGCGAGCCGCTTTCCAGCGTGGCTTCGACCACCAGCACGCCGAGGGACAAACCCGCAATCAGGCGGTTGCGGCGCGGGAAATTCCAGCGCGTGGGCGGCGTTCCGAGGGGAAATTCGCTCAGGATGACACCCCTGTCGGCAATTTCACGCGCCAGGGCGGCATTGCGCGCCGGATAAACGCGGTCGATCCCCGTGCCGATGACGGCGATCGTGCCGCCTTCCTCCACGGCAAGCGCCCCCCGGTGCGCGGCAGTATCAATGCCCTGTGCCAGCCCGCTGACGATGACCAGTCCCGCCGCGCCCAGACTGTCGGCGAAGGCTCTGGCGTTGGCCTCGCCCTGAGCGGTGGGCGCGCGAGACCCCACCATCGCCAAGGCGGGACGCGCAAGCAGGGCAGGATCGCCCTTGACGTAGAGCACGGGCGGCGGATCGGCGATTTCCAGCAGGGATTGCGGATACGCGGCATCGGCCAGCGTGAGGACATGGTTGCCAGCTTCGTCCGCCCAGGCGAGCGCGGTTTCCAGCGCCGCCGGGTCGGGTTCCCTGAGCAGCGCATCGGCGGCCTCATGTCCGGCGACGCTGGCGAGTCGGCTGCGCGATTGGGCAAAAATATTCCCCGGCAGTCCGAACGCGGCAAGCAGGCTGTGTTGCCGTGCCGGACCAACCGGGGTGAGTGCAAACCGGAGCCAGTCGGCAAGATCGGCGGCCACGGCCTGACGCCCCCGCAGGGGCGCGGGATTTTCGTCAGGGATTGCGAATGGCGTCTCCAATGGTTGCCTGTCCATCTGTATCCATGATTAGAGCATACGAGACACGGTCGAATACACGGAAAATCAATGCCGAGCCGTAGCGTTTTTCGGGCAGGACATGGGTTTGCCCTTCATGGGTGGCCGTGCCGCGATTGCGGAACATGGCCACGACATGACCCGGCTCCAGGCCGTTCAGTCCGCCGGCGCTCACGACGATTACGCTGAGTTTACCCGTCTCGGAGACGCCACGATAAATCGAAATCATCTGTGCGTCGATAGGTTCTCTGGGCGCGCGCGGCGCATAGGAAAAAATCAGTTCGCCTTCGGCGGGCAACATTTTATCGCCGACGCCGATTTCCTCGACGGCTTCGAGAATTTCAAATGTGACCGGATTCGTGTATTCCCTGACCTTGGCAGAACCCAGGTATAGGGCTTCATAGCCGAGCACCTGACGGCTGGCCGGATCGACGAGCGGTTTGGACGGGCGGAAGATCATCCATTTATCAATGTTCTCGTCTACGTCCTTGGCAAAGACGGTATCGCCCTGGGCCAGGTAGACGCGATTGGTTTCTGTGGCAACGATGGTGGCCGCCCCTTGGAGCAACTTTCCGTCGACGACCAGTGGCCGGGTCAGGAAAGGCGCGATGGCTTTCAGCGGAATGGTCGATATGGCTTCGTCGACGGGGGTCTGGTAGATCCGGGGCTGTAGCCTGTCGCTGCCGACGGGGCTGTCGGGATTGCTGTCGCCGATGCGCTTGCCGAGGCGCAGATACGGCCCGCTGCGGTCGAGCACGATGATCTGGCCGGGATAGATGAGATGCGGATTCTTGATCTCATCTTCGTTCATTTGCCAGACTTCGGGCCAGCGCCAGGGTTCCTGCAAAAAGCGTCCCGAGATCCCCCACAGGGTATCTCCTCTGACGACGGTGTAAGAATCCGGCGCGTCGACGGCAACTGTGGGAGGCGCGGCCTGTACGTCGGCACTGGCAAGAAACGCGATACCGACAGCGATGGAAGATATAATCCGGAGCATTGCCAAGTTTCCTGTTTTATTTAACCAAGAAGACGTCACGATTCAGGCGCGATGCGTGGCTACTCATGTTAGGCTGCGCGCGAAATTCTGTTCGTGACGCTTTTCTCTTCATTCAGCAAGGCTTTATGGCTGTCCTGCCGATCCTGAACTTTCCAGATCCCAGATTGCATATCAAGGCTGCCCCGGTCGCCGTGGTGGACGATACGATCCGGCAATTGGTGAGCGACATGGCCGAGACCATGTACGCAGCGCCAGGCATTGGACTTGCCGCCACGCAGGTCGATGTCCACAAGCGGGTCGTGGTCATCGACATCAGTGAGGATCGTAGTGAGCTGCTGGTGCTCATCAACGCCGAAATTCTCGAAAAATCAGGTGAATGCGAGAGCGAGGAAGGCTGTCTTTCCGTCCCAGGGGTGCGCGAGAAGGTGAAAAGGGCCGAGTGGGTCAGGGTGCGGGCGCTAAATGAAAAGGGTGAGCCTTTCGAACTCGTGGCCGATGATCTGCTCGCGGTGTGCATCCAGCACGAACTGGATCATCTCGACGGCAAGGTGTTCGTCGAGTACCTGTCGCGTCTCAAACTGGGCCGGATCAGATCCAGGCTGCTCAAACAGGCGCAAGCCGAGTCCTGAGCGGTTTTTTCCGGAGGACGTGTTTCATGGTTTCTGCCCTGCGCGTGGCTTTTGCCGGTACACCGGAATTCGCCGCCCGTGCGCTGGAAGCGATTCTCGATGCGGGTTACACGGTTCCGGTGGTGTTGACGCAACCGGATCGCCCCGCCGGACGCGGCATGAAACTTGCGGCCAGCGCGGTAAAACAGCTCGCTCTGGCGTGCGGACTCGATATCGACCAACCGGAACGCCTGCGCACGGAAGATCAGCGCGCGTGCCTGAAGGCGAGTCGCCCCGACGTGCTGGTGGTGGCCGCTTACGGCCTGATCCTGCCGCCGGAAGCGTTGGCTCTGCCACGGCTGGGCTGCCTGAACATTCATGCTTCGCTTCTGCCGCGCTGGCGCGGCGCGGCCCCGATCCAGCGCGCCATCGAAGCCGGTGATACGCAGACGGGCATCACCATCATGCAAATGGACGCCGGGCTGGATACCGGCCCGATGCTCCTGAGCCGGGAAACCGGCATTGCGCCCGAGGACACGGCGGCCAGCCTGCACGACAAGCTGGCGCGTCTTGGCGCAGAGGCCATCGTCGAAGCGTTGAAGCGGTTGGAGGCTGGAGACTTGCCCGCCGAAGCGCAACCGGCAACGGGCGTGACTATCGCCCGGAAGATTTCCCGCGCCGAGGCCGAAATCGACTGGCGCAGGCCGGCGATCGAACTGGCGCGCCGGATACGCGCTTTCAACCCGTACCCGGTCGCTTTCGGCCAGATACGCGAAACCCCGATCAAGCTTTGGACGGCGTATACCGTGCCGGAGCGTGGGGAACCGGGCAGCATCCTTCGCGTCGACGCATCCGGAATCGTGGTGGCCTGCGGCGAAGACGCCCTGTGTGTAACGGAACTGCAACGTCCGGGCAGTCGCCGGATGGCGGCGGCGGAATTCCTTCACGGCTTCGCGCTTGCCGCCGGAGAACGATTCATGCTGCCTGTTACAGAAGGGGCTTGAATTCGGCCCTGTTTGCCTCTATTTATGCCTTTGACTACCGTCCTGTAAGGAAATTTACATGTTTGGCAACTGGCTGAAAACTTCCATCCTGATGGCAGGCATCGTTGCCCTGTTCGGCGTCATTGGCGGCGCGCTCGGTGGTCAGCAGGGTATGTTGCTCGCCCTCGTCCTGGGCGGCGCGATGAATCTGTGGGCCTACTGGTTCTCGGACAAGATGGTGCTGAAAATGTATCGGGCGCGTCAGGTGGATGCTGCCGCCTCGCCCTATCTCTATAACATGGTGAAAGATCTCGCCGATCGCGCCGATCTGCCCATGCCCAAGGTCTACATCATCGACGAAGAACAACCCAACGCCTTCGCCACGGGGCGCAACCCGGAGCATGCCGCAGTGGCCGCCACTTCCGGCATCATGCGCCTGCTCTCCGAACGGGAGTTGCGTGGAGTCATGGCGCACGAGCTTGCTCACGTCAAGCACAGGGACATCCTGATTTCCACCATCACCGCCACCATCGCGGGCGCGATTGCGACGCTGGCGCGATTCGGCATGCTCTTCGGCGGGCGCGACGGCAACAACCGTTCTCATCCGGCGGCTCAGATACTGGTCATGTTGCTTGCGCCGCTGGCGGCAATGCTGATCCAGATGGCCATCAGCCGCACGCGGGAATTCGGCGCGGATCGTGGCGGCGCGGAAATCTCCGGCGACCCCGGCGCGCTGGCCGATGCCCTGCACAAGATCGAGTCCTACGCCAAGGGAATTCCACTCCAGGCAGCCGAGGAACACCCGGCCACGGCGCAAATGATGATCATCAATCCCCTTCTGGGCGGCAACCTGCGCAGCTTGTTTTCAACCCACCCCGCCACGCAGGAGCGTATCAAGCGCCTGCGTGGAATGTGACGTGGTCCGCCTGCCCACGCAATTGCCTGTGCGTCTGATCCTGCTTGCTGCGGCGATTTTTTTCGTGCCGCTTCAAACGGCCTTTGCCGCCCCGCCCACTACGGCGTGGCGTGGCGCGGCGTTTTCCGGCGATCGCGCCGCGCTGGAAAAACTCGCCGCCGCCGGAGCGAACGCCGTGCGCGTCTATCACGAAAGCGACGCCTGGGTGCTCGATGAGGCGCGCAAACTCGGGATCGGCGTGCTCATGGGGCTGGATGTCGGGCTGCCGCGCCACGGTTTTCGCCTCGACGACCCCAAGGCCATCGCCGCGCAGGAAAACCGCATTCGCGCGTTCGTGCAACGCTACCGGAATCACCCCGCGCTGCTGGCCTGGGTCATCGGCAATGAAGTCGAACATGGCATGGACGATCCCTTGCCGTCGTGGCGCGAGATCAACCGCCTGGCAGGAGTGGTCAAGGCGCTCGACCCCGTTCACCCCACCGTAATGTCGGTCAACGACGGCGGGCGGCCATACCTGGAACAACTTGCCGGATGTTGCGCGCACGTCGATATGATTGGGATCAATCTCTACGCGGGTGCGGCATTTGGTCTGGACGCGCGTATCCGTGCCGCTGGCATCGGCAAACCATTGTTGATCACCGAACTCGGCCCGCTCGGACAATGGCAGGCCGGTCGCAAACCCTGGGGCGCGCCGGTCGAACTCACCAGCCGCGAGAAAGCGGCCTTTTTTCGCCGCGCATTGGCCGAGTTGAGCAGGAACCCGCAAGTTCGCGGCGTTTTCGCCTTTCTGTGGGGCGTAAAGCAGGAACAGACTGCAACCTGGCACGGACTGCTGCTTTCGGACAACACCCTCACCGAGATGACCGACGCGCTGACTGAGGCCTGGGGCCGTCCGGTTACACGCGCCGCGCCAGGCATCCTTGGCATCGGCATCTCCGCCGACGAATTCGCGCCGGGTGCGATTGTTTCGTCCACGATTGATGTACGCGGCGAGGCGCTCGTTACCGAATGGCGGGTGCGCAAGGAAGCAACCGATCTGCGCAAAGGGGGCGAGACCGAACCTTTACCGGAGGCGGTCGGCGTGGAAATGCTCGCTGCCGAAACATCCAGCGTCCGTTTCCGCGCCCCTTCGACTCCCGGCGCATATCGGCTGTTCATCACTGTACGCGATGGAAACGGCAAGGCGGCTACGGCCAACCTGCCGTTTCTGGTGAAGTGAGATTGCGTTACAGTTTCTCAAGCTCTTGTTTGGCGAGATTCTCAGCCCCTTGTGCACGGGAGCGGCGATGAGTTGTTTGCTGCTGTATCGGGGCGCGCGAATCCGACAGAGACGCTTCGGGAATGTCGGCAACAGGCACGCCTCCGGCTTCAATATCGTAAAAACCAGCTTCAATTTCCTGTCTGGCCATCTGTTCGCACCATTCCCTGGTGAGTTCGGTTCTCATTTTTTGCTCCCCTTCGTGATGAAGGCATCCGCTTGTTTGGGCGTCATCTCAAGATAACGCAAACTCTGGTAACTGGCATCAGTGCCGAGGTCAACCATTCCACAATGACTCACATAAAAGGGGATGGATTGAGGCAGCGCATGCAGTCCAACGCGCCCTTTGAAACCCTCCCTTCGACTCAGTTCGATGGCCTCCCGCATCAACAGGCTGCCCACGCCGCAAAAACGCGGTTGTTCGCCCGGTTGATGATGACGCCGGTTCCAGGGCGCGTTCTCAAGGTACTCCACATAGACGATAGGTTTTTGGTATTGCGGCGCAAGGCGTGCCCTACGCAGGGTATCAAGAATCATCATCCCTTGGGTCATGCCTTGGCACACCACGCTGAAGCATGGATTTGCCAGCAAGCCCCGAAAGTGTTCAACCTTTCGCCGCCAGTCCCAATGGCTGCTTTGAGGAAACTGGTCACGTCCAAGGCCCGCTACGCGCATCCTCTCCATGATTGCCCTCAATGCGGGCATCCACTCGTTTTCCCAATCGGAAAGCTGCTGTTCGGCAATTGCGTCCCATAGTTCCGCTTCCACCACTTGGCCGGTAGCGCCATCAAGGAGGTATGCACTGAAAGTCTTTGCGCTCACAGTAGCACCACCTCTGATTTTGCTTTGGTCAGTTCGTTCTCGAAGAACAGCCTGTCGCCCCTCTCGGCACGGACTTCAACGGCTTGATAGAGGCGTAACGCCTGTCGCAACACCGTTGTTTTGCTGATGTCTTTCCTGGCGCACAATTCTTCCAGCACGCTCATCTCGGCATCGGTCAGGTTTAGTGTCATCGTTTTTCTGGCGGACATTGGTGTTCCTCCATCACGGCAGGGACACATTGTACGTTATTATCGGGCTACTACGAGGCTAATGAATAGCTATTTTATGGCTAAAAATACACCCTTCCAGCGTCCGCTTCCGCGCCCCTTCGACCCCCGGCGCATATCGCCTGTTCATCACTGTACGCGACGGCAGCGGCAAGGCGGCTACGGCCAATCTGCCGTTTCTGGTGAAGTGAGATAGAACCGGGAACAGAACCGCTGTCCCCGGAACACCCAGCGTAGATGCATGAAGGCGGAAGCCGACAGATGCACTGAAAAATCTTTTTGCAGCGATAGCTCGCCCGCTTGATATTGTTCAACAGTTGTTGAATAATCATCCAATGGAAACAAAAACTGCCGCCATCATCTTTGAAGTCCTGACTTCCGAGGCTCGACTTTCCATTTTCCGGCTGCTGGTCAAATACGCGCCGGACGGACTGGTTGCCGGGGAGATTTCCCGGATGCTGGATATTCCGAAAACCAACCTTTCCTTTCACCTGAAAACCATTGTCCACGGCGGGCTTGCCAGCATGGAGCGAGAAGGCCGCAATACGCGGTACAAGGCCAACATCTCTCTGATGCTGGAGACCATCGCCTACTTGACGGCTGAATGCTGTTCCGGTAGCCAGAACTTTCGGGCGGCAGGTGGAGCCGTACCGGAATTTCCATCGACTTGCTGTGAAAGCAAGAACCCGTAATGAGAAGGAGGCATGACGATGAGATTGTCTGAAAAAGAAAAAGAACTGGTTGCGATTGGTGCATCCATCGGCGGAAACTGCATTGCATGCCTTCAGTGGCATTACAGAAAATGCAAAGAACTTGGATTCAGCAATGACGAAATGCGCGAAGCGTTTGGTATTGCAAAAAAGGTCAAGGAAGTTCCAAACAACAAAATTTACGAAACGACGGAGGAATTGATCATGCAGAGCAAAACCACATCAAACGAACAAGTCAGAGAAACCGTGCGCGCCGGATACGCGGCCATTGCGACGGATGGCTCCTGCGGAGGCGGAGGCTGTTGTGGCCAACCTGATCCCACTCGGCTGGCGAAAGCCGTAGGCTACGACGCAGAAAGCCTTGTCAATCTGCCAGAAGGCGCGAACATGGGGCTTTCCTGCGGAAACCCCGTTGCCATCGCGGCTTTAGAGGAAGGACAGGTTGTGCTCGACCTTGGCAGCGGCGGTGGTTTCGACGTGTTTCAGGCAGGCGTAAAGGTAAAAGCATCCGGGCGGGTCATCGGTGTGGACATGACCCCGGAGATGATTGCCAAGGCTCGCAAGAACCTTGAGCAGTACCGCCAGTGTCCCGGACTGGATAATGTAGAGTTTCGTCTTGGCGAAATCGAATATCTGCCCGTAGCGGACGCCAGCATCGACGTGGTGCTTTCCAATTGCGTCATCAATCTTTCGCCAGACAAACCTCGAGTCTGGCGTGAAATCTTCCGTGTGTTGAAACCGGGCGGCAAAGTATCTGTTTCCGATTTGGCTCTGCTGAAACCGCTTCCCGGCAACCTCCAGGAAATGACGGCGGCGCTGGTGGGCTGCGTGGCCGGGGCGGTTTTGGTGGAAGAAACCAGGGGCATGCTGGAAAAGGCGGGGTTCGCGTCCATCGTCCTGACGCCCAAGCCGGACTACGTGCGAAGCATGCAGGACTGGAACGATCCTCTATACAAGGAAATCGCGCAAACCCTGCCGCAAGGCGAAGAAATAGCCGATTACGTTGTTAGCCTGGACATTGAGGCCAGGAAATAGGAAGCGTTTAACAACGAGAAACGCATGGAAGGAGAATTGCAATAAGATGGAAACAGCCTTTCGCCGCCAGTCCCAATGGCTGCCTTGAGGAAACTGGTCACGTCCAGTGCCCGCTACGCGCATCCTCTCCATGATTGCTCTCAATGCGGGCATCCACTCGTTTTCACAATAACATGCATCCTTCCAGCGTCCGCTTCCGCGCCCCTTCGACTCCCGGCGCGTATCGCCTGTTCATCACTGTACGCGACGGCAGCGACAAGGCGGCTACGGCCAACCTGCCGTTTCTGGTGAAGTGAGATTGTGCCCGCCCGTTGCTTGCAGGCATTGCGCACCACGCCTCTCTGAGCCACAATGTAGCCCAGAGAATTTGGAGAATCATCCCATGACTGCAAACGCTGTTGTCCGCGCCCGCATCGACGAGCGCATCAAGGAAGAGGCTTCGACCGTGCTGGCGGCGATAGGGCTTACCGTGTCGGATGCGTTTCGCATTATGTTGACTCGCATCGCAAATGAGAAGGCGCTGCCGTTTGAGCCGTTAATACCAAATGAAACCACTATTGCGGCCATGCGCGAAGCCCGCGCTGGCTGCGGCCTTAAAAGTTTCGATAGTGTTGAAGCATTGATGGCGGATCTGCATGCGGAGGATTGAACCCACCGCCTTGCCGGTGAAGTCACTGCCGCAAAATTTGCGGCAGCCTTTCAAAATCATGATGATTCTTGACGTTTCATGATAAGGTGAACCCTCAAAGAACGAGGTGTTCCATGCCAACGACGGTCAAACAAAAAAAGGTCAAATTCGCTACCCAGGCAGACCCGGAAGTGCTGGTCGCGCTCCGCAAAATCGCCGGACAGGAAGGCAGGCAGTTGCAGGCGCTTGTGGATGAAGCATTGCGCGACTACATCGAACACAAGCAAGGCAAATCCCCCCGCCGACACGTCATGCAGGCCATGCATGACAGCATGACCCAGTACGACTCCCTGTACCGGGAGCTTTCCAGGTGAGGGACTACCTGACCTCCACGGATATCCTGGCCCTGCATCAAATCGTTTTGCAACGCTACGGTGGCGCCCCCGGCCTTCGTGACATGGGGGCGGTGGAAGCGGCAGTGTTTCGCCCGCAATGCGGCTATTACAATAACATTATTGAAGAAGCTGCCGCTCTGCTGGAAAGCCTGCTCATCAACCATCCGTTTGTAGACGGCAACAAACGTGTTGCTTTTGCTGCTTGCGACGTTTTTTTGCGCATCAACGGCTGGCGGATTCGCGCCGAGCCGGAGTGGCTCTATCGGCGCATGATGGCCTGGATCGAGTTTCGGGGGGATCGCTTCGAGCACATCATCCAGGATCTCAAAAACTGCGCAGTGCAGCAGGATGGCGTGTGACCTCCAGGTTAATGGTGGGCGCGCTTCGCTTTGCCCATCCTACACATGCTAAGGAACCTCTGAACAACCCTCCTGTCATTGCAGCGCGTAGCGAAGCGAAGTCGCAGAATCTACACACCGCTTGTCATCCTGCGACTTCGCGCAGGATGACAAGCGGTGGATGTGGAGTTGTTCAGAGGTTATCAAAACAAAATATCGCAAAATCTATTTTTGCTGTTGAATGTATGCCATAATCACAGTCGACCATTCAACATGTGTTTTATGGTTAACAGTGTGGCATTCATTAATTCGTTTCGTTGTTAGGAGGTTTTATGGGCATTTTGAGCGACTTTTTCAATCCGTTCAGTTTCTTCAACCCGTGGACGCCGCCCCTCCCGATACCGAGCCCCATCCCGGTTCCGGTTCCGCCTCTCTTCATTCCGGTTCCGTTTGAGAAGGGCTACATCGACCCTGACCCTACCCCGGTTTTGACGAGGGTTCCGGTTCCGTTTGAGAAGGGCTACATTGACCCTGACCCTACCCCGGTTTTGACGAGGGTTCCGATAGCGAAGGGCAACACCGACACTGTCCCCACACCGACGGAGAAAACTGGCCGTGATGTCCTTTTTTCAACAAAGGAAATCATCAACACAGTGAAGGACTACTTCGACCCTGTCTCCACCCCGACGGAGAAAATTGGCCGGGATGCCCTTTTTTCAACAAAGGAAATAGCTTCCGGTGACATGCTGAATCTTGTCGGGGTTCAACTAGATTTACCCGATTTCGGCTGATGATTCAGCGTTTATGCTGATCGCGCGTAGATCATGTAAACCTGCCGAGAAGAGCAACTCGCTTGGGCGAGTTGCTCTTTCTTTTGACAGTGATCGTTTCTATTTTACCCTTGCGATCTTTGCGCGCTTATCCGCCAAAGCCGATTAACCCCGCTCACCAATGCGCGGATCGAAGCCGTAACGATGTTCTCATCTATCCCCGCGCCATAGCATTCGCCGCCGTTTCCATTTCCATTCACCCCCGTGAGTTCGAGAAACGCGCAGGCGCGGGCATCACCCCCATCTCGGCTGGCGGAGATCGACTGCTCTTCAAAACTACGCACCCGCACGGAGAGCCCCGCACCGCGCAGGGCGTGCACCGCAGCATCGATCGGGCCGTTGCCTCTGCCGACAAGCACATGGCGGCAGCCTTCGATTTCGACGGTAAGTTCAATACCCTGCGCATCACCCTCTTCACGCAGGTGATGCCCGACGTAGCGCACCGGCGAACACGGATCGAGATATGTCCGGGAAAAAAGCTGCCAGATCGCTTCGGCGCTCATCTCTCCGCCCGCTTCGGTTTCCTTCTGCACTTCGCGCGAGAACTCCACCTGAAGCCGCCGTGGCATGGCAATGCCGTAGCGGGTTTGCAGCAACCAGGCGATACCCCCCTTGCCGGACTGGCTGTTGACCCGGATGACCGAGTCGTAGGTTCGCCCGATGTCGGCAGGGTCGATAATCAAATAAGGCAGCGTCCAGGGCGCATCGGAACGTTGCGCCGCAAATCCCTTCCTGATCGCGTCCTGGTGCGAACCGGAAAAGGCGGTAAACACGAGATCGCCCGCGTAAGGATGACGAGGATGAATCGGT
>Ga0099364_10009663_pt1 | contig 13366 bp, 13 predicted proteins | sample TergutTh196P3_FD_73070 | JGI IMG/M metagenome (GOLD analysis project Ga0099364, IMG submission 73070) | Microcerotermes parvus P3 segment gut microbial communities from Pointe-Noire, Republic of the Congo - Th196 P3 | ecosystem: Host-associated > Arthropoda: Insects > Digestive system > Gut ...
AGTAAAGAATAAAAAATATATCCAGTTAGAAGATTTGATACCGCTGTATGATGATTTCATAGAAGATTTTTTCAGTAGAGACTACATAGATAAAATAGTTGAGGTAGATGTCAATAACAACAAAAAAAGAATAGTTTCGTAATACATTGATATAACAGTAGATATCTGCTTTATATGTCATTCTACGATGTAGATATATCAAGCTTTTATAGCTCGGAAATATCAGTTATAAGCCACCTACTTGTTCCTGGAAAGCAGATAAACAACAGCAGATGGCTCATATTGATTTTCTGGTAGATGACCTAAAAGAAGCTGAGAAACGTGCAGTAAGAAATGGAGCAATAAAACCTGAAGTCCAATTTTACGAGACATCAACAGTAATGTTTGATCCAGTTGGTCATCCGTTTTGTTTGTCAACGATTTTACAATAAGATAATTATCTTCAAGAGAGAAGAATGATAGCAGTTGTGCAAAAACTCTTGACAATTTTACAGGGTTTTGAAAATCTGTTCCAGATAAGTAAAAATGTGAGGATTTAGCATGAGTACTAAAAAAGTAAATACTTCAGAAATCATTTTACAAAGCACAGCTTTGATTGATGAGTCCGTTCTCTTTGAAAATGTATCAACGATTATTGAGAATAGAAAATATAGAATACAAGCCAGCGTAAACAGCGAAGCAACGCTTATGTTTTGGGAAGTAGGGCAATATATAAACACGATTGTCCTTGCTGATAGACGAGCAGAATATGGTAAAAAGATTTTGACGACACTGTCGTCAAAATTGAGATTGAAATATGGTAGTAGCTTTTCAGAACGAAATTTGTATCGAATGATGCTGTTTTCAGAGCGTTTTGCAGATTATGAAATTGTGGCAACACTGTCGCCACAATTGAGTTGGTCACATATTACTGAATTAATACGAATAAAAACACATGAGGCAAGGTTATATTACGCCAAATTGTGTGTCGAAAAAAGATTAAATATCAGAGAATTACGACATCTAATTTCTCGAAAGGCTTATGAACGAGGCGAGATAGCAAATACACAATTAACTGAAAGCTCAAAAGTTCCCTTCAATGTTTTTTAAAGACCCATATCTATTGGACATTCTTGATTTAAAGGATAACTACCTCGAAGCAGATTTAGAAAAGGCTATACTTGTGGACTTACAGAAATTCTTTTTAGAGTTTGGTCGTGGATTTGCCTTTGTTGACAGTCAAAAAAGGATGAATATTGGTGGAGAAGATGTGGTTTTAGATTTACTTTTTTATAATCGTATCCTAAAGAGACTTGTTGCGGTAGAACTAAAAATCGGCAGTTTCAAAGCAGCATACAAGGGACAGATGGAGCTATAATTAGCTTGGTTAAATGAATTTGAGCGTGAGGAAAGTGAAGAAGCTCCTATGGGCATAATACTCTGTGCTTCCGTAAATCGAAAAAAAGTAGAAATGTTGAAAATGGACATGGCAGGTATAGCGGTAGCTGAATATTGGACAGAGTTACCACCTAAAAATGTCTTCGAAGAAAAAATCAAGGCTATTATGGAGGAAGCACAGGAAAGGTTAGCTCGTAAGAAATCGCTTCCCGAGACTGAGAAAAAACAAATAGATTATTTTTTAGAAATCAAAAACGAAGATGATGAATGAGAAATAATGATTATTCATAATGTTTGATAAAATAAAACAAATAAAGGAGTGAAAAATGGAGAAAGTTATGAACAGAGGACTTTCATTTAGGAAAGCAACTTTTATAGCAGTTGCAAGTGGCAAAATTTTAATAATCCTATTTGTTTGTCTGTTTTTTTATGGATGCAGTAGTATCGCACATAAAACTTACTCACAAACATTTGGTAGAGTAGAAAGGGTTAGCTACGATAGATTTACGCCAAGTATCACTTGGAGTGAAATGGATCAAATGAAATATTCAAGAGAAGAGGTTCATTTCAATTCAAAAGGAAACATCCTACAAGGCTACGTATATGGAGCCGCAAACACCAGTGGTTTAGTTGTTATTTCAGGTGGATTAGGCGCCACTGCTGATTCATATTTTCCAATGATTATGTATTTTGTTGATAATGGTTGGCGTGTGTTTGTCTTTAACAATACTGGAGTTGATGGAAGTGAGGGTAATGATACAAGAGGTTTATATCAATCTGTTATTGACCTTGATTCAGTACTCTCTTATGTTTCAATAACGAATTCAATGAACGACTTGCCCATAATGCTTGTAGGACACAGTTGGGGTGGATTTGCAGTGTGTGCTATATTAAATTATGAACATCCTATAAAGGCTGTTGTAAGCTTCGCAGGTTACAATAGTGGCAGCGAAGTTTTTGATGAATTTGGAAGATCATCTTCTAAATTTTACAATTTTCTAAAACCTCAATTTAGAAAAATAGAAAAACAACGTTTTGGTGATGTTGCCCATCTCACAGCAGTTGACGGAATCAACAAATCTTTCGTCCCAGTGTTGATAGTGCAAAGTTCGGATGATCATATAATACTTTCAAATACAACCTCAATCTACGCACATAGAGAGAAAATTACCAATCCCAGAGTAGAAATCATTTTTAAAGATGGCGAGGAAGTAACTGGACACGAACGTGTATTTGGTTCATTAAGAAGTATGGAGTATATAAAATGGATAAATGAATCTTGGAGAAAATATTATGAAACAGACCCTGAAAATGCAAGGGCATTACAGTGGGCTAATGATGTCAATTTTGATAAAATGTTGGAAAATGAACTCGACTTTGATTTGATGGATCATATACATGAGTTTTTTATCAATGCCAAGTAATGTCAAGATTATCAAGTAAAGACCGCTAAATAGTTTGAGAAAATGCGAAAGAAAGTTTGAGATTTTAATCAGACATTATTTTGAAAAACTAAAAATGTTCTTGACAAAAATACCTTGTTTTAAAATAATAGCTCAATTATTAGGTTTTAACCTAATGACTTGTATTGTGATTTGTTGAAAATGATTGATATTTGAAAATTTTATGAAATAAAAACTTCAGAGTCAAGTTTACTATATTTAGATTGATTGGAGGCTGTTGATGCTGGAATTGATGAACGTGCATAGGTACTTTGGGGATGTTAGGGTTCTGAACGGAGTTGATTTTCGTTTACTGAAAGAGTGTGTCAATACACTTATAGGAAGAAATTGTTCAGGTAAAACAGTTTTAATCAATGGTTTTTTAAGGAAAATAAGAGCAGTACAATTATTTATTTGCAGATGGCAAGGGAACCTCTATTTTTTACGTTATAATAAATCGATAGAAACTCATCAAGGTGGACGAGCTTATTATGAGCAAATGTTTTTTATTAGAGATGGTTATGATAGTCTCACAAGTCATTTTCATGTAACTTTAGAAAGGTTTATGGTATATCATACAACAAATTACGAAGAACAAATAAGAAATCTAAAACAGAAATATTCCAACTCCACACTATTCAAAAGCGAAAAATATTATGAAAAAACAAACATATGATAGTGAAATATATAATGAATCAAAAAAAATAATTCTTAATGAGAATTATCAAAAAGGAATGGGAAAGAACACAAGTAATATTGATAATTATATGATTCATTACTTCGACTTCGGAAGAAAAAGAAATAAGAATAAAATATATATCCAATCACAACTGCATGGGAACGAAACATTTAGTACACTTGTGATTTTAGAATTGAAAAAGTTGTTAGAAAAAACGCCAAACCGTTATTTTAATTCATTTATAAGACTCGTACCGCGTATAAATCCATATTCATGGCATGAGTATTTATACAATGGCAATGGGCGTTTAAACCCAGCAAACGGTAAAGATTGGAACCGTTCATTTGAATGGGGACAAAGTATATCAGATAATTCATTCGATAGAAATACCACTTTGTCCAACCTCACTTTTTCCCTTATCAAAGATTTTAACTTCATTTGGGATATTCATACACCAGAAAATGGAATAGAACATTTGTATTGTAACCATTTTTCTACAGACAAATCCTATTTTGGTATTGAAAATATTATTGAATACGGTGAGCCGACTATATATTCGCTTGATGAAGCTTGTACAAGATTACAAAAACAGTTGAACATAAACGAAGCTATAACAATAGAATTACCAAGCCATATTCATGCTCAAGCAAAAAATGTTCTATTTTGGGCGGACAGATTATATAGAGAATTAATCAGCAGAGGGTTTGTTCATCTGAAAATAGATAACCATGTTCCAATAACAAGAAAATTCCGAGTTGGACAATGGGTTGATTATTATGCAGACAAATCAGGAATTATACAATATAATTTTGAATTAGGTGAGTTAATTCAAACTGGTGCTGAACTGTTTAATATTATCCCATTTGATTATATAAATGATTTTTACCCCACTAAAAACACCTTTGAAGGCTACCCGATTTGTATAAGAAGCAAGAGCATGGTAGATAAAGGGAATTGGGTTGTAAGAGTATTAAAAGTTGATAGATATGAATATTCTACTACTTAACCCGCCAAATATAGAAGAACCACCTATAGAAGCTAAAATGCTTCCTATGGGTTTGTTGTCTATTTTTCATTACTTAAAACAGAAAAATTATGATTGTAAAATAGTAAATCTGTTTCATTGTGATAATTGGCAAAAGGTAAGCGATGAACTTGACAAATATGACTACACAATTATTGGAATATCTTGTTTTTCAAGGCAACGCTTCAGCGTTCTAAAATTAGCTGAATTATGTAAGAGAAAAAATCCAAATGCTAAAATAGTTTTAGGTGGACCCCATGTGAGTTTTTTAGACAAAATAATACTACAAGAAAACCAACACATTGATTTTATTGTCAGAGGAGAAGGAGAACTCAAATTTGAATTACTCTTGCAAGCAATCATAAATGATAAAGGGTTGTCTCAAATATCAGGACTAACATTCAGAATGGGAAAAGAGTTTGTATGTAACCCGGACTTTATTAACGATGTCGATTTACACTCTCTGCCAATCCCATTATATAAAAAGGAAGAATTAGATATTTTTAGCAACAGTGAATCTTTGTCATTTCATTTTTCAGAATTTGAAACCAATATGCTTATTGCTCCGCTTGTGTTCTCAAGAGGATGTAATTATACTTGTTTGTTTTGTTGTAATGGGCATTTTTGGAAAACACAAAGAAGTTTTTCAAAGCAACAAATCATACAGCAAATTGAATACTATTACAATGAATTAGGTGTTCGTTTTTTTGATGTTTACGATGACAATTTGCTATTTGATTCTAATATTGTTGAAGGTGTTTTGAATTATATAGTTGACAAAAATTATGACATTCAATGGTGGTGTTCTACTCGTTTAGACACAATACAAGAATCAACAATACCGCTGTTACAAAAAGCAGGGTGTTTTATGATTTCGATTGGAATAGAAAGCGGTTCAGAAAAGGTTTTGAAAATAATAGATAAAGCAAACGATTTGAAATATCTTGATTTTGTGAGCAAAAAAATGTCGCAATACAATATCAAAACCCGAGTTACAATATCTATTGGCTATTCAGGCGAAACATTAGAAGATATAAAAGAAACTATCAACTTGATTAATGATATAAAACCCTCACAAGTAGCGGTTTTTCTTTTGAAAGTATATCCGGGAACAAAATTATATTCCATTTGGAAATTGCAAGGAATTAATGATGATTTATATTGGTTTGATAAAACAAAAGAGCCTGTGCCTTTCTATTTAGACAATAAAAGTATAGATGACTTGTTGTTTTATCGAGATTATTTGATTAAAAATATAAAAGCAGAAGTAATTCATAGAATAGATTCTGTTGTACATAGTGTTGAATTATTTTTAAAATGGGAAAAATAGAAATGAAAGATATGATATTAATATTTCCGCCTGCACATGATTTTACTATGCCGTACTCGGCAATGGGGATTATAAAGGCTTATATTGAAAATCAATCAAAAATGTCAATTGAAATTCTTGATTTGAATTTGGCTTTTTACACAAATCTTATTCAAGAATCAAATTTACAAGAATACATTAGAATATCACAAGATTTCATTGAAAGAAATGATTTAACAGGAATTATAAAATACATCATCTTGTTTAATAGCAAAATAAATGAAGTTTTATCCCATTTGGATAATTCGGATAAATACAAATTATCTAAAAGGAAAATATCTGCAACTTCATTTGATACTCTACACCTAAATGACATTCTAAAAGAATCAGAAAAAGCGGATGACTCAATAATGAATTTGCTGATAAAAAATCTTGACTTCGAGAAAATCAGTAAAGCAAAATATGTTGGTATTAATATTTCTGTGGAAGATCAAGTTTTATGTGCATTGTTCATTGCGATTATCTTAAAAAAACAATTTCCAGAAAAGCCGATTGTCATGGGCGGTAATATAGTTTCACGAATACCCGATAAATTTGAAAATTTAAGAAATCTGAAAATCATTGATTATATAATAGAGGGAGAAGGAGAATTGCAACTATTGAATTTATTTAACGGACAACCTTTTTCTCGAAGTGATTTTTTGCAAAATATCAATCTTATAAAACGAGGATTATATGAAACATATTCCCCAAATTTATATTTATCAGTTTTCCCTGTAATTCCAATATTGACTTCCCGAAAATGTTCTTGGAATAAATGTGATTTTTGTTCAATACATTCAAGTTGGACAAAGTATAGAAATCGAAGCATTGACGAAGTTATAACCGAAATAGAATATTACAAAAATTTGGGATATAAATATTTCCGAATAATTGATGAAAATTTTCAGATAAAAAGAATGATTTCTTTTGCGAAAAAAATAATAAATTTAGGATGGGATAACTTGCGATTTGAAGCTTATACAAGATTTGAGAAAGATTTTCTTAATTCCGAAACAGCAACTTTATTATATCAAGCAGGATTTAGACAATTTTTTTGGGGATTAGAAAGCATAGGCGAAAAAACTATTAATTTAGTCGGCAAAACTAATCAGTTTGACAAAAACAACATTAGCGAAATATTAAAAAATACGGCAAATGCAGGAATATTGAATTATGTTTTTGTTTTGGTCGGGATTCCAAATTCGTATATTAATGATGAAATAACAACTGTTGATTACATAGTTAGCAATAACGATATTCATTCTGTTGCTTTGGGAAGTTTTGTTGTTGATTGTTATTCGCCGATACACCTAAATAACAATGTTCGAAAAAAATACAATATAACATTGCTTGACGAACCATTAAGATTATCAACAGAAATTCCGTATTTGTCTGATTCTGAATGGAGCAAAGATGTAATACAAAAAAGAGCAGAAGAATATACTAAAAAAATATATAAGGCTAGAAAAGATTTAGCGTTATCTTCGTCATTAAATGAGGAAGAACGATTTATTTTAAGTGATTATTTCGGAAATAATTTTTGCAAAAAAATCTCCGAAGATGATACCTTAAATGAGTGTGTAAATGTTGCAATTAATAATAGTGTTAAACATAAAATAAAAAGGGGATTATGATGCGAGTTTATGTATGTCTTTCCGATTATTCAATCGAAGCAGTAGAATTACTGAAGACCAAGTTTGATGTTACAGTTCGGAGCGAAGAACAGCGACCGAATGAAAAAGAATTATGTCAGTTAATCAGAGAGTACGATTGTCTAATCATTGGAGCAAGAGAAAAACTGACCGATACCGTTTATGGATTTGCTAAAGATTCCAGAAAGAAAATAGGAACATTATCTATTGGCTCAGACCATATTTCAAAATCATTTTTAAACAATCCAAAAATGAAAATCATTACTTGTACAGACTCTAATGTGATTTCCGTAGTTGAACATACTTTTGCGTTTATTCTTTGCTTGTCTAAAAAAATCTTAATTTCAAATAATGCAGTTTTAGATAATTCAGGGCGTGCGGGACTAGGTGGTTTACCAAAAGATTTATTTAAACATACAATCGGCGTTATTGGAGCAGGACGAATTGGAACTAATGTAATTAAATATGCTAATTGTTTTGGCATGAAAACATTGTGTTATACAAGGGAACCACAAAAGCACTCCGAATTGCATAAATACGAAATCGAATTTGTTACTTTAGTTGATTTATTAAGTCAATCAGACTTCATAACAATTCATTTACCACTTAACGATGAAACTAAAAATATATTAAACTCTAAAAATTTACCTTTCATAAGAAATACTGCATATCTCATAAATACGAGCAGAGCGGCTCTGATTGATAATAAATTTTTAGCGAAAATGTTGTCTTCAAAAAAAATTGCAGGTTTTGCAGTTGATATAGATAACGAAGATAGAGAAATTATCAAATTATTTGATGGATTGAATGTTATTTTTAGTCCTCATACAGCAGGCGTTACTATTGACGCAATCAATAGAATGGATATGGAAATTGCAAAAAAACTTACTAATGATTAAAGATTATATAATTGAAAATATATGGAGTATTATTAGTGTAATACCGCTTTTTTCGTTGTTTTTCAGAAAAGTACGCGAAAAAATTTTAGATATATATGCATGTATATTTTCTGTTAGGCTTTATACGAGACGATATTATGATACTTTTTTTATGACAAAACGTATTAAATCAGCAAAAAGATTTGTGCGTGTTGTCTGTGTTAGGAATGAGAGAATTTCTCATTCTGATGTTGTTGAAGCAATTCGAGAATTTATAGAAAACAATAAAGATTGTTTAATGGAAATTTTTGCGATTAGCCCAGAACTTGATGATTGCGTATTAATACAAATTATGAAAACTTTACCAAATCCGCCAGAGGATGTTACGACTATGAGGGAACAAATTAAAACATATAAAGAATGTCTTAAAGCGATGGTAAATAGATTAAGTCAAAACGACAAACGTAAAATTTTTTACTATGAATATAAGGCATTGCCATTAATACATTTATGTCAATTTGACCATATTGTGTATCTAGGTTTCCAAATGTTTCAGCGTAATGAAGTAGAAAATGAATCACTTTTAAAATATGCTATAAAAATAAGAATTAATACTAGAATAGGAAAGTTGTATCTTAAACAATTAGAAGATTTGAAAAACAACAACACATTAACAACACAAATTGATTTAACTTGTTAACAATAAAAATTATATTAACTTGCCACTTCTAATATTTCTTTATTCATAAGATTTTTACATAGATAAATGTATTGTGTTTCGTAAATAAAATCTATCTATTTTTAGTCAAAGTTGAAAACAATTCATAAGCAATGTGAAATTTTCGATTGACAAAAAAGCACTGATTAGATTTTATGTCCCATATAAGTAAAACGGCATATAAGGAGAAACAGATGTCAGAAACTAAAGACTATAAAAAGGAATACAAGGCTTTGTATTTACCCTTGGCAGTGCCAATGATCATTGATATACCAAAAATAACTTTTGTAGCTATACAAGGCGAAGGCAACCCAAATGAAAAAGATGGAGAGTATCAAAAGGCTCTCGGTGTGTTATATGCCATTCAATATACCATTAAAATGAGTAAAAAGGGAAAGCAAATTATAGAAGGCTATTTTGACTATGTTGTTCCACCGCTTGAAGGACTTTGGTGGCTTGATGAAGGTGATACTAGGGCTTCCAAGTCAAAGTATAACTGGATTTCGCTCATTCGACTGCCCGAATTTGTGACTGCAGAAGTGTTTCAATGGGCTGTTACGGAAGTTTCTGTTAAAAAAGGAGTTGATACCAGCAATGCAAAATACCTAAAAATCAAAGAAGGGTTATGCGTGCAATGCCTGCATATAGGCTCTTATGACAGCGAACCTGAAACTTTAAAAAGAATGGAAAGTTTTATAGAAAAGAATGGTTTATTCATGGACAAGACTGATGAAAGAAGACATCATGAGATTTATTTAAGTGACCCAAGAAAGACAGATTCTGCAAAGCTGAAGACTGTTTTGAGAATACCTGTGAAAAGGCTAATATAAGGATCGATGCTTCAGGAACCTTTTTAAGTCAAGAATTAAATAAAATTCCTCCTCACACCGAAGGTGTCGATAGCTATGTAGAAAATTAGCACCCCCAATCATGATTTGCATGCCGAAGGTATGCGACTGTATTTGGGTAAATTTGATAATTCGTTGCATACCTTCGGCATGCTGGATGGGTGGGTGGGGCATCTTTTTCTACATAGCGATCGATCCCATTCGGGATGAAATGGTATTTTTTCTTGTTTCATCAAACCTACCTTGCATAATTTATTTTTCTCTTATCTGCCTTCTCACCTCTTCCAGTCCTTTATTCATCACAGCATCTACACCATTTTTCATATCTTCTATGGTATTTTCTATTTCGATATGAGGTTGAATGCCGATATTGATATATTCTCTACCATCAGGATATCTAGACCACATGGAGCAAATAATAACCCGACCACCGCTCTCTAAATTTAATCTATTTGGAGCACCTGAAGAACCATAAGTAGATGAACCTACGATAGTTACTCTCTCTGCTTGGTCGAGCATAACGAGAAAATCCTCAGCTGCTGATCCTGTTGCTACTGATGAAAGAACAATCAGCGGTGCGTTTAGATGACCGGGCAAATCATATTCTGTGCGAGATTCTGTATTATAAGGTATGTCCATTGTTTCATGATAAGCTCGTCTGGGCATTTTAAAGATTTTTTCCATAACATCAAGATTACCTGGTGTATTCACAACCTCTTCTCCATATTCTGCAATCAACTGCTCCACTAACTGCTCCCAAGTCATATCTCCAAAATCTTGGTATTGGGCTTGAAAAGCATAAAAATAAATATATACAGGAAAAGAGATACTACCCTGAATAAAATCACCTCCGATAAAGGTAGCAGCTACAGGGGCAGAGTTTTCGGAGTTTCCCCCTGTGTTTCTACGAATATCGATGATATATCCATCTGCATTTTCAAGTAATGGATAATTTGCCAAAAACTCTGTAGGTAAATCGCTATTTCTCATACTATCGATAGAGATGATAGCGATATTATCTTCTGTAAAAGCTATAGCGTGGCTATCAGATTCATAGACTTGTGTTAGGGTTTCACTTGGTTGGATTGATGCAGTGTCTATAATCCAATCAAACCCGCCAAAAGATCGAGTGAGAGACATAGTTTTATTGATACCTGCATACTCAAACTCTATTTCTACCTTGCTTCCAGCTGCTCCTCTTCGCATAAAACTGTCTATATCAGCGTGTGCACTATCCTTTTTCTCATGCCAATTATATGGATAAACATGTTTTTCTATATAATCTTGTATATCCATACCTTCCCATTTATTGATTACAGCACCAAGCGGAATATCATCAATTAAGCTTTTATCGACATTGCTGATGATGTATTCTCCATTCATATACTTTGTCAAAATTGGAATACGAGAAAAGTATTCTGCTGTGACAAGGCTGTTTGGAAAAGAATCAACACAAGTGTGATCATCTCGCAGTAAAGCTACAAACCTTGTAAGCTCCATATAATACTCATACAGGCTATTAGTAGCTAATACTCTTGTTAGTGCCTCTCTATATGCTGCGTCCCAGTCAAGTGTATCAATTATCTTGTCCCAATATACAAAGCTATACTTTGCTTCACTCCAAATCATTGAGAGTTCATAGATTTTTAGTTCGTCTGGTGGGTTGCAAGGACTAGCCTGCGACCTGATATTTTCGTTATTGTTTACCATCCTTGCTGTAGAGCAGGAAATCATTGCAAATAAACTTAAAATGGCAATGATCATAATTGTTTTTGTTGTGTTCATGTATTTATCCTTATTTTTTAGTTTCATCAAATTTCAATATCAATTTTCTCAAATCATCTATATCAGGCAAATACAATTGATATTTTGAGACAAATAGATTGTTTGTGTTTCCATACATCGTATATTCCACCATTATTTCGTCTTTTTCTCGTGCTAAAATCAGACCTATTGGAGGGTTGTCTCCTTCGATATTTTTATCTATGGCAAAGTATCCGAGATATAGATTCATTTGAGCTATGTCCTCATTTTTTACTTTACCTATTTTTAAGTCTATGACAACATAACACTTTAGAATTATATGATAAAACACCAAGTCTGCATAATAATTTGTGTTATTAACGGTTAATCGATACTGCCTTCCTACAAATGCAAACCCTTTTCCGAGTTCCAATAAAAAATTTTCAAGGTTTTCTATGAGTGCATCTTCGAGAGCAGATTCAGAGAATTTTGGCTGTGGTAAATTGAGAAAATCAAAGGTGTAAGTGTCTTTTAAAATGTCTTCTGGTTTTTCGATAAGATTTCCCTGCTTAGCAAGAGCCAAGACCTGTTCTTTGCTTTTCCCGAGAGCAAGCTGCATGAATAAACCTCTTTCTTTTTGTCGTTTAAGCTCTCTTACACTCCATTTTTCATTGATCGTCTCAGCATAATAAAAATCTCTTTCGAGTTTATCATCAATATTAACAAGCTCTATGATATGCGACCATTTCAAAAATCCAGACGTCTGGATTTTTTGAAATCGTGTATAAAACAAACGCATATTGAAGATATTTGACCTTGAAAATCCTTTCCCAAGTCTTAGTGTTAAGTCTTTTGAGAGCTTATTTAGTAATTTATCACCGTATTTTGCTTTTGCACTTCCTGCTTGTTCAAACTCTACAATATATTTCCCAATATTCCAATATGTTTGGACGAGAATATCACTAATAACGCTTGCAAGATGCCCTTTAGCATCTGAAACAAGCGTCGATATTTGATTTATCAACAAATCATATTGATCATTATTTTGAGTTTTGATTTCATTCATCTGTTTCATCCTTTTCCTCTATCTGTCTCCGCACCTCTTCCAGTCCTTTATTCATCACTGCATCCACACCATTTTTCAGGTCTTCTAATGTATTTTTTATTTGGATATGAGGTTGGACACCGATATTGATAAATTCTCTGCCATCGGGGTATGTACTCCACAAAGTGCAGATGTAGACATGACCTCCACTTTCCAAAGGAAACATCACACGCTGCCCCGTAGAGCCGTAGCTTGCTGACCCAATGATTGTACCCCTTTTTGTCGTGTCAAAATTTACGAGAAAGTCCTCTGCTGCTGAGCCAGTATTACTTGATGATAAAACTACGAGAGGTGCATTCAATACACCGGGTATATTTAGGTCTGAGACAGTTACAGTGTCGATTGTTTCTTCAAAATATTTCTTTCTGGGTATTCTGTATAATCTTTCAAAATAATCAATAAATTCTGGATCATTATAGACATCCTCTCCATATTTTTCAATCATTATATCTTTAAATTGTTCAGATGTCAAATCTCCAGTTTTTGCATAATCACTAAATGCTTTAAAAGCTCCTATATATACCCTTCGCAGTATTCTACGGTTTGTAA
>Ga0099364_10009664_pt1 | contig 13365 bp, 11 predicted proteins | sample TergutTh196P3_FD_73070 | JGI IMG/M metagenome (GOLD analysis project Ga0099364, IMG submission 73070) | Microcerotermes parvus P3 segment gut microbial communities from Pointe-Noire, Republic of the Congo - Th196 P3 | ecosystem: Host-associated > Arthropoda: Insects > Digestive system > Gut ...
ACATACCTTACATCCTGGGCGCCTGCAACCTCTGTTGCAAACATCTCCAGCATTCCCAACAGCGTTCTCAGGTTTACATCTTCACCCAGGACTATCCCCTCTGTCTGATAAAAATCGGGGAGATGGGTTGCATCTACCTGGTCATAACGGAAACAGCGCACTATGCCAAAATACTTGCCGGGAATTTTTGCAGTACTTAGAGCTTTTGCAGAAAGAACAGTTCCCTGGCTCCTCAGTATTAAACGCCTTGTAAACTCCCTGTCAAACTCATAATTCCAGCCCCTGCTTCCGGTATTCCCGCCATTTTCGTGTGAGGCGGCTATATTGGAAAGCCAGGGTTCGTCAATGGTCTTTGCATGGGAGGGATTTTCCAGCCTGTATACATCATGAATGTCCCTTGCAGAATGGAACTGCGGCATAAAGAGGGCGTCAGAATTCCAGAACTCTGTTTCCACAAGGGGGCCGTCAAATTCCTCAAAGCCAAGTGAAACAAGCTTATCTTTTACATCTTCCAGAAACTGTGCATAGGGGTTAGTCCTCCCGGGAACCAAGCGGGTGGGCGGAACCTTCACATTGTAAGAGCGGAAATTCTTTCCCTTCCAGGAACCTGTTTCCAGCATTTCCTGGCTTACAGTCCCTATTTCATCCCCTGAAATTCCAAGGGAGTTTAGGGCATTAACGGCATCTTCAGCAGGGACAGAGCCGTTCTCCAGAACAGTAAAGGCATAAATAACTGTCTCCCTTTCCATCTGTTTAAAAACAGAATCGGCAGCCCCCCGCTTTTTGGAAATCCCTGCGATATGTGCTTTTTCAGCATCGTTTAAATCTGCCTCCGCCAAAAGAGCGTTAGGCGAATTAATAAGTTTTTTAAACAATCCCCTGATAAGTTCAAAATGGGCAAGCATGGGATTTTTGGCGGGGTTATCCAGGTCTTCAAGCGGCAGGCTTATGGTTAATTTTTTTTCTCCGTCCATGGAAAGGACGCCCTGTTTGGAAAGGTTCCCGAAGGCACTTCCGATGTCCTTATTTTCCATTTTTAGAAGCTCCGCCAGATCAGAAAGTCTGGGTCTGTCTTCTTTTGAATTAATTCTATATCTTAAAATTTCCAGTATGCGTTCTTCGGGACTCCCCTTGTCCTTCCACTCTTCTCCATGACCTGTGAGTTCATAGTAAACGGCTTTTTCCCGCCTGATTATATTTATTAAGCCCTTGCCTGTAAGCCAGGATAAGGCCTGGTTCCCGTTCCCGCTTTTTAAATCCAGATCTTTTTCAATTTTTTCACTGGTGAGTTCATCATTTTTTTTGTAGTTTAATAGTACTTTAATTTCCAGGGGATGAAGGTTCTTCACCATGCTTTGCACATCATTGCTCATGGGAGTATAGTATAATATATAAGGATTATTTTCTATTGCTAATGAGCGGCAAAGGGAACTATGTCGGTAATGTCTACCCTGAATCTGGCGTTTACAGCCCAGCGCCCGGAATCCACATAGAAACCGGGAAAGTTTTGTAAACTTATAAAACCGGCAGCCTCTTTAGGCCTGTTCCTTTCCATACCCTGAAGCATGGCTCTTACAGCGGCTCTGGCAGCATCTTCCAGGGCGTCAATTCTAATGGCAAGCCAGTTCATTGGGGTGCCTTCGTCATAAAGTGAAAAGCCTGCCGCTGCTCCCAGGGGGCTGTAACCTGTCGCCTGTGCGGTTCTTATGGTACCGGTTCTCCACATATTAAGCCGCATTGCCTGCGTTTCACCGGGTCTATAATCCACCCAGATTGAAAAAATGTAATTCTGGAAATGTGCATGAGTTACCCTAAGCCTGGGGTCTCCCCAGTGAACCTGTCCAAGGGGAGTAAGGGTAAATTCTTCTTCAATTCCGCGGGCTCTTTCCCCGATGTCATAGTAAAAAGACCAGCCGTAGATCTGTGCAGAAAAGAAGTATGCCGCAAGCTCAAGGGCTCTTCTGTATGCTTCTTCTGTGGGCAGGGGATAGGGATCTTCTATATAAAAACCCCCGTAAATGGGCTCCAGTTCAATTCTAATTTCCCCCCTCAATACATCCTGGGCATCGAGACCGGCAGGTACCAGACCCAGGATTATGGGGAAAATTAAAATAATTAAAGGAGAAGGAAAAAAATTTTTATGCCTCACCCTTTAATTATCGGAAATTATATCAACTTCGCTAAATTTGCCTTTGTAAAACCAAAGTGTTCAGCAACCTTATCACCAGGGCCGGATTCGCCAAAGCGGTCAATAGAGAATATGTCCTTTGGTTTTGCCCAGCGTTCCCAGCCCTGCCGCACACCTGCTTCACAGACTATGGTACGCACCCCGGCGGGAATTATTGAGTTAATAAAGTCTTCACTCTGAGATTCAAAGAGTTCCCTGCTTACCATGGAAACTACCTGTACATTTTTCCCGCTAAGTTCTGCAGCATCAAGTGCCAGATTTACCTCCGAGCCTGTTGCAATAATTACAGCATCTGGCTTTCCCTGGCTCTTCTTAGCAATATAGGCTCCTTTCCGCATATTATTCTTCCAGTCAGGATCTTCCTTTGCAAAGACCGTTGTATTCTGCCTGCTAAGAGCCAGAACTATGGGGCCATCTGTTCTTTCCATAGCCATTGCCCAGGCTTCAGCAGTTTCTTCCCCGTCTGCAGGGCGGAGGACTCTGACATTCGGGATAGCCCTTAATACAGCGAGATGCTCCACCGGCTGATGTGTGGGGCCGTCCTCCCCGACAAAAATGGAATCGTGGGTTAATACATATATAACAGGCTGCTTCATAATGGCACTGAGTCTTAATGCAGGCCTCAAATAATCTGAAAAGACCATGAAGGTTGCGCAGAAACTCCTGAAGCCGCCATGGAGGGAAATTCCGTTTGCAATTGCTGCCATGGCAAATTCCCTGATACCAAAGTAAATGTACCGCCCTGCCCTGTTGGCGGCTGAATAATCTTCCCCGGAGGGAAGTGCGACAGCGTTAGGTGTTTTTAGATCAGCGGAGCCGCCGGCAAGGTTTAGGTTAACAGAAGCAATTGCCGTAAGAGCCTTATTGCCGGCAGCCCTGGTTGCAATTTTATCGCCTAACGCAAAAGCCGGGAGGGATGCGGCATTTGCTTTACCGGAGAAAAAAGCATCCCAGTCTTTTTTTAGTTCCGGATTCTCCTTTGCCCAGTTATTAAATTCAGCTTCCCATTTTTCCCTGGTTTTTTTCCATTCATCACGCTTTTCTTTAAAGTACTCCAGTGCTTCGGGAGCAATGTAAAAATCAAGGCCGTCCTCACTGAAGGGAATGCCAAGTTCCTTTTTTGCGGCCTTTACTTCATCCATTCCAAGCGGTGCGCCGTGGCTGTCAGCAGTATTTGCCTTATTCGGAGATCCCTTTCCTATTATTGATTTAAGGATAATTAAACTGGGTTTTTTGGTCTCTGCCTTTGCCTTTGCTGTGAGTTCTGCAATTTCATTAAAATCGTACATGGAACCCTGCAGCACCTGCCAGCCGTATGCCTCATAGCGTTTTGCGGCATCTTCTGTAAAGGAGAGATCCGTACTGCCATCTATGGTGATCTTGTTGGAATCGTAGAAGACAATTAACTTGCCTAGCTTTAGATGCCCTGCCAATGAACTTGCTTCGCCGGACACTCCTTCCTGAAGGCAGCCGTCCCCGGCAAGCGCATAAGTATAGTGATCGACAATTTTCCTGGTACTGGTATTAAACCTGGCAGCCAGCATGGTTTCTGCAATAGCCATACCTACGCTGGAAGCAAAGCCCTGTCCCAGGGGCCCTGTCGTCATTTCTATACCGCCTGAGTATCCATACTCCGGATGACCTGCGGCAGCTGAGCCCACCTGCCTGAAGGATTTTAAGGCATCCAGGGTCATTTCCCTGTAGCCACAAAGGTGAAGGAGAGAGTAAAGAAACATCGAGCCATGCCCGGCAGAAAGTACAAACCTGTCCCTGTCCTGCCAGGCAGGAGAAGAGGGATCATGGCGCAGTAGTTCTCCGTATAAAAATGCGCCCAGTTCGGCAGCGCCCATAACCATACCGGGATGCCCCGAATTTGCCTTTTGAATTGCATCCATTGCAAGTGATCTTACAGAAAGTGCTGTTTTTTCCAATGCTTTAGTGTTCATGATATCCTCCATTGTTTTTCTGCTTCTTTAATAAAGGCAAGCAGATTTTCCATATTTGCCCTTTCTTTTAATAAAAGGTAAAAATCTTCATTGCGGCATAAAAAATTAATCTCTGTCAGAGCTTCCAGATGTTTCTTATTAGAAGGAGAAATAATGAGGAACAGAGTATCCGCTTTTATCCCGTCCAGAGCATTCCAGTCAATGGGATTTTCGGTATATGCAATAAATACATACTGCTCTCCTTCAGGCGGCAATAAAATATTTCTGGGGTGCGGAATGGCTATTCCCCTGCCTATGCCTGTAGGCATTAAGGCCTCTCTTTCCAATACAGCCTGCAGCAGGGTATCGAAAGAAAGAAGGGGGATTAGGGGCAGGGAACCAATAAGTTCGCTCAGAACTTCATTAGGGGTATTGCCCTTCACATCGTTGAAAATACAGCCTCTCTGGATTTTTGCTGCCAGTCCTTCTTTAATAAATAAATCTCCCATAAAATAATTATATATTTTTTTCCATTAATTTACCTGATTAAAAACCATTTTCAGCCGGCGGTTACAGTTATCTATATTAAATTCCCCCGGTACAAAATTCGGCCCCAATTCCTGCCTGGCATAGCTTCTGTCCAGATCACTTCCGTTTTCCAGGGCGTTAAGCACCCGTTTAAACCTTATGGGCCCTGCGATAAATTCCGGAGGAGCGTTTCCCTGCCCGGCAACGCAGCGTACAGGCTTATGGCCGGCGGTTTCATGACGGGAAAGAAACATTATACGCACATTCCAGTTGGAGCCATATTCATAAAAAAGACCGGAGCTGTGAATTTCGCACATTTCCTTTATGCTGGAACTCAGATCCTCCATGGAATTTTCCCTCTGATTATTGCGCACAATAAAAAGCAGTGGTGAACCGCTCTCTGTTTTTTCTTCTTCCTGCAATGAACTTACCGCGGCAGTATTTTTTTCTGAACTATACCGGTATGGGTGCGTATCGTTCCACTCAAAACCTGCCTGAATCACCTTATGGAGATCCTCCAATGTATAGTTTTCAGGGATTATCAGCCTGCGCCAGACATCCAGGCTTCCTATGCTGATCTGAATAAGCCTTTCAAAAACATTGTCCCTGGTATCTCCTGCCTGAACAAGGGTAAAATTATTGCGCCTGAAGTTTTTTATTGATTCGTTTATAAGTTCCTTAATATCCTCATAAGTTTCTACCATGCTGTCCAGTGAACTATCCAGGGCATCCATTTCCTCTTCCGTGGGTGATTCATCAGAACCCAGGTCTTCAAGCACACCGGATGTATGCATCTGGATCTGCGATAAAATGATAAATGTATGGCGCGGCAGCCATGAGGTATCAATTCCGCTTTTGTTTAACCTGGCTTCCAGTTCAATTACCGATTTATGCATTTCCACAGCCCTCGTTCTTATGGGGCCTGCGCGTTTATCTGTAAATATATTGTAATTAACCTTAAATTCCCTTATTACAGCCATTATATAATCATCCAGGAGTTTACTGTTTTTCTCATCTATCTCTTTTTGGACAGGAATCAGCCTCTGTCTTATTAATTCAGGATCTCCCCCTTCCCTGAACAGCGAATCACGTATAAAAGACTGCACTACAAATTCTGAAATGGGAATATTCATGAGAAGAAAAAAAACTTCCAGGGGAGTGGCGTCCGGTCTTATATTTAAATTATCAAGTTCAACTTGATCCGGGATTTCCCTTCCTGCATACCAGTAACGGGTTTCTATACCGTAAGGCGCAACTTCGATTTTGTCACTTCTGTCATAAAGGTATTCATCGAGCGAATATGCAGGCACTTCCCTTAACCTGGAGCTTCCAAGCCAGTAAGCGTATGCAAGCTGCTCTTCTGTGCAGGAACCCGGACCCAGAGTGTTAAACGATCTTTCAAATGCTTCTTCAGCGGCAGTAAACCAGGAATTAAGATCATGTTTTGACCATGTATCCCTGGGAATTTTTTCCAGTAAAAAGTTCCCCTTTTTCCAGTTTAATGTAGTTACGAGAAATCTGTCCCCGGGGATAAATTTCATCTCCATATACAATTTCCGCATATCAACTGTCTTAATGGAAACTTCAGGAGGATCTTCGTAGGGATCCATGAAAAAAGCCTCTTCGTTTTTTGAATTATCCCTTGCTACATACTGAGGTGCATATTCCTCGCCAAAAATTACATAGTAGGGATAAAATTCTTCAGGAGCAGCTTCACTGGTGGTAAAGGGAATTTCCTTATTCTTGTAAAAAAAAGTATATTCATGGGGCAGGAGGTTACTGTTTGCAAATGGAACACAGCGGTGGCCTGGAATTAAGATTCCATTGGACAGTTCCAATCTAGTGGGATTTATAACAAAAGAGAGAGGGGAAAAAAAAGCACGCCGGGACAGCCATTTTCCCCGTTCAGCATTAAACGCAAGTTTTCTGCGGTTAATGAAAGCAGTAAGTTCCTCCGCAAGCATGATAGATCTTGTAGGATCTTTTTTCCTTACATGGGAAACTACATCATCCACCATGAATTCTTCATCTGTATTTTCGAGAAATTCGTATAAGGCATCTTCCTGAATCAGTGTCACAGGCTAAATTCCGTAAAGAGCAGAATACTTCGACTCCACATAGTTTAAAAACGGTTCCACAGAAAGTGTATTTCCCGTAACGGTTTTTAAAAGATCTCCCGGATACTGTCTTTGACCCCAGACATAAATTTTATCTTTTAACCAGCTGTGGATAGACGAAAAATTTCCGCCGGAGATTTCATTTTCCAGAGAGGGAATTTCACTATTGAGTTTCTCCCAGAATAGTAGACCGTATAAATTCCCCAGCGCATAACTTGGGAAATACCCGAAGGCACCCATAGACCAGTGTATATCTTGTAAAACACCCAATGAATCAGTTTCCGGTTCTATTCCCAGATATTCCTTCATCTTTTCACGCCATACTTCAGGGAGCTTAACAGGGTCTATGGTTCCGCTGAAGAGGGCTTTTTCCAGTTCAAACCTGAGAATTATATGAAGACTGTAACTTACCTCATCCGCTTCCACCCTTATTAAAGAAGGTTCTACAAGGTTTATTGCCCTGTAAAATTCATCAAAATTAATCTTTGACAGTTTATCCGGGAACTGAGATTGAATAAGGGGAAATTGATTCTGCCAGAAAGGACGGCTGCGCCCTATTACATTTTCCCACAGCCTGGACTGAGATTCGTGAATGCCCATAGAAGCACCGCCTGCAAGGACAGTTCCCTGCAGTTCTTCGGGGAAACCCATTTCGTAAATGCCATGCCCGGATTCATGTATGGTTGCAAAAATGGAAGAACTCAGTAAATTGGGAAAATAACGCGTAGTCATTCTGATATCATTTGATCCGATGCTGGTGCAAAATGGATGAGCCGAAATATCAATCCTTCCCCTTGCAGTATCAAAGCCAATATGCTTCATTAATTTTGCACAGTATTCAGCCTGAGACTTAACATCGTAATCAGTATCAAGGAAGGATGTATCCGGCCTCGGACAGGCAGCTATCTTTTTTAAAAGAGCCGATAATCTTTCCCTTAACGGATTAAAGAGCGAATAAATTTTTTCTTCTCCCAGGCCGGGTTCATAAATATCCAGTAAACCGTCGTATGGATTATCTTTAAACCCCCAGTAAGCAGCCTTTTGCCTGGCAATTTCCATCATTTTAACAAGATGGGGTAAAAAATATTCAAAATTATTATCGCTTCTTGCCTTTACCCAGGCAGCCTGTGAAAGACCTTCCGCCCTTGCAGAATCTGAAACAAAATCGGCAGGAAGCTTAACTGCCCTGTCATAATTCCGCCTTAGTATTTTTACAAAATCACTGTCTAGGGAACTTAATTTTTCATCACCGCCGGGATTTTCTGTAGTGGAACCCAGTTCTGTTAAAAGGCGGTTAAGCTCATCTGAAGTAACCCTTTCATGAACCAGCCTTTCCATTAGAGCGAGCTGTTCTGCTCTTTCCGCTACCCCTTTTTCCGGGAGATATGTTTCCTGATCCCACTGCAATAATGCAAGGGTATTTTTTAGGTGAATACACTCCGAATCCATGGAGTGAAGCTTCTCAAGATTATCTTTATAATTCATAATTTACTATAATATCTTATAAAAGGCATTTATGGAAGTTATATAATTTATGGAAGAAAAACTTATTTGGAAAGAAGAAAGCAGAAAAATCGTCTTAAATACCCCGGTTTTTAGTGTAACCGAAAGGATCTGCCGGTCTCCCCAGGGTATACAAAAAACTTATACGGTTCTGGACACTGCAGAATGGGCAATGGTAATCCCTCTCATAAAAACAACGGACGGGGAAAAATTTGTCATGGTTAAACAATGGCGTCATGGAGCCAGGGAAATAAGCCTGGAATTCCCCGGCGGAGTAACAGAAAAGGGAGAAGCACCGGAAAAAGCAGCCTTCCGTGAACTAAAAGAAGAAACAGGCTATACAGCCGGTAAAATCGAAAAACTGGGCGAATTTAACCCCAACCCGGCAATTATGTCAAACAAGATCCACTTCTTTCTGGCACAGGATCTCGAAGGCCCTGACAAACAGGAACTGGACCCCGACGAATTTGTCGAGGTATTACTCATCCCAAAAGATGAAGTAATAAAAAATATCAGTAAGCCGCCGTATATCCACGCATTGGTTGCGGCAGCGTTATGCTTGTATATGAATCAGTCAACGAATTGATCAACGAATTACGCGAATAAAAAAATCATTTTTTCTCTCAAAAAGCCAAGTATTTTGCAAATGGGTGCCGTTATATAGTACGGATATTTACTTTTTGGTAGATGTCTAATATTCTATGAGAAGAAGGAAGGATAAAAATGGCAGAAGCAGTAACTTATGAAATGGTCTTGGAAACTATTAATAGAATTGGGATAAAACAAGAAGAGACAGACAGGATAATTAAAGAGACAGCCCAGCAAATGAAAGAAACTGACCGGCAAATGAAAGAAAATGCTAAAAGAACTGACAAAATGATAGGAGACCTGGGCAACCGCTTTGGAGAAATGGTTGAACATATGGTAGCACCCAGCATTAATGAGAAGTTTAATGAATTGGGTTTTAATTTTGATACAGTTTCTCAAAATATCCAAATAACAGATAGCTCAAAAAATTTTCTGGCAGAAATTGACCTTTTACTTGAGAATGGAGATATTGCGATAGCAGTTGAAGTAAAGTCAAAACCATCGCAGAAAGATGTTGATCAGCATATAAACAGGATGGAAATACTCCGTTATAAAGCAGATAAGAGAAATGACAATAGAAAATTCCAGGGAGCCATAGCCGGAGCAGTAATGAGTAAGGAAGTACTGGATTATGCCCATAAGGCTGGATTTTATATTATAGAACAGACAGGAGATACTGTAAAAATAAGCATTCCTGAAGGTTTTATCCCCAGGGAGTGGTAAAACTCAACGAATTACGCGAATTAACGCGGATAAGAGTAAGGAAGGTATAAAATGGCAGAAATTACAATTCCACAGAATAATGGAGCTACATTTGAAACGGTATGGGCTGCATTGCAGGAAATTAATGAGCAAATGAAAGAAACTGACCGGCGTATGAAAGAGACAGACAAGAGAATTGGTGACCTGGGTAACCGCTTTGGAGAAATGGTTGAACATATGGTAGCACCCAGCATAAATGAGAAATTTAATGAATTAGGTTTTAGTTTTGATACAGTTTCTCAAAATATTCAAATAACAGATAGCTCAAAAAATTTTTTGGCAGAAATAGATCTTTTACTGGAGAACGGTGATATAGCGATTGCAGTTGAAGTAAAATCAAAACCATCACAGAAAGATGTGGATCAGCATATAGGCAGGATGGAAGTACTCCGCAGCAGAGCAGATAAAAAGAATGACAATAGAAAATTCCAGGGAGCTATAGCCGGAGCGATAATGAGTAAGGAAGTACTGGATTATGCCCATAAAGCTGGATTTTATGTTATTGAACAGACAGGAGATACTGTAAAGATTAGCATACCTGAAGGATTTGTCCCCAGGGAGTGGTGATTCCGCACAGCGGACAGGGAGGAGTTATGAGGGAGAAAATTTATTTTATTATATAACTGTAAGGAAGGTATAAAATGGCAGAAGCAGTAACTTATGAAATGGTCTGGGAGACGATTAATAGAATTGGGGTAAAGCAAGAAGAGCTTACCCAGCAAATGAAAGAGACAGACCGGCAAATGAAAGAAACAGACAAGAGAATGGATAAAAAATATAATGAATTGAATAAACAACTGGGTTTTATGAACAATAGATATGGTGAGGTAATTGAATTTATTGTAAAACCCAATATGTTAAAGAAATTCCAGAAACTGGGGTATACATTCACCAAGATATACCCGGAAGCAGAATTTAGAGATGAAAACGATAATAAATTAACTGTGATAGACCTGACACTCGAAGACGGTGATAAGATAATGCTGGTAGAAGTAAAGTCCAAACCTTCAATTGATGATGTATTGGATCATGTTAAAAGGATGGAAAAAGTCCGTTCTTATGCTGATAAACGAAATGAAAAACGCAAATATATGGGTGCCATTGCCGGGGTAGTGTTTAATGACAATATTAAGGATTTTGCACACAAAAATGGTTTTTATGTGATTGAACCTTCAGGTAAAACTTTTGATATCTGTGTTCCGGAAAATCCTTATTCACCCAGGGAGTGGTTACAAAAAACCCTGCACCGAAATGCAGGGTTTGAATCACGAAGTGATTAGTTAAAGACTAAAGTTCGAAAATGATCTCGATTACAATGGTACTTCCTACTACTCTTGGCTCACGCAGAATCCTGTATGGCGCAACCGCGGCACTTGCAAAAGTTATTAGGGGATCCCCTGTAAACTGATCTACAATGCTTTGTCCAGAACCAGGTGAAAGTGTAACAGTGGCAACATAGGTATTTGCAACATTTGCTGTTGTAACGAAGTTTGCATTAGCCATGGCTGCTGTGGGGAAGCCTTTCCATTCGATTGTACCTGTCCATGTAACATTATTTCCTGCAGCAGTAGTAGCGGTATCATTAGTTCCCCGGCTGGCAATGGCTGTTGCACGAGCAACACCATTAGCAGGCGCTGTTCCGTTACCTGTTCCAGGTCCGCCGAGAAGGACAGTATCAAATGCAACTACATTGGGCTGCTGCTGGTATTCCCTGGCAGTTATAGCGATAGCATCAGAAGCTTTTACTTCACCTCCAGCGAATCCTACATAATTATTAATGGCAGTGTGGAACTGTGCCATTGTTGCAGCTCCAGCTAAAGCATTTACACTTGCGTTTATACTTGCTTCGAATTCTTCTAATTCCCTTGGATCTCCAGCGGGGAAGTAGACTGAGTATAAGCGATAATTTATTGCAGTGATGGTTGTAGCTATTCCAGTAGTACCATTGAAAGTTTTAGTGTACGCTGCCACTTCATTACCATCTTCATCTTCATAATCTACAACAAAGGTCTCAACTTCTGCTGTCATGGTTGCAGCACCTGTTCCTTCTTGACGTACAAGAAGGAAAGTAAAAAACTCCCAGCCAGCTTCTGTAGTGCCGTCTTTTAAAGTGAGTCCATAAGCAGTATTACTTGTCTGGGTCCACCCAAGTGTGACAGCTGTATTTACAGGCGGCTCATACACAGGCATATCTTCAAGCTCACAAGCTATCATAGAAAATCCGATTATCGCAGTTAATGCGAAAATCCCGATAAACTTTAATGAGTTCTTCATTTGAAACTCCTATTTAATAGTTAGTCTGTCTCCCGGCAGTTAGTCTGCCTTTTGACAATTAGCCTTTCTAAGCTTTCGCTTAACAGGCTGCCGGTTATCGTCCAACGGACAAGTACCGGTTTTTTATTTAGCTTCCACTAAATTATCATCTCAATTAGAAGGTTACTCCAACATTAAGATAGATTGAGTTGAATGTTGATGCTGTCCTGTGATCAGGATTAATTGCATCACCCATGTTCATAAGGAAGGTATAACCCAGTTCCAGTGCCAAGCCGGGTGAAAGAGCGAACTCTACTCTGGGATTAAATGCAATAACACTTAAGCCATCAAATGCCTCATCATTCCAGCCAACTGTTTCACCAATACGTCTGTAGGCATTATTGCTTGTAAGGTTTGTACCATGGTTTCCCATGCGATAACCAACACTAAATCTCGGTGTTATGTTAAAATCAGGCAGTGGGTATGCAAAGTCTGCCAATACACGGAAACCAAAGGTTGAATCACCATCATCATAAAGTCTTAATGCCTGTCTTGCGTTTAGTGCTAATGTAAGGTCACCAAATACAAAACCTAATCTCTGACCAATTCTAATATCCATGGCATTTAGATCTACTCTGGGATTTGTCTGATAGTTATAATCAGCTAAGGGATTCTGAAGCACTGTCCTTACTTTTGTTAAATCGTAAACAGTAACATCTAAACCAACACCTGAGATAACATCAATGCTGCTGACTATGGGGTTAAGGTTGGCACCAACTGACATACTTATACGTCCGTAGTTTCCATCCCAGTTTGCATCAGCACCAGTAGCAGCTGGATTAGTAGCATTTCCGCCTCTTGTACCATGATAGTGACCATATAAGTTAAATTCACCAACATCTGCCACTCTATAGGCTAGACCAGCACCATATTGCAGATTTTCTAAAAGCCTGCCTGGTAATAAAACTGCAGTTGTGCGGTTTGGTAATCCCATGATGGAAAAGAACAATGTTAAATCAGTGATAGGACGGAAAAATGTATGAGCACCAGGTCCACCGCCAATACTGAAGGAGTCACCATTGCCTCCGGTCGGAGCCCAATAAGGGTTATTCCATGCATCGCTAAATGCAAACCTTAAATTATTTTCCATAAAGTTCAATCTAAGGCTGAAGCCATCATGACGTATTGCATTGTCATTGACCTGAATATTCCAATGTCCTTCAACATTTCCTTCAGAATTCCTGAGTACAATACCTAATTGTGCTCTCTGACTGAAATCATCAATGTGTGACCACTGTAATCCTCCTTGAGCACCATCAGCATCATTAAAACGATAAGCTAGACCTGTCCGCAAGAAGCCGCTGAAGTTAAGGCTACTCTGAGCGAATGCCCCCCCTGCTACCGCAAGGATTAATGCAAAAATTAAAAATTTCTTCATTCAAAAATCCTCCTAGATATGATAAGAGGGACACAGCCTACGGCCGTCATATTACCTGATATG
>Ga0099364_10009665_pt1 | contig 13365 bp, 7 predicted proteins | sample TergutTh196P3_FD_73070 | JGI IMG/M metagenome (GOLD analysis project Ga0099364, IMG submission 73070) | Microcerotermes parvus P3 segment gut microbial communities from Pointe-Noire, Republic of the Congo - Th196 P3 | ecosystem: Host-associated > Arthropoda: Insects > Digestive system > Gut ...
CCTGACCGACGTTTAAAACGGTGACGGACGAGGCGCCCATGCCCGGCATAAGAAGAGGGGTGACAAGTAAAATTATGCACAGCGTCGCGGAGGCAAAGCAAACGGGTAGTAGGTATTGACGCGCCCTTGCCTTGAGCAGTGGCAGCGCGGAAAACATCGCATATAAATAAGCTAGCCAAAAGAGGATAGGGGAGTTGGAAGTGTAGACCAGCGAGTATGGAACAGCGGCCATCAGACGCGCCGTACCAATAATATACCGCACGGCAACAGAAACGGGAAACGCGATCACCGAGCCGAGAGGAAAGACGATAAAGCCGAGGATACAGGAGGCAAGTCCCAACGGGAATACGATCGAGACCACCCATAGCGTGAGAAGATTTGTCAGCGGCGCTACAAGTGACACATAGCCGAAATGTAATGCAGTCAGCGGAATTGTGAAAACGAGCGCGCCGACAGTCGTTGCGAGACTTGTTATGACAAAACTTGACACAGATTTGAATGCCTTGTATTCGTAAAGCCAGCTCAAGCGTAAATAGTTTGTAACGGCGGAGTCAATCCTGCCTGTTATGAGTACGATCCCAACAGTAGCAGCGAAAGAAAGCTGCAAACCCACCGAGGCGATCGAATAAGGATTGGCGGCGAGCAGTACAAGCAAAGCTGCCGAAATTGATGTGATGATGTCGCTTTCGCGCCGGAAAATGGGAGCGCAAATCAGCAACATCTGCATTATCCCAGCCCGTGTCACCGAGGGTGCGAAACCGGTCATAGCCATAAACATCAGGAGAACAGGCAGGGCAATGAAAGCAAATAGCCGCTTATTTTTAACAAAGGCGGCCAGAAATCCCATAAGAAACGTAACATGCATGCCCGAAATCGCAACGACATGCGAAATGCCCGACGCCGACAGCGCGGTGATAAATGCGCGATCGCTGTTTAGCTGGTCACGCCTGCCGGTCAGCAGGGCTTGCATAAACGGATAGACGTCGTCCGGGTAGAGCCTTTCTATGATATCCGCGACAGCGTCAGCCACCCTCTGCGGGAAAAAACGCAGACGCCCCTCAGCGCCGATGATTCTGACCTCACCCGAGACGTAAGCGGCCAGAAAAGAGCCGCGCGAACTCAGCGCGTCGATCCGTTCACTCTCGCCGTAACCATCGGTGCGTCTGAAACGCGCCGTGAATTCGATAGCATCTCCGGGGTTGAGGGTCTCGCCGCGATTATAGTATAACCTCGCGCCAATGGACGGATGCCCCGCCTGATCGATGCGAATATCGACCCGCTGCCCTCGCGCAGTGTCTGAAGGAAGGCCGATGACAACTGCGGAGACAGTTGCGCTTTCCTCATGCAAATATCCCGAGGGAGCGACAAAAATCGCCGTATAGGCCCAGCTCCAGACAAAACCGGAAGCAAGGGCCAGAAATACGATAAAGATCCGCAGCCTGGCGACGCCCCTGAAAAACAGCCCAGCAAAAGAAAACGCCGCCGCCGCAGCGCAAAGCAAGGGCAGCCAGTTATAGGGAAATATATACCGTGAGCAGAATATAGCGGCAGCAAAGGAAAAAGCCGCCGTCGCTAGCTTACGCATTCATGATCACCTAACACAGCTTACCACCAGATTGTGTTTGAGTAAAGAGAAAATTTTTGGTAACTACTCAGAACCGGTGAGGAAGTTACAGTACAGACCCCTTGCGCTCGAAAGACGTTTTTTTGCTTCTTTCGCTCAGGAGAGGCATCCTGCCTCAACTGAGCGTAAATGAATACTTAAAACAGCCGTTTCGAGCACAAGGTTCTGAGAAAGCACAAATTTTGAGAATATTGCAGTCAAATCCTTTGCTTTATTTATACTTCTGGTGTATCATGGAACAGTGATAATTAATATCAGGAGGTAGTGCACATGCGGCACATAAAAACCAGCGTTCCTTTTAGCGGGACAACTGAGCAAATGGAAGAGCTGATGGAAGTGATCGAAAGGCAGCCCAAGAGCAGAAGCGCGGTTATGCCTGTCATGCAGGAAGCCCAGAGGATTTACGGATATCTTCCTTATGAGGTTCAGAAGGTGATTTCGGAAAAACTGGGATTTCCTATTGGAATGATATACGGGATATCAACATTTTACTCACAATTTTCACTGAACCCTAAGGGCAAGCATGTGATATCGGTATGCATGGGAACGGCCTGTTATGTTAAAGGTTCGGGGCCGATTCTGGATAAGATCAACTCTCTTCTGGGAATTAAGCACGGTGAGACTACGGGGGACGGGTTGTTTTCTATCGATGAATGCAGGTGCATCGGCGCTTGCGGCCTTGCCCCGGTGATGATGGTGGACCAGGATGTCTATGGAAGGATCACACCTGACGAAGTTGAGGGGATTTTGCAGAATTACAGGAGTAAAGAGGAGCAGACATTATGAAGATTATAAATAATGATCAGCTTGGCGAGATAAGGGCTCGTGAGATGGCGCGAAGGACGTCGTATAGCAAACATATCCTCATCTGCGCCGGAACGAACTGCACTTCCGGCGGTTGTCGTGAACTTATAAGCTATTTCGACAAAATGCTGAAAAAACACGGGTTGGAAAATGAAGTCAAGATCATCAAAACAGGCTGTTTCGGCCTTTGCGCGAGTGGCCCCGTTGTTATCATCGAACCTGACGGGGCATTTTACTCAAGAGTGTCGCCGGAGGATGCCGGGGAGTTGTTCAGGGAACACATTCTAAACGGAAAGACGGTCACAAGGCTGCTCTATCATGATTCCCTGCACTTAGGCGATATCAAACCGCTTAAAGAGACAAGTTTTTTCCGGCCTCAAACAAGGATCGCCCTCCGAAACTGCGGTGTGATAGACCCGGAAGAAATAAACGAATATATAGCATTTGACGGTTATATGGCTCTGGCTAAAGTTCTGACAGAGATGACGCCCTCCGGAGTCATTGAATTTATAACCGCTTCCGGCCTTCGCGGAAGGGGGGGCGCCGGGTTCCCGACCGGCGTTAAGTGGTCTTACGCTGCGGCGCTTTCAGGCGGTGAAAAATATGTCTGCTGCAATGCGGACGAGGGAGACCCAGGCGCTTTCATGGACCGCTCCGTGCTGGAAGGCGATCCCCATGCCGTGATCGAGGCAATGGCGATAGCGGGGTATGCCATAGGAGCGGGACAGGGTTATGTGTATGTTCGGGCGGAGTACCCTTTAGCTGTAAGCAGGTTGTCCATAGCAATTGAACAAGCCCGCGGCGCGGGTATGCTTGGCAAGGATATTTTTGGGAGCGGATTTGATTTTGATATCGAGATCCGCCTTGGCGCGGGCGCGTTCGTATGCGGTGAAGAGACGGCCCTGCTCACCTCGATCGAAGGCAGAAGGGGAGAACCGAGAAACCGTCCGCCGTTTCCGGCTGAAAGGGGCCTTTTCGGAAAACCGACGCTCATAAACAATGTTGAGACTTTCGCCAATATACCAAGGATCATTCTTAAAGGCATAGAATGGTTCAGTTCAATGGGTACGGAGCGTTCCAAGGGAACAAAGGTGTTTGCGCTTGGCGGGAACGTCAACAACATAGGGCTTGTTGAAGTCCCGATGGGGACCCCTCTCCGTACGATCGTCGAAGAGATCGGCGGAGGCATCCCGGAAGGCAGAAAGTTCAAAGCCGCGCAAACAGGCGGACCGTCCGGCGGTTGTATCCCGGCTGAGAACCTTGACGTTCCTATCGATTATGAAAGCCTGGTCGCCATAGGTTCTATGATGGGTTCAGGCGGATTGATAGTAATGGACGATACAAACTGTATGGTGGATATAGCCATGTTTTTCCTCGGATTTACAGTTGATGAGAGCTGCGGGAAATGTGCGCCCTGTCGTATCGGAACGAAACGTCTTTATGATATCATCGAAAGGATATCAAAAGGTGAGGGTAAGCCGGAAGATTTAGATAAGCTGGAAGATTTAAGCTTGCACATCAAGGCTGCGTCCCTCTGCGGGCTTGGCCAGACTGCTCCGAATCCGGTGCTCTCCACACTGAAGTACTTACGGGATGAGTACAAGGAGCATATCTACAAAAAACGATGTCCCGCCGGTGTATGCAAAGATCTGTTGGATTTTGTGATACTCCCCGAGAAATGCGTAGGCTGTACCGTATGCGCCAAGATATGCCCTACGGCGGCTATTTCCGGAGAGCTTAAACATGCGCATTCCATCGACAAGGATAAATGCGTAAAATGCGGAACCTGCGTGACTAAATGCAAGTTCAAAGCAATTGTACAGAGATGATCGGGAGGAATATCATATGGATGCCATCAGATTAACAATAAACGGAATTGAAGTTCAAGCCCCGCCAAAAAGCACAATACTTGAGGCTGCACATATCGCGGGGATACGTATACCCACTCTATGCTGGCTGAAAGGGGTAAATGAGATCGGATCCTGCCGCGTTTGCGTTGTGGAAGTCACAGGCATTAAAGGCTTTGTCGCCGCCTGTGTTCATCCCGCGAAAGACGGGATAGAGGTTTTTACAAATACGCCCGCCCTGCGCAAGTCCAGGAAAACTACCCTTGAGCTAATTTTGTCCGACCATCGCAGGGACTGTCTGAGCTGCCGCAGAAATCTGAGCTGTGAGCTTCAGGCTCTCGCGATCGAGTACAAGGTGGATCAGCACGCGTTTTCTGAAACGGAAGACTTTAGCGAAAGGGTCGAGGAGGCCGCCGCACACCTGGTCAGGGATAACTCAAGATGCATAGTTTGCCGTAGATGCGCGTCTATGTGTTTCTATGTTCAGCATGTGGGCGTTATCGGAACCAACGACCGCGGTTTTGACGCTAACATAGGCGTCGCGTTTGACGTGCCGCTTGACCTGACGTCCTGTGTTTGCTGCGGGCAGTGCGTTGCGGTGTGTCCTACCGGTGCGCTCATCGAGCGTGATGATACGCAAAAAGTCTGGAACGCTCTGGCGGACGATTCTAAGCATGTTATCATAGCGCCGGCGCCGTCGGTCAGGGCGCAGCTTGGAGAATGCTTTGGCATGCCTATAGGCTCAAATGTCACAGGAAAGCTGGCAACAGCCCTCAGACGTTTGGGCTTCTACCGCGTTTTCGATGTGGACACGGCGGCAGACATGACGGTTATGGAGGAAGCCGCGGAGTTTATAAGACGGCTTGAGGCGGGCGGACCGTTTCCGATGATGACATCATGCTCACCCGGCTGGGTAAAATTCTGCGAGCACTACTATCCCGACATGATCAAAAACCTTTCCACATGCAAGTCGCCGCAGCAGATGTACGGAGCGCTGATGAAAACCTATTATGCCGAAAAGGAGGGACTCGATCCTGAAAATCTCTTTGTTGTGTCGGTGATGCCGTGTACTGCGAAAAAGTTTGAAATAGCGCGCAAGTACCAAAATGCGTCGGGATATCCGGACGTAGACATATCTCTCACGACACGTGAGCTTGCGGCGATGATAAAGCAGTCGGGAATGATATTTGAAGACCTTCCGGACAGTGACTTTGACCCCGCCTTTGGCGTAGCGTCCGGCGCGGCACATATTTTCGGCGTTACGGGCGGCGTCATGGAGGCGGCTCTGCGCACTGTGGCAGAGACAGTTACCGGTCAGCCGCTGGAGTCCGTCGATTTCAAAGAAGTGCGCGGAGCGGAGCAGGACATTAAGGAAGCCGAGTATGTTTTAAACGGTAAAACGGTCAAAGTCGCTGTCACATCGGGACTTTCTAATGCCAATAAGCTGATAAGAATGGTCAGAAGGGGAGAGAAGGATCTGCACTTTATCGAGATCATGGCATGTCCGGGTGGCTGTGTAAACGGAGGAGGAGCGCCCTTCCAGCCCGGCCATGTACACAGTTTTATAGATTTGAAAAGCATAAGGGCAAAGGCGCTGTACTCCCAGGATGAAGGGATGCAACTAAGAAAAAGCCATGAAAACCCTGTTGTTAAAGAGATTTACGACTCATATCTGGGACATCCCGGCAGCGAGAAGGCCCATGAGATACTGCATACCCGCTATGTAGCCCGCGATTGCTTTTAGAGATTGCGTATTAGAGATTGACACATTTATTTATATAGTGTAGTATTTTAAGCAAAGACATCATAAGAGGAGAGGAAATAAAGTATGGATTCAACAGTAAAGAAGTATTCAACGTCGGTATATCTTAAATTTTTCCTGCTGCCGCTGATCGGCATAGTCGCATTTTTCATCAACATTCCGTTCCCGGGGTACACGATAGTGGGCGCTTCGGTACCCGAAAATTCGACGATCATACTAAATCATCTTACAGCTTTTGTCCGGGCGCTTTTGTGGCGCGGCAACATCAGGGTTATGCCGTACCTTGTGCTGATAATCGCGGCATACGGTGTGGTGGATCTTATACTCCGCTGGAAAAAACATTTTTCCAACACCCTGAATAAAGCATTCTCCATTATGAGATGCATAGGCGTCATATTTGTACTTTTCGCGGTTTTTAATTTTGGACCGGGAGTCATGCACGAAGCGCGCGATACACTGGGAGGCATGAGCATATCGGCATTCGTTATGAATAATGTGCTTATTGCAATTACCATCAGCATACCTCTCGCGGCGATCTTCCTGCCGTTTTTGCTTAGCTACGGCCTGGTGGAGTTCGTAGGCGTGCTGGTTCGCCCCATAATGCGGCCTATATTCAAACTGCCGGGGCGCAGTGCGGTCATTTTGGTGACCGCATTACTCGGCAACTTCTCCGTTGCGCATATAGCGGTTGACGGGCAGTATCAAAAAGGGCAGATGACGGAAAGGGAAGCGATAGCGATATGCACCGGTTTTTGCTCATCTTCCGTGGCTTATATGATAGTGCTTGCCAATAACTCCGGGATAATGGCTCATTGGAACGCGTTTTTCTGGTCGGCGTTCTTTATCACGATAATCATAACGCTTATCGGAGTCCGGCTGTTTCCCATATCAAAGATCAGGAACGAATACGCACCGGGCGTCACGCCGCATCCCGAGAACGTGTATAAGGGCAATCTGGTAGGCAAGGCGCTTGAAGAGGCTCTGGATGTTTCGGCGGCCGCGCCTAATCCTGCCAAGACGATAGCCCTGATCCTGAAAGCGACATTCGCGCTCCTTGCCAGCATAGTCATGGGCGCTGGGTTTTCAACGTCAGTAGGTATGCTGATATACTTCTATACACCGATATTCCAATGGTTCGGATACATTTTCCACCCATTGATGTGGCTGGTGCAGATCCCCTCCGCGGAGGTGGCCACAGCCGCCACAGGCGCCGCGATATCCCTGCTCGAAGTGACCATACCCTCGTTGCTCGTCAGCGTTGTTGAAAACTGGACGATACATGTTCGCTTCATGATGGCGCTTATCCCCCTAACGTCGGTCATTTTCCTGGGAAGCTACGTACCCAGCCTTCTCGGCACGAACCTTCCGGTAAAGTTTTGGCATCTGCTGCTTGTATGGCTGGAACGAATGATATTATCGGTGATCCTTGCAGGCCTGGCCGCGATACTGCTGTTCGGGATCCCAGGTTAATGCATAATGCATAATGCATAATGAATTCGGAATTCGGAATTCGGAATTCGGAATGTGAAATGCGGAATAGTTTAATGCAGAATGCAGAATTAAGAAGCACGGGGGCTTGTGATTGCCGCCGTGCTTCTTTTTAATTTTTTTGCTTCGGGTTTTGGTTATCAGGCTTCGGGTACCGGAATTATGGAACTAATATACTAATCCCTAATCCCTATTCCCTAATCCCTAAACAGCTATATCCCCGAGATTGATGTCCTCTTCAGTGACATCGAGGCCTTCAAATACCTTGGTCTTACCGCCGGCTTTGATTTCAAGCTTGTAGACGCCTTCAGGGATGTCGTTGAACCAGAAATCTCCGAAATGGTTAGACTTGACGTTGAATGTGCCGCCGCCTCCGGTGAGTACGCACTCGCCGCCGATGATGACTTCATCTTGAGCAGGATCGAAGATCGTGCCTGCGATGAACTTCTTGGGCAGATTGAGATAGTACACGCGGGGTTTGGTTCCGAGTTCGGGCTTATACACTTCCGCCTTAGCGATGAGTGCCTTAGTATCCGGGCAGTCTTCATCCAGAATCTTTATGCAGAGGGTGGGACAGTTGTCGGAACATCTGGTCTCTTTCCAGCCGCCGTCGAGAAGATGGGCGCAACCGGTACACTTTTGTGCAATGTTAAGATCCTTGTTGAAGTAGATCGCGTCGTACGGACACGCATCAAGGCACAGACGACACCCTACGCATTTTGTCGGGTCTGTGATGACAAGACCGTCGTCCCTCTTGTACTTAACGTCGAACCGGCATACCTTCATACAGGGCGGATTGTCGCAATGCATGCAGAAGTGGGGCCTGTAAGCGACTTTTACCTTGGGAACCGTGCCGCGGACCTTTTCTGTAAGTTTAAACCAGAAATGATCAATCTCGGGCATGGGTTTCGCTATCGGAGTCCAGTCGTTGGCAACGTGCTCGTCTTTACATCCGATGTGGCAGCTATGGCAGCCGTTACACATTGCAAGATCAATTACAAATACTTTCTTTCCCATTGTTATTTCCCCCTTTCGAGCCAAGCCGAAGATTTAAGTCCCGCCGCGCGATCGTACTCACGGTTCCAAGCCTCGGGATACTCTCTTCTCCAGTTATCCAGTTCTTCCATGCTGGCTCTTTGTACATCGACCAGGAACGATGTGGTGGCCTGGCCCCCGGCGTGCCTGGATGTAAGTCCGCCCGGCGTGATGAGGTTTATGGCGCCGCCGCGATCCAGCTTACCCGGGATGATGATGTCGGTACGTGCGCCGTGGTCGACAGAGAGGGCGCCCGGCATTATGCGTTCGATGACCAGAGCTCCGCACAGGACTATGCCGCGCTCGTTGAACACCTTAACGATGTCGCCGGTCTGGATGCCTCTGGGTTCTGCGTCAACGGGATTGATCCAGCAGGGTTCATAGAGGTATCCGTCATAACCTCTGATCTTACCGGTCATTGCTTCCTTTGTCCACGGAATATCGTCGGCCTGGGCGTGTACGCGCCATCTTGGGTGGTTTGTGATAATGAGCAGCGGATACGTCCTCGCTCTGGAGCTTGAAAGACGCTCGTCATGGGTGATGCCCTTCTCAATCCACTGCGGGTACGGGGGACGTTCTTCGTCGTTGGGGAAATGCTTCTCAAGATTTGTTGAGCAGAACTCCAGCTTGCCCGTCGGGGTCGGCAGCGGGTTCTTAACGGGATCCGTGTAGAACTCGAAAAGACCGGCGGGGAGGTTCTTCCAATTCTTGGAAACGGGGATTACCATGTAATCCTTCTTGTCGAACTCTTCCCAGGAGATGATCTTATCCATGTTCATCCCCTTGTAGATACCTTCGACGCAGTCTGCTACTGAGTAGCCTCCGGTGACTTCTTCTTCCATGCCGAGTTTCTTAGCGATTTCGACGACGCACTCGAAGTCGCTCTTGGACTCGCCGACCGGCGGTATCGCCTGTTTCATGTTGAGGAAGCTCTGGAAATGCTCGCCGTCGCGGACGCAAGCCATGATGTCGTTGACTTCGAGGTATGTGTTTGCCGGCAATACGATATCAGCGTAGATACAGTCGTTTTCCAGCCACGGATGCTGAGCCAGGACAAACTCGATCTGCGGGCTGCGGATCGTCATGCCGATATCAAAACCGTCGCCCCAGCAGGTCTGACGGCAGGGGGTGTCGGTCCATACCATGTGGATCGGCACGCCGTCATAGTCGATCTTTTGGTACGTTTTCTCGAGATCTCTTTCGTCATGTACAAGCTGTGCAGCTTTATCAAAACCGTGACCGTGGATGTAACGCAGATCTCCCTTTTTGCACGGGTAGGTGTATTTGACCACTTGGTCAATGGGCTCTTCCTCGTGGCCTCCGGTGCCCCAGAATTCGAGGTATTTGTCTGTGCCCTTCTTTATGGCTTCTTCTATGAGGGTCTTGGGAATAAGCTGCTTGCCCCATGCCTGAGGCGTACCGCGGTGCGGATTGAATATCCTCTCATGAAGCCTGGGATCTTTTTGCTTGATCGTTTCAAAGGTTCCGGAGTACTCCTGGAAGCCCTTTGAGGTATCGGCGTTCGCGATATCGTAGTTAAGCTGATCCCATGTGATATTTTTGGGCATACCCATGTAAGCGATTTGGGCGTGGTGCTGACCCGGCTTACCCAGGCCCTGCATGCCTAAAAGGATGACTTCGAGGCGAGCGGGCTCCGTAGCGTACGGGCCGCGGATATAACCGCCGCCGAAGTAGTGACCGACGGTCGTGGCTTTTTTTGACCAGTGCCTTGCGAGAGCTTTGATCGTGTAAGAGGGGATACCGCACTTTTCAGCAGCCCATGCCGGAGTCTTGGGAACGCCGTCGACCTTACCGAGGACATAAGCTTCGATTTTGTCCATCCCGACTGCGTGGGTGGCGACATATTCTTTGTCGTATGTGCCTTCTGTTACCCACATGTAGATGATCGCCAGTTGGAGAGCGGCGTCTGTATTCGGCAGTACGGGGATCCACTTGTCTGCGTGGACCGCGACTGAATAGTTGACGTCCGGACAAATGTAGACCTGCTCCATGCCGGCTTGTTTCCAGAAGAACATAAGACGGCTTGCAAACTGTCCGCGGAAGCCCCATGGCGTGGTTTCAAGGTCGCCGCCCTGGACTATGAGCAGCTCGGTGTTCTCGGTCATGTCGTTGACAAGGTTTTCGGCGGGGGCCATGTTGCCGATAAAGCCCTTGCCCCACACATGCTTGGCGCCCCAGTACCAGCCTTCCCAGCTATCCGGGTTTCTGACCTGCTGTGTAAAACCGCCCATTTTATCAAGGAGCAGCGTGCAGCAGCCGTGCGCCGCGTGGATCAACTTGCTCTCTGAGTGTCCGTCGCACTGGACTAAGATCGATAAGGGGCCGTAATCTTTATGCAAGCGCCTTATCTCTGCTGCGATGAGGTCTGTAGCCTCGTCCCATGAGACACGTTCGAACTTACTTGAACCGCGATTCTGGGGATTACGTTCGCCGTTCGGATCCCAGTCAACACGCTTCATCGGGTACATAACGCGGTTGGGGGAGTAGGTCCTCTTCTTGTACGCCAAGCCCCAGGGGGGCGGTACCGATTTGCTCAGCGGCCCGAATTTGATGCCGTTGCGCTCCATCTCCCATGGGTTGAAGCTCTCGTAATCATACTCTGCGTCATAGTGGAGCGGCCTTATGCGGACGACTTTCCCGTCTTTGACGTCGACGTGCGCAGGGCAGGCTCCGAAGATACCGCCGCTCAGGTTGATAGCCTTAACGACGGTCTTGTCGGCTCCAACCTGCGGCGGAGCCGTGCCTGGAACTGCTGCGGGTTTAATGTTTTCTGACACTTGATTTCCTCCTATCCTATAAAACTAATGATAAAAATGCGTCTATCCAAAATAATAACAGAAGTATTTTGAAAATGCAAATGTTTTTTTAATAAAGTTATGATATAATAGTCGTCATAATAGTCGTATATCACTATAATACTGAAAACTGTTAGGAGAATGCTTACATGGCAAACATTATGGTCAATGAGATATGCAATCTGCGATGTCCTTACTGCTTCGCCGATGAATTTGTCAATCGAGATGTCAGAGAAATGACTCTCGGGGACTTTAAAAAGGCGCTGGACTTTGTGCTGAGCGACGAAAAAGACAGGCAGGTAAACATAATAGGCGGCGAGCCGCTGCTTTACAAGCATATAGGCGAGGCTTTACGTCTCGCGCTCGATCACCACAGATCCGATCAGGTTATGATTTTCACTAACGCGGTGGAATTGGAACGCCTGGAGCCGGAGATACTCAGAAACCCCAGATTTCGTATGCTTGTAAACTGCAACTCTCCGGAGGACATCGGTGGGAAAGCTTTTGAAAAAATGTGGAAAAACCTGCTGAGCTTTCTGCATGAACATAACGGCATCAACAGGTTTCGTCTTAGCGTGAATATCTATAAGCCTGATTTTGACCACTCATACGTGATCCCGCTGGTACAGGAGCTGGAGTTAAACACCATCCGGATGTCAATTTCCGTACCTCAGGGCGGTGATTTGAAAGGAAAGACCCCGCTGGAGTATTTCCGTGAGATGAAGCCGACGGCGATCAGATTCATCGGCGACATGATGCGCTGCGGCGCCATAGCCGGGTTTGACTGCAACTTCATACCCAAATGCGTGTTTACCAAAGATGAACGAGAAGGGCTAACGGGGGCCAAAGAAGTTCTGCGTAGCGCATTATCAAGGAAGTTTTCAAACACGTTTTGGGAACGCGTCATATTCAGTGAGATAACCAATTGCTCGCCGGTAATAGACATACTGCCCGACCTTCAGGCTATACGATGCTTCGGTCTGTCGGAACACACGAAACAGGACATCAAGGATTTCAGAAACATTGAAGCGCTGAGAAAGCATTACATTTCCACAGTAGACAGCCGCGCATGTAATCTGGCGACAGAGGAAGAGTGCAAATCCTGCTTTGATCACGAACTGGGCAGATGTAGCTGCGGATGCCTGCTTTTTAAATCAAAAGAACTGTTTTGAAAATTCGGAATTCCGCATTATTCCGTCCTCAGGGCTACTACCGGGTTTTTGTTGGCGGCTACGCGTGAGGGGATCAGGCCGGCAAGCAACGACAGGAACATGCTGATAGATATAAGCACTACACCGCCGATTGCGGGAAGCTGAGCCACGCCCCTTATATCGGTCAGGCGGAATATGATGGCGTTTGCCGGCAAACACAGCAGCAGTGTGACCGCGATGCCAAGCGCACCGGCCACAAATCCTATAATCAGCGTCTCCGCGTTGAATACTCTTGAAATGTCGCGCTTTGAGGCGCCGATACTGCGGAGTATGCCGATCTCCTTTGTTCGTTCAAGGACGGAAATGTATGTGATTATGCCTATCATTATAGATGAGACGACAAGAGAGATCGAAACGAAAGCGATTAAGACGTAACTGATCGCATTAATAACGGTTGTGACGCTGCTCATTAATAACCCGACAAAGTCTGTGTATGTGATCTCATAGTCTTCGCCGACTCTTTCGTTGTAATCGTCTATGTATTGCATTACCGCCTCTTTGTTTTCAAAGCTGGACGGGAAAATGTTTATTGACGAAGGGCTGTTTAGGTCAGCCGCGCCAAGAATTCTAAGGTTGTCTTCATATGTGGCGTCCTCCTCCTGCGAAGCGGCGTATTGGTTCAGCATTGCGACGATCTGCTCGTCAGGGGTGCCGGATTCGCGCATGGATGTAATAAGCATGACGGTTTGTTCCCGCTCTTCCTCGGGCTGCATTTGTATGAACGCGTACACTTCCTCAATACTGTTAAAGGCCGGTTCGTCGCCCGTTTCAAAGGGAC
>Ga0099364_10009666_pt1 | contig 13364 bp, 11 predicted proteins | sample TergutTh196P3_FD_73070 | JGI IMG/M metagenome (GOLD analysis project Ga0099364, IMG submission 73070) | Microcerotermes parvus P3 segment gut microbial communities from Pointe-Noire, Republic of the Congo - Th196 P3 | ecosystem: Host-associated > Arthropoda: Insects > Digestive system > Gut ...
TATCCAATTCCTGCTAATACAGCCACAATAAGCATAAGCAGTGCCGTATTTTTGCCATCTTTATTATTTCTACTTCTTCCACCGGATCCATAAAAAAACATTCTTACTGCCATCTGCGAAATCATCGTAAAAATTCCTACAAAAATAATAGACACAATGAGCAAGCGTACATCGCGGTTTCTGATATGGGTAAGTTCGTGTGCAATAACTCCTTCCAACTCATTATCATCAAGTCTTTCTAAAATGCCGCGCGTTACCGTTACGGTATAATTTTTTTTGTTGATTCCGCTGGCAAATGCGTTTAAAGAAGAATCTTCAATCACGTTCACTTTGGGCATATCCATACCGTTTGCCATACACAAGTTTTCCACAAGATTATAAACGCGCTTGTTTTCTCTTCTTTCTAATGGTTTAGAATTTGTAGCGCGATTAATCATTACCGTATTCATAAAGTAGGCAATAAAAAACCATAGTGTTACCGCAATGATTACAACAGGTAAAACTTGCAGGGTAGATTCCCATGCTGTTATTAAATTAGAACTTTCAATTTCTTGAAAATTCATAATAACAAAAAAGAGATAAACCAACACTATTATCAAAACCGGAAACATCAGTAATAGGAAGATGCTTTTGAAGTTATTTCTTCTTTGTTGCGCGTGTAGGCCGATGTATTTCATTAGTTATTAGTTCGTTAAAGTTTAAGAGTTTAAGAGTTTAAGAGTTTAAGGGTTTAATAGTTTAATAGTTTAATTGTTAATTCTTAATTGTTAATTCTTAATTCTTAATTGAAATCCACGGTTGGGGCTTTCTCCATAGTTGTGCGTTCTGTTCCCAGGTCAAACATTTCTGCTTTGCGAAATCCGAACATTCTGGCGATGATGTTTGAGGGGAAGGTTTGCACGGCGTTGTTCAGTTCTTTCGTTGCGGAATTGAAGAAACGGCGCACGGCTGCCAATTTGTTCTCAATATCCGACATCTCTTCCTGTAGTTGCAGGAAGTTTTGGTTTGCTTTCAAGTCGGGATAGGCTTCTAATGTAACTTTCAAACCGGACAAAACGCCGGAGAGTTGGTTTTCTGCGGCAATTTTTCCGTCGATGGTAGTGGCGGCAACGGCTTGATTTCTAAGTTCTATTACGCGTGCCAACGTTTCTTTTTCATGTTTGGCGTAGCCCTTTACGGTTTCTACCAATTGCGGAATTAAATCGTAGCGTTGTTTCAGTTGCACATCAATATCGGCAAACGCATTTTCGCGGTTGTTGCGCAGTCGCACCAAAGAGTTATACAATGAAATGACGATGAATACTAATAAAATAATGATTCCTAATACAATAAGTAATGCAGTCATAGTGATAAATTTTAATTGATTTTTACAATATGCTAAACGTTTTTTTTTGAAAAAATTGTGTGTAAATTATAACACTCTTACTTTAATCATAATGTCGTCGATATACCCTTCCAATTTGTGATGATTCCAAAGATAGATTTTTAACTGACATTGATTTTCAAGAGATTGCCATAATTCTTTGTTGTATGTAAATGAATGTTTATAAGAATACCATTGGTTTTGTTTGTCATAATCTAAAGTTTCGGCATTATTAAAAATATTTAAAAAATCTACTACCAACCAAAAGTTTTCCAATGTTTTATTTTTTATGTAAATCTTAAATTCTATATCTACTCTAAATTCCTCAATATCATTAGGAACGTAATATGTAAGAAATGTTATCGGATATAAATAAGAGCCATCAAAATAGAGTGTTGTCGGGTGATTTTCCGGTCCTTCCGTAACTTTCAATTGAGAGTCCTTTGCAAAGTAACTACCAACCGCAATCGTATCTTCAATTTTGATGACAGTTTTTGCATTTTTATACCTGAATGCTTCATCACCCCTCAATAAAGCATCGTTACTGAATGCATAATGATCAAGTTTACGATACAGGGACAAAAATCGGTTCATTTTTTGAAAAATTTCAGGATTGTTTATTTTTTGCGTACCTTCATCTGCAAATTCTTCAAGAATATCTTCACAAAGTAAGTAATTTTTATACATAACCCCTCCAATGGTGTGATCTATAAGTTGTAAGGGCGAAAAACTTTGGGCTTGAAATGTTGTCGAAGTGTCTAATTCGGAATTAAGCCACGCCACTTCATTTGGAATTTCTATCTCATAATTTTTTTGTAATAATGCTAACAATGATGGAGTAATATCCCGATGTGAAACCACTCCTTTCATTGTTTTTTGGGTCTTTAACATTGGAGAATAGATGATTAACGGTACATGATAATTGGCATATCCTGCAAATTGTTTGGCAAAAGCGTGGTGGTCTCCGGTAATTATAAAAATAGTATTCTCATAATCCTCTCTTTTTTTATAATCCGTCATTAGTTGTTCCATAGCCCAATCCGAATAAGCATAAGATCCATATACATCTAACGATGTAAGGATTTCTTTTTTAGATTGATACGATAAAGTATTATTTTGATTCACTTTATTTTTAACTATCTTTTGAAAATGAGTACTGTTTGGATATTCGAAAGGCACATGGGTATTACGGGAAAGAAAAATATCAACTCTGGGATTTGCATTGGTTTGATTTAGTTTTCTAAGTGCTTGTACATAAACTAAATGGTCTTCATATCCATAAGACACATTTAGTCTTTTATCCATTATATCTTGATTCCAATCCTCTCTTTCTAAATATGTTGTACTGTTTTGATTAAAAAAATGTTCCATATTATCAAAACCAATCCAGCCACCATAAAAAAATTGGTTGGTATATCCATTATTATGCAATATTTTTAATAATGAATGATAATTCGGATTGTTAGGGCATTGATACATAAACCCTTCATTTCCTAACGGTGCAGCACCAAATAGAGCAGGCAGTACTCCGAAAGTTCTTGCAGAAACACTTAAACAGTGCTCCCAACTGAGACTCTGTTGCGACAAATTATATAAAAAAGGCATTAATTCATAATCATTATACAGATACTCATAACTCAACCCTTCAACTATAATAAAAACGAGATTGGGCGGTTCATCTGTTAAATTAAAAAAAGGAGATAATACATCATTTTGATTGGTTTGATAAAGAAACGGAAAATCTGTTTCTAAAAATTGATATTTAGGAAAATAACTGCGAAATTCTTGTATGACTTCAATAATATCTTTTTCATCCTCATTTAATACAGATTTTTTTTGAAACATACTCTTCCAAAAAAACTCTATCTTATTTTTTTTTAGATGATACTGATTTATATCTGTGGGTAGTTTTCTAAAAATAAAAAAAGAAGAAAAAGTTAATACAAAAAAAACAATGAACCCAAACGGGTTTATTTTGATTCTTTTTTTTGATATATAGAAGAACAGAATGGGTAAACAAACCACCACAACATAAACCCAAAATGAACTTGAATTGTAGGTTAAAAAAATATCCCACAATTCTTTTACCGAATATGTGAAAACAATTTTATCTAATAAAAAGCCGGAGTTTACAAAAAAAACAACACCTATTAACGACAGAAACAGACTGATACATAGAATTATTTGTAAGATTTTTCTTGCAATCTTTTCATTCAAGAAAGAAACGGCAACAAAAAGAATAATCAACCCACTACTCATTCTCAAAAAGAGAGTAATGTCATAACACAACCCTATCATATTCCAACCCATATTGGAGGGAAAATCATTATTTTTTTGTGTCAATAAAATGGTTTCAAAAAATCTAATTCCAACTGCAAAAATCAACATCCATACAGATAATTCAATGTAAGATTTACAGAATGAGTTTATTTTTGAGAATGTTTGATTGATGTTATTTTTCATAAAAGAAAAAAATTATTGAAAAATTTTGCAAAAGTATAAGAAAAAGGCTATTTTTTTACACCTCAAAAAAAAAACTTAACCATAAAAGATTTTTGGAATGATTTTTTCATATCAAAAAAAATATATTTTTGCACCCCCAAAAAAGTAACCATTTTTAGCACGATATAACAATGAAAAGAACTTACCAACCGTCGAACAGAAGACGCAGAAACAAACACGGATTTAGAGAAAGAATGGCAACCGCAAACGGTCGCAGAGTACTGGCTGCACGAAGAGCAAAAGGCAGAAAAAGACTTACCGTTTCTGACGAAATGACCGACAAAAAGTAATTGTTTATCTGTGCTGTGAAGAAACTATTTATCGAAACTTATGGCTGTCAAATGAATATCGCCGACAGCGAAGTGGTAGTTTCAATTTTATCTCCCTATTATTCCATAACAGATTCTTTGAAAGATGCAGATCTTATTTTGTTAAATACCTGCTCGGTGCGCGACAACGCCGAACAACGTATCCGTAAAAGATTGCGCGAGTTGGGGTCGCTGAAAAAGAAAAATAAAACTTTGCTCATCGGTTTGCTCGGCTGTATGGCAGAACGGATTAAGGAACAACTGTTGGAAGAAGAAAAATCGCTGGACTTTATTGCCGGACCCGATGCCTACCGCACCTTGCCGCAACTGATAGAAAAAGCGGAATTAGGGCAAGTCTCTTTTAATGTACTTCTTTCAAAAACAGAAACGTATGAGGATATTGAGCCCGTGCGCTACCACAGCAACGGCGTTTCTGCATTTATCCCCATTATGCGCGGCTGCAACAACTTTTGCTCCTATTGCGTAGTGCCCTTTACAAGAGGCAGAGAGCGTAGCCGAGACCCAAAAACCATTCTCGAAGAAGCACAAAAACTGTTTGATAAAGGTTTTAGAGAGGTTACTTTGCTGGGACAAAATGTAAACTCTTATTGTTGGAAAGAAGAAAAAGAAGGTTTTCAAAATCTTGAAAACTCTGAAATTAATACCCTTGACTTTTCGGATTTAACAGAAAAAATTGCTCAAATTTCTCCTTTGTTGAGGGTGCGCTATGCCACTTCCCACCCCAAAGATATTTCGGATAAACTGCTGCTTGTGATGGCAAAACATCCTAATGTGTGCCACTATATTCACTTGCCGGTGCAATCGGGAAGCAACAAGGTATTAGAAAAAATGAACCGCATTTATACCCGCGAGTATTACTTGGAACGCATTCAAAAAATAAAAGAGATTTTGCCCGATTGCGCTATCTCTACCGATATTATTGCCGGTTTTTGCGGAGAAACCGAACAAGACCACCAAGATACTTTATCGCTGATGAAAGAGGTGGGTTTTGAATACGCATTTATGTTCAAATATTCGGTCAGAGAAGGCACCAAAGCCGCAGAAAAGTTTGAAGATGATATTCCCGAAAAACTGAAAATTAAACGTTTGGAAGAGATTATCGCCCTGCAACAACAACTTTCGTTAGAAAGTAATAAAAGAGATATCGGTAAAACTTTTACCGTATTGATAGAGGGAGTTTCCAAACGCTCGAACCAAAACCTTTTTGGCAGAAATCCACAAAACAAAGTTTGCGTATTTCCACGAAAAAACTATAAGATTGGAGAGTATGCGGAGGTAAAAATTAATAGATGTACAGCAGGTACATTGATAGGGGAGATATGAGATTTTAAGAATTAAGAATTAAGAATTAAGATTTAAAAATTTAAAAATTTTAAAAACTTTATTTGATACCTATCAACCTTAGTAGCATGAAAATAAAACTCTTATGTATTGGAAAAACAAATTTGGAAGACCTGCAAACTGCTTCATTAGATTATATTTCCAAAATTGAGCATTGCAATCCTTTTGAAATTGAGGCTATTCCATACTTAAAAAATACTCAATCATTACCCGTTGAAATTCAAAAAAAACAGGAAGGAAAACTGTTTCTGAAAAAAATAATTGCAAATGATATAGTAGTATTGTTGGATGAAAGCGGAAAAGAGTATTCTTCCACACAATTTTCACAGTTTATTCAAGATAGGTTCAATTTCGGTTGTAAAAATCTACTCTTTTTAATTGGGGGTGCTTACGGATTTTCGGATGAGGTTTACCAACGCGCCAATTTTATACTTTCTATGTCAAAAATGACTTTCCCGCACAAATTAATACGACTTGTTTTTTTAGAGCAGTTGTATCGGGCATTTTCCATTTTGAGAGGGGAGCCCTATCATCATGAATGAAAAAATAATTTATCCCAAAAATTATTAATAATAATTTTAGTTGGTAAAAAATAAAATCTACTTTTGCACTTCAATAATTAGAGCCCAAAAATAAAGTATGAGAAAAATAAAACCATCCTTTCTTATTTTATTCATTTTTTTATATTTCAATAATTTATGTATTTCTCAAGTCGTTAATCCTTACCTTGATTTAATTACAGAAAATAGCGATAAATATAAAATTTATCAAAAAAACTTCAATCCTATTAAATACGATCCCACTATTGTTAAGAGTTGTTTTATAACAATGATCAATGATATTCGGCTGCAAATGTTCAACTGTACTCCTTTGGAAAATCTTCAAATGTTAGATTCTGTGGCACAGATGCAAGCAATTTTTCAAGTAGAAAAGGATAAACTCACAGATGTCAATATCGCTCCTTTTCAATATACTTCACAACGATTAAAAGAGTATGGTTTTACGGCGCAAGGCACTGAATTTGTGGCGAAAGCAAAAGCTCACCAAGGCGATTTGGATTACTCTTATTACGATTTGTGTATAGAACTGTTAAAACCTCTGTTGAAAACTACATCGGCAGTTCCTCCCTTTTTATCTCCGCAATATTCCATTTGTGGTTTCGCTTGCGGAGTGAATAGAAATATGGGGTTGGTGTATATTTCACTTGTTATGGGAAACGATTTAACGGTTCAAGTGTTTAATTCTGCGATTTCTAAACAAAAAGATCTGCCCATTTCAAGAGGAATGGCAGGGCTCTCTTTCTACAAAGAAGAAGTATGTAAAAAATGTGCGGAAGACCCTACGTTGGAACAAATTTACGATATGCTTTACTGGGAAGAAAACGGCGATGTATTTTTACAATCGGACGATGCAAAGAATGTTAAAAAACTGCTGACCAAAGCCGGAAAATTTATCGTGTTGGATTTTATTCAAAAAAGTCAATACAACTGCCGCTTGGCGCAAGTTGACCACAACAAACCTTTCAGAGGTATTGTTTCCAAACCGATTTCAATGGAGAAGATTTTGGCGGCAAACGATTCTACTCCCAAATCGAATCTTTTTCATGCAAGAATCGGCTCTATCCCTCCACAAATTGGCATAGATGAAGATATTGACATCAATATCCTTCTTTTAAGCGAAAAGAAAAATGTTTGTAGAACACTCTTTAAGAAAAATGTAAATGATATTAAAACTTCCGATTCTGAAATTGAAACACTTATAGTTGCACAAAATTATGAAGCAGCATTATACAAACTTGCCCCACTACTTTCAAACCCTGATATTTCAGATACGGAACTGTTTGCGATAGTGCAGTTGGCAGCGCACAAAGAAAAAACCTGTATGAGTTCTATCTTTACTCAAGCCGTGCAAATAGCAGTGAAAAGAAACCCTCAAAAATTGTGCAAACTTTTAGATAGTTTTTCAGTTTCGGTATTCGATAATAAAGAAGTGAAAAAAGTGTATTGTAATACATGTAATTAGTAATCAGTTAAAAATAAATTTTTATGGACTCAACCACATTATTTAAAATTACCTACGGACTTTATGCTATTTGTTCTCATGCAAACCAAAAACAGAGCGGATTTATTGGGAACGTAGTAACACAAATTACCTCAGAACCGGAGCAAATATTAGTTGCATCGCATAAAAACAACTATACTTCCGAACTGATTCAAACTTCAAAAAAACTAACTGTTTCAGTGTTAAGTATCCATACACCTATGGAATTTATCAGTCGTTTCGGATACCATTCGGGAAGAGATACCGATAAATTTTCAGGAATCAATGTTCTTTACACATACGAAAATCAACCTGTTGTTTTGGATAATGCTATCGGTTGGTTTGTTTGCGAAGTGGTGGAAACCATTGATGTGGGAACGCATTATCTATTCATCTGCCGTATGATAGATGCTTCTGTTACCGATTGTGATACTCCACCTATGACTTACGATTATTTTCACAAGGTGTTGAAAGGAAAATCTCCCAAAAACGCCCCTACTTATAAAAAAAATATCAACCAACCTAAAAAAAAGGAGGAAATTATGAATCAAGACATTTATGTATGCGATGTTTGCGGGTATGAATATGACCCCGCACAAGGCGACCCCGACAACGGCATTGCCCCGGGAACTTCATTTGACGCCATTCCGGACGACTGGGCTTGCCCATTGTGTGGCGTGGACAAAACCAATTTCTCACCTGCATAGAATGAAAAAAGGAATTGTTGTACTTTGTACCCTTTTCCTCTTCATTTCTCTTTATGCTCAAGAAAGTTATTTTAAGCCAACACAGTCGGAAGGACTTCGGGAAGGAAAAAGTAATTTTCACGGTGGGGTTAGATTAGGCTTTACCGGCTCACAAATTACCAAAGATGGATTTCCTTTTGAAGGGTATAATAAATTTGGTGCTTTTGCCGGTGGATTTGTCAATTTTCCAATTACAAGAAATGGGAAATGGTTTATCCAGCCTGAGTTGAACTTCATTATGAAAGGTTGCAAACATCTTCCTCAAACAGATGAATCCGGCAATATGTCAGGAGATAAATATGTATTGCAACTTATGTACGGCGAAATTCCGGTTGTGGGGAAATGGAAGTTTTATAAAGGATTTGAATTGGAAGCGGGACCCGCTTTCGGCGTTCTCTTTAAGAATTATGAAGTTGAAAAAGTGAATGATATTCTTCAAATAGGTGCTCCCCTTTTTTCTCGCTTTGAATTTGCCGGATTACTTGGAATAAGTTACCTCTTTTTTAACCATATCGGATTGAGCCTCAGGTATGAAGTCTCTTTTTTACCTGTACGCAAATATTCTGCTTTTCATTTTATGTACTTATTGGTCGGACAACACAACCAAAGTTTTTGTTTCAGTGTTTATTATCAGTTTTAATATGATAAAAACCATTCACCACAAAATTAACCTCGGATTGCATATTATTGAAAAAATGTCATCCGGTTATCATACTATAGAAACAATTTTTTATCCCTGTGATAATTATAAAGATACAATAGAAATAACCCCCTCATCTCACTTTTCATTTACTTTAAAAAATGCAGATTTTGATTGTAAAGAGGAAGATAATTTGTGTGTTAAAGTTTACCGTTTGTTGCAAAAAACTTTTGATTTACCGCCGGTATCTATTACACTTACCAAACAGATTCCTTCGGGGGCGGGGCTGGGGGGCGGTTCTGCCGATGCCGCATTAACTCTAAAAATGTTAAACAACATTTTTTCACTGCAACTTACTTCGTTTCAACTTCATGAATATGCCGCGTTATTGGGCAGCGATGTTCCTTTTTTTCTGTATGATACGCCTATGTATGCCACAGGAAAAGGAGATATTTTAACGCCCTTCTGTTTAGATTTATCAAAATATAAAATAGAAATTATTTGCCCAACCGATGTTCATATTTCTACTGCCCAAGCATACAGTCTTATAACTCCCAAAAAACCTGATGTTTCAGTATTCGATATTATAAAAACTCCAATCCAAACTTGGAAAGATAATTTAGTTAACGATTTTGAAGAGGTAATTTTTAAGCAATATCCATCATTATTAGAAATTAAAAACGATTTTTATAACAGAGGAGCCATCTATGCTTCTCTCACAGGGAGTGGAAGTGCGGTGTTTGGAATTTTCTGATTATGTGCAAAAAAAATTATTTTCGCAGCATAACTTATTTAATCCATGGAAAAAACTATTATTCTTGAAACCCACACTGCCATTGGGGTTTACGGCAGAAACAACGGAAACATCGAACTGCTTACCAACATCTATCCCAAATTAAAAATTACCGCACGCGGAAACGAAGTGAAAGTAATTGGCGAAGACTCGGAAGTGGAACTCTTTGAACAACGTTTTCAACTGTTACAAATTCATTTTGACCGGTTTGGAAAAGTAACCGAAACCGATGTTTTGAATATTACCTCCGCAGAAGATGACTCTTTTTATCGTTTGGATAAAGGAAATATTAACAGTGAGATTTTGCTACACGGGCGCGAAGGGCGTGTGATTAAGGCAATTACGCCCAACCAAAAAAAGATGGTAGAGAGCGTAGAACACAACGATATGATTTTCGCGATTGGACCCGCAGGAACCGGAAAAACTTATACCGCAGTAGCGTTGGCAGTGCGTGCCCTCAAAAATAAACAAGTGCGCAGAATTATCTTAACCCGCCCTGCAGTAGAAGCAGGCGAAAATCTTGGTTTCCTGCCCGGCGATTTGAAAGACAAATTAGACCCCTATTTGCAACCACTCTACGATGCCCTGTGGGATATGATGCCCATGCAAAAATTGCTCTCTTATATGGAAGACAAAACCATTGAAATTGCACCGTTAGCGTTTATGCGCGGAAGAACTTTAGACAATGCTTATGTGATTTTAGACGAAGCACAAAACGCTACAAAATCACAAATTAAAATGTTTTTAACCCGAATGGGAAAAAATGCAAAGTTCTTCATTACCGGAGATTTAACCCAAGTGGATTTGCCGCGAAACCAACAATCAGGTTTAATATTAGCAAGCCAAATCTTAAAAGATATTAAAGGAATTGATTTTATTTTTATGAACCAAGCAGATGTAGTGCGACACCATTTGGTTACGAAAATCATTGACAGATACGAAGAATACGACAATAAAACGTTGTCGTAAAAAAGTATCTCAATCTCTTTCTACTTTTTTCATTCATCATTAAAAATTGATATTATGTCAAAACTAAACCTTTTTATTCTCTTTTTGTTTTTAACTGTTTCTGTTGCAGGGCAAAACATTTATCAAAACGCATCTCAAGAAAAAGATTTTTTTTCTAATTATAAAAATCTTTCAGAAACACAACTCTTTGATACGATTGAAGATTACAATAAAACTGCCATTCATTATTATCACTTGTGCGATTTTTTGAGTGCTTACGAATATTTAATCAAAGCGTTACTTCTTTGTGAAAAAACGAATTATGAATCGTATAAACCCAAAATTTATACCAATATGGGAAACATTTATTATCGTTTTAATAAGTATGATATAGCAAAATCTTATTACTTAAAAGCATTACATCTATGCCACGACAGCACAACTATTGTAGTTATGTTGAACAACTTAGGAACGATTGAAATAATAAACGGAAATTTGGACACTGCTTTTTTATATTTGGAAAAATCGTTACAAATGAGCAAACAGCACGAAAACACCTATTTACATACCACATTAAATACGATGGCTTGGGCATTCCAAAACAGAAATCTCTATGATTCTGCATTTTATTATTATCGTTGGTCGTTGGAGGAAGCAAGATTGAATGAAAAAATTGAAAAAGAAACAGAAATTTTATCCAATATGGGTAAATTGTTTTTTGAAGTTCATAAAACAGATTCTGCGTTACATTATATTGATTTATCGAATGTTATTGCAGAGGAAATTCATTTTTTGAGTATTTTATCAGAAAATCATCTTACTTTATCTAAAATTGATGAAACACGCGGGCGCAACAAAAGTGCTTTGGAACATTACAAACAATATGCAATTTTGAAAGATTCGGTGTTAAATAATGAAAAATTTGGCAACATTAACCAGTTACAACGTTTGTATGAAGTATCTAAAACCAACAAACAAATTGAAAAACTTGTTGTAGAAAAGCAAATTAGAGAAAAAACCATCTATTATCAAAAAATTATTTGGGGCATTACATTCTTTGTTTTGATAGTAGTAATGATTGCTTTATTATTTATTTTTCTTCAAAATAAAAGATTAAAAATTGCATACAGAGTATTGTTTGAAAAGAATATTAAAATTATGGAACTTCAAGAAAATTCATTGAAAGAGAATGGTGAAAAATACAAAAAAAGTCCTCTCACTGATGAAAAACATGAAGAACTTTTAAACCGAATATTAATTTTGATGGAGGATAGTTCTATTATTTGTGATGCGGAATTTTCGTTGGAAAAGTTGGCAGAATTAGTACAGAGTAACCACACTTATGTTTCACAAGTGATAAATACGGCGTTAAAGAAAAATTTCCGTTCATTTTTAAACAGTTACAGAATACAGGAAGCGCAGCGAATTTTTTCCGAACTTGACATCACCAAATATACGATTGAATATGTTGCTTTGCAAGTAGGGTTTAAGTCTCCCACAGCATTTCGCAATGCTTTTAGAGAGATTACCGGTGTAAGTCCGAATTATTATTTAAAGGCGATGCGGGAGGAGGAATGATTGATATAGAATGTTTTTTTGATGAGATAGTTGAATAGAATGTATTGACAAAAAATGAAAAAAATGCTTCAAATGTAAGATTTTTCATTTTTATTCGTCATATAGATTGATAGTAAAAAAACATAATGGATAAAGAGACCTTTTCCTGCAAAATACTTGTTTTTTCAGAGCAATTATTCAGATTGGCAAACTCAATTTTGTTGGACGAGGAAACTGCGAAAGATTGTGTACAAGACCTTTATCTTAAATTATGGGAAAAACGAAACACGCTGAATCATGTTGAAAATCTATCCGCTTTTGTGATGAAAGGAATACGAAATTTATGTTTAGACAAAATGAGAAAAAAAAGAGAACTATCTATAGAAACAAACGATTATGAACTTGAACCGGAGCGAATTTCTCTACAACAAGTAATAGAACAAAAAGATATGATAAAAATGATAAAAAAACTGATTAACCAACTTCCCGAATTGCAAAGAACCATTATTCGATTAAGAGATGTAGAAGGATTTGAAATAAAAGAGATTGCATATATAACCGCAACAACCGAAAATGCCGTAACCGCAAATTTATCAAGAGCAAGAAAAAAGATAAGAGACGAGATGATTATAAATCTCTGTGATACTCTGTGAACTCTGTGAACTCTGTGCTAAATAAACAAAAAAATCCATAAAAATGAAAAAAATAGAAGAATTAATTGAAAAATATTATCAGGGAGAAACCTCGTTGGAGGAAGAAAATATGCTTAAAAGCAAATTATCTTCCGATGAAACAGAATATGATGATATATCCACTCGATTACTATTTACTGCTTTTTCGGAAGAAAAAAATGAACCTGCTCCTCCATCTGTGAAAACCCTCTCTTTTTTGTCAAAAAACCACAAAACATTCTCTTTTTATCGTAATAAATGGCTACAACTTGTAACCGGTGCCGCCGCGTGTTTGTGTATTATGTTTGGTTTGTTTTATTACAAACACACCCAAGCCAATAACGCTTATGTAATTATAAACGGAGTTCGTATCAATGATGAAAAATTAGCCCTTCAATACATTCAAGAAAGTTTTGAAGAAGAAGAACGTTTTA
>Ga0099364_10009667_pt1 | contig 13364 bp, 12 predicted proteins | sample TergutTh196P3_FD_73070 | JGI IMG/M metagenome (GOLD analysis project Ga0099364, IMG submission 73070) | Microcerotermes parvus P3 segment gut microbial communities from Pointe-Noire, Republic of the Congo - Th196 P3 | ecosystem: Host-associated > Arthropoda: Insects > Digestive system > Gut ...
AGATGTTTTTTCAGCACCAAGGCTCAATTCGTTCGCTGCTAGAAAGGAAATTATTTAACCGCAGACTACCGTCTGCTCACCAGATGGCTCACTTTGTTCGCCGTTGGTGTGGAAATTTATTATACTGGCGTGCAGTCGCACGCCCTCCAATCCGCGTTTCATCGTTACCACGCCCTCCAATCCGCGTTTAGTCGTGATCCCGCCTATTATTGACAAAATAAATAAAATATGGTATTTTAGATAAAAGGAGTAAATTTTATGAATATTTTAAATAAACTAATTATATTTGGATTAATAATTTTTATTATATCTTGCAATAAAACAAATAAAGAACATGACATTTTACCAAATTCTGAGGAAAATATTATAATAGAAGAACAATTAACAAATAATTCAATAATAAATATTAATACCGATAATTATTATTTTTTTGCTCCTGTACCATCAGGATATTATTATCCCACAGCATTTAACAAACATATTTTGGGAGAACGCGGTATATCACATTTAGAAAGTAATATTCATCTTGAAGATCTATTAAATCTTACAAAAGAAGGTTTAGGTATTTTGAGAAATGCAATATATGCAAGACATGGATACATATTTAGTTCAACATATTTATCAGATTATTTTTCACAATTTCCGTGGTATAATGCTAATTTTTCTAATGTAGATATATTTTTAACAGAAATTGATCAAAATAACATTTTATTAATACAAATGGTTGAAAATAATTATTCAGAAAATTATAGTGAATTTATTGGTAATTATGGTGATTTAAGACCCGGTATTCCCCACGGTTTGAGTAACGAGGGGCCAAATCGCTTAAGAATTTTCCCAAATGGAATATTTGCAGCTATTTGGTCAAGACCTTTTGGCTGGGATTGGGAAAATGATGATATTAGAGCCGTTGAAAGTTATTCTGAATGGAAAAAAGATGATTACAATTTTGAGTCCGTATATTATGGTTTATGGAATTTCAATAACAATATATTAAAATTTGGCGAAAAAATAATAGAAGTTGGCAGAGGACAAGGTGTAATTTGGGATAATGAAAAAGGAGTTATATCTTCAGATAATATTGAACATATTTTTATTGATAATATGTGGTATTTTTATAGTTCTGAATATAATTCTTTCCGATTAAATATTTCGACTTAATTTCACATAACACAAACTCTGTATAGTTTCAGAAGGTAACCGCTTCCCATTCCGCTGTCTTAGCCTCAATAGCTTCTATACAGTCATCAAGCTGCTGTTTTACCGTCTTCGCCTTTTCCCCATTGCTATAAACCTCCGGCAAAGATAACTCCGCCTCCAACGCCCCCTTCTGTTTTTCCAGTTCTTCCAACTGCAACAAAATTTCCTCTTCCTGCCTTTCCTTCTTTCTTTTTAAAGATTGTAATTGCTTAGTTTCATCCCTCTTATCCTCTTTCTTCGTGTCTTCGCGCCTTTGCGTGATGATGGTTTTAGGTATCTTCCCCAAATAATAACCATAATCCCCATAATACAACTTGGCACTAGGCAGCTCCAAAGTCTTTGTAGAAAGTTTCTCCATAAAATATCTGTCATGAGATACAAAAATAATCGTGCCGTTGAATTTGGAAAGCGCGTCCAGTAAAATATCCTTTGAGTTAAGGTCTAAATGGTTGGTAGGTTCGTCAAGAATTAATAAATTCAGCGGTTTAAGCAGCATCTTTAATAAAGCAAGACGGCTTTTTTCACCGCCGGAAAGAACACGGACACTTTTATAAACGGCATCGCCCCTGAATAAAAATGCCCCAAGCATATCCCTTATTTTTGGGATAAGGGCAGTGGGAGCATCCTGTTCTATGTATTCCAAAACCTGCAAATCAGAAACCATTTCTTCTGCGGCATCCTGGGAAAAATAGCCGGTACTTATACCCGTACCATATTTAATATTTCCTTCATAACCCTTATCAAAACCTGCAATAATCCTAAGCAGGGTAGTCTTGCCCGCTCCATTTGGTCCTGCAACAACAAGCCGCTCTCCTGCTTCAATTGTTAAATCCAAACCGGAAAGCACCTTGTGTTCCCCGTAACTTTTTCCAATACCTTCCAGAGTCAGGGCTATTTTACCGGAATGAGGTGCGGGCGGAATCGATATATTTATTTTTTTAAGCGATTCGGGTATTTCAATTTTTTCCATTTTATCAAGCCGTTTTATAAGCTCTTGCGCAAAGGCCGCCTTGCTTGCTTTGTACCTAAACCTGCGGATAAGATTTTCAGTTTTTATTATTTCTTCCTGTTGTTGGTTATATTTTTTTATTATACCTTCCAATTCTGTCTTGCGGACTTTTTCATAAGAGGTGTAGTTTCCGGCGTATCGTTTTAAGTTTCCGCCAAAAATTTCATAAACCTCGTTAACGCAAGTGTCTAAAAAGTACCTGTCATGGGAAACAAGTAAATAACCGCCCGTAAAGTTATGGAGCCAGTTTTCAAGCCAGTCTCTGGCTTCAATATCAAGATAGTTTGTAGGTTCGTCTAAAAGAAGAATATCCGGTTTTTCCAAAAGAACTTTTGCAAGTGCAATACGCATTTGCCAGCCGCCGGAAAATTCATTGGTGTCTCTGTCAATATCAGCGGATGAAAAACCAAGACCGTTTAACACCATAGAAATTTCAGCATCCCTTCTGTAATAGCCGGAAGTTTCAATTTGTTCCTGTAAATTATGGTGTTCTATTAGTAAATTTTTTGTTGAAGAATCATCTTTTTTTATATTTTCCAGTTTTGCGCCCGTTTCTTCCATTTGCGCTATTAAACTGTGAACAAAACCAAAGGCAGTTTCCATTTCTTCCCGTAAACTTTTTCCATGGTGCACAATCCCCGATTGAGGCAAATAAGAAATGCGGGTTCCTTTTTGAATGGAGTGTTCTCCGGAATCCGGTTTTAATATTCCTGCAATAATTTTCATTAAGGTTGACTTGCCGGAACCGTTAGCTCCCGTAAGACAAGAACGGGTATTTCCGGCAGATGACTCTTTAGAACCTGATGAAAGGCGTAAATTTGCTTTTTTTAAAATATCCCTGTCGCCAAATGCAAGAGATACATTATTAAATTGAGCAAATGCCATAATTATTCTTCTGCAGTATCTTTAAAGAAATATAATGTAAAGGGGGAAGATTCTCTTCTTATAATTACATCACCTTCCAATCCGTAACTTGGTACAACTTCCAGCCGTAACCCCTGATTATCCAATGTATATAAGAAAATAATATTTCTGTTAGGAGTAACGATATCCGTAAATATAAAGTTTGCCGCTCCGGTGTAATTATCCGCAAAAGCCGGAGTTATAAATAAATCCATAGATACTTTGCCGTTTCCTGTTGATTCATTCGGAATAAATTGAGGTACAAGAAGGTCGTAATCTGTCCATGAAAAATCCCCTTCTTCTGAAAAAGTAATTGTTCCGTAATTATTGCTTGTAAATACAGGCCCTCGATCATAAAGAGCCATAAATTGATCTTCGCGGCGGGTTGTTTCCTGTTCAATTAAATCCTCTATATCTGCGGATATAGTTGTAAATAAAACTGTACGGCTGGCTCCTGAGTTATCCAAAAAACGGACTTCAAGAGATGTATTTGTTCTTAAATGCATCTGTAAAGTTGAGCCTTCAAAGAGCCAAAAGCGTTCTCCATCGCGGGTTATTTTGTCAAATCTAAAATTCCTGGTTATATCAGGATGAATTATTCTTGCAACGCCTGAATTATATCCGGGATCAAACTGATAATTTTTTTCTAATTCTTCAATATTAAGCTGCCTTGTATCAATCATCTGCTGATACAAATGCGGCACCCATGTTTTTGCAAGAAGAGAAACAAGCTCGGGGTCTTGTTCAGACTCCCTGCGAACAACGGGAGCAGCTATTACCGTTCCATCTGTATGGTCAAAAAGCTTTAGCCTGTAAGAAAAACAATAACCCTTTACACCGTCATTTGTAAGTACTAAAAACCAATCGCCTTCCAATGGTTCTCCCGTTGCTCCTATAGGCGGGCTTCCTTCTACTTTTTCCAAAATTTTTAAGATCTCGTTAAGACGAAGACGGTAAATCCGTCTTGCCACATTGTCGGGTTTTTCGCGGATGGGCAGACCATCTTGTAAACTTTCGGCATATACAGGCGCATATTGGGCAAAATCACGCGCCATTCTTCGAGCTTTTAATTTATTGCCGGAAAATTCCAGCTGCGAAAGGGGAATTTCAATTTTTTCTGAAGTTCCGGGTACGCCTATAACCCATAATTGTTCAATATTTGATTTTATGTAAACAGGGAGTATAGTACCGGAAGGAATTGGCGGTTCGTCCATCGACCACAAAAGAACACCGTAGCCTATTTTTGAGCAAGATGATAATAAACCACAGAGGACACAGAGAACACAGAGAAGAAAGGGAGCAGGGAGTAGGGAGTAGGGAGTAGATTTGTTGTTAGTAATTTTAGATTGTTGGCAGCTTGCTATCGTTTTTAACATCAATTTTTATTCCCCATTCCCAACTCACTAATCACTATTTTATAACAGCAATAATATCGGACATTTTTAAAATTAGGTGTTCTTCGCCGTCAATCTTTATTTGGGAGCCGGCATATTTATCATACATTACATTGTCGCCGGCTTTTACGGTGATTTTAACATCATCAGTACCGGTGCCAATTTCTACAACTATTCCCTGCTGGGTTTTTTCCTGAGCGGTATCGGGAATAATGATGCTTCCAAACTTTTTTTCCCCTTCTTTTTCTAATTTGACCAAAACACGGTCTGCCAAGGGTATAACTTTCATATATTTTCCTCCAAGATATGTAAATATTTAATATTAATATATAAAAAAAAAAGGTTATCGTCAATATGGCAGTCTATCAAGTTCCATACGGGCAGTAAGATTGCCGGGATCCAACTCCAGGGCATATTGCAGGGCAAGGCGGGCTTCCCGAACTCGCTGCAGGGCATTTAGGCTCCTTGCCATACGGATTTGTACCCTTGCCGCCGTTTTTGAAGCAGGGGATTTGCTCATTGCCAGTTCATATTGGTCAACGGCAAGGTCATGGCTTCCATAAGCTTCCATAATACGGCCAAGATTGGCAAAAACCACCCAGTCTGCCTGTTCTACGGGAATATCCCTTAAGATATTTTCTGCCTTTTCTAATTCCCCCTCAAATATCAATTGAATTGCCCTGTTTGTCAAAGGCCAAAAGCCATTATACTTTCCAGCCGGAAAACCAAGATTTTCTGCGCGGTTTAAAAGAATTTTACTTTCGCTGTAGTTTCGCTGGAATAAAAACAGCCAGGATGCCCATCTGTAAAGGTCTTCGTCTTCCGGGTGGCGGTCAATCAAAAGCCATGCTTCCGCCAATTGTCTGCCAAGCTCCCAGCGCGCCGATTGTCTCCGGCATATTTCAAGATCAATAAACGGATATCTAATTGGGTTTAACCCCGGCCTATAGTCCTTTGCTTTTTCAAGGACTTCAACTGCCTCCGATAATTCCAAAAGACGGCTGTACCTTATTAAACCAAACTGCCTGGAATTGGAAACAACATTATTGTCAATATTTAACAGTTTTTGAAAATAATATAAACTTTCGCCGGGATCTTCCGAAGTATATCCCAAATTGTAAAGGCTTTTTTCATCCTGAGTTTCAGACAAAAGCAGCCATATATTTCTTGCACTGCCTGTATAACCTGCAAGATAGAGTGCGTCAGAAGCACGGCTTAAAGCTTTTTCATCATTAATAAGTGTAAAAATTTCTGCGCTTCTTTCAAGTTCGCCGTAATCATAAATAAATTCCGCTATAAAACGAAGTCCTTCATCGGAGGGGTTAAGGGTGTAAAACATTGTTTGAATATCCGAGTTTGCGTTTCTTGTATCGCCTCTTATCATTTTTAATAAAATTAAATTAACAGTTACAGATTCTGTTCCGTCAGTAAGAAGGTATGAATTAATAACCTGCGCCCTTTGCGGGTTTCTAAAATCACCAAGCAATATATGCAATGAAAGCAAAAGGTTGTTGTACTCATGTCCTGTAAGTGCGGGAAGCCAGTTTCGTATTTTTTCTTCCGCTTCTCTGTTAATGGCTGTTCCTTTTACAAGAATCTCTGCAGCAAGAGCAATAATAGAAGGCGCTGTTGGATATATCTCTAAAGCTCTTTCCGTCGATTTTTTATATTCTTCAAATGACGGCGGATAAACTTGCGAAAGAGCTCTTCTGCGTTTTAATACAGAAAGCCATGATTCAAGGCTTATTGTCATTTTTTCCATTCTGTCAAGGTCTTTTTCAAATTTTTCATAATCCCTGTCAAATCCGGGTACATCAGAAAAATATAAATCATATTCCCGCAGAGCTCTTGCAAAATTATCCTGTTGTCTTTGAAGGCGGGTTCCGCTTATATCAAGTATATAAAAAGCCGATAAAACTAAAATGGTAAGGCAAAAAAGTATTAAACCTGCGATCAATGTTATACGCAATGTAGAATTTATTTTTTTCATATTAATTTTTTACCGCAAGAGATTTTCGGATACTATCCAGCACTCCGTTAATAAATTTGTAGGAATCATCAGTACCGAATTCCCTGCAAATTCCAATAGCTTCGTCAATTATTATAGAAGGTGAAATATCGCTTTGATACATAAGCGAATAGACAGACAGTCTTAACACGGCCAAGTCAACCCGGTTAAGGCGGGTTATATCCCAATTTTCTAAATGGTCTTTAATTTTTTTATCAATTTCTTTGATATTTTCTATAGTTCCGGTTACAAGAATCACGGCAAAAACCTCTGTTCCATTTTCTTTAAAAAATAAAAGTTTTTGCTCTTCCAGCCATGCGAAAGAAATAAGGTCTTCTAAAGGCGCTTTGCCGGCTTCCCAAAAATATAGGGCTTGAAAAGCCAAAATGCGAGCCTTTCGTCTGGAAGCCATGTATTACCAGTTAAGGTTATTTTCGTTTATACGGATAGTACTGGCAGCCCTTAATTCTGCAACAAGTTCTTCAGATGCCTGTAATAATGCCGCTTGTTGTCTTTCATTAAGCATCATCTGTCCGATATAATCCCTTACAGTCATTCTTGTTCCAAGCTGAAAAATATCATCCAACTCAAGATTTTTTTGAGCATGATTTTCGGTTACTTTGATAATACAGAACCCTTGCAGACCCTCTATAACATTTGATACCTGACCCTGTCTTGTAGAAAAAGCGGCATCTAAAAGATTTTGACCAATAGCGTTTCTAGCTTCCTGGTTTCGGGGAATAAAACCCGCATCTCCTGCCTGATACCCCGAATTGGGTGCGGCTCCCCTTGCAGAGAGTTCATCAAATTTTGAAGGATTAGATCCAATTTCACGGTGCAATCTGTCCGCTGTCTGCCTTGCGGCTGTACGGGAGGCGGCATCCGCGCCAAAAGGAACCATTATCATGTTAAAACGGACGGTTTCCGGTCTTACAAGCTGAGTCCTTACTAAATTGTATTGTTCTGTAATTTCCTGTTCTGTAGGAACTCTAACCGAATTGATTATAATTCCTTTTGAAGTTAAAAGATATTTTTGCACAAGCAGCTGCCTTTGAAGCTGCTCTCTAAAAGTATTTACTTCCATGTTGTATTCATTTCTTACAGCTTGAGCAAATTCCGCATCGGTAGGCTGACGGCCAATATTTTGCGCCAATACTGCCCTTAATTGCTGTATTTGCTGGTTAACTTCATTTTCAGTAACTGTGACCCTGTCACGGGCGGCTGCCTGTAAAACAAGCCGTTCGTTGATCATGTGGTCAAGAACTTCTCTTCTTTGGGCAACAGTCAGCGTTTGGCCTGTTGCTGTCTGCAGACGGTCAACTTCGGTACGAAGCTGCCTTACCGTTATGGGTTCTTCCCTGGTAAGCCTGATAGTTGCCGCCGGCTGAAGATCGGACTGGGCAAAAACGGCCGCTGCGATCAATGTGATTAATAGTAAAAATAGTGTTAATCGTTTCATTTGTTTCCTTCTTGTTGTAAGTTTATCATATATTAAACAAGTGTTGCTAGTATGTAGTTACGGCGTCCGCATAATATATAGTGTCCTGTGCTATTCCATAACCCCCCAAAAATGCTAATATAAATTATGACAGCAAATGAATTACGGAAAAAATATATCGATTTTTTTGTTTCCAAAGGTCATGCTCAAATACAGGGTAAATCCCTTTTGCCGGATAATGACCCCACCGTGCTTTTTACCACTGCCGGAATGCACCCTCTTGTTCCCTATCTTTTAGGGGAACCCCATCCGGCGGGGAAGAGGCTTGTGGATTATCAAAAATGCGTCCGCACCGGGGATATTGACGCTGTAGGAGACTCAAGCCATCTTACTTTTTTTGAAATGCTTGGAAACTGGTCGCTTGGCGATTACTTTAAAGAAGAAGCTGTCAAAATGAGCTTTGAATTTTTAACATCGCCCGAATGGCTTGGAATTCCCATAGGAAAGCTGGGAGTTACGGTTTTTGAAGGCGAAGGCAATATTGTAAGAGACGAAGAATCCGCAGGATTTTGGAAAGATTTAGGGATTACCCGTATAGCGTATCTTCCGCGCGAAGATAACTGGTGGGGGCCTGCCGGAAGTACCGGCCCATGCGGCCCCGATACCGAGATGTTTTATTACATGGGGGATGCCCCCTGCAGCCCCGATTGCAAGCCCGGCTGTTCCTGTAAAAAGTGGCTGGAAATTTGGAACGATGTTTTTATACAGTACAACAAAAACGCCTCCGGCGAGTACGAACCACTGTCTCGTAAATGTGTTGATACAGGCATGGGCATTGAAAGAACCGTAACCGTCCTTGCCGGAAAAGCCTCGGTTTATGATACCGAGATTTTTGCTCCGATTGTAAGCGCAATAGAGAATGCCTGTAACTGTAAATACGGCGAAAATGAAGAAACAGACAGATCAATCAGGATTATAGCCGACCATGCAAGGTCTAGTTCGTTTATTTTAGGAGACCCAAAGGCGGTAACTCCTTCCAATGTGGGGGCAGGATATGTACTGCGCCGCCTTATTCGCCGCGCCGTTCGGCATGGGCGGAAACTGGCAGGCAATAGCACACTGGAACTTTCTAAAATTGCCGAAGTTGTTATCGAAAAGTTTAAAGGGCCGTACCCTGAACTGGAAGAGAACCGGGCTTTTATAATAAGTGAGCTTGATAAAGAACAGGCAAAATTTATGGAAACCCTTCAAAAAGGCGAACATGAATTTGAAAAACTCCTTCCCAATTTATTAAAAGACCCAAGAAAAATTATGTCCGGCAGGCTTGCATTTAAGTTGTATGATACATACGGCTTTCCAATCGAGCTTACCGAGGAACTTGCCGCCGAGCACGGCATGACTGTAAATCGGCAGGAATTTGATGAAGCCTTTAAAAAACATCAGGAACTTTCAAGGTCGCAGATTGGCTCTTTTAAGGGCGGTTTGGAAGATCAAGGGGAAATGGCGGTTAAATACCACACGGCGACCCACCTGCTTCATAAAGCGTTAAAAACCGTTTTGGGAGAACACATCGCGCAAAAAGGCAGTAATATTACGGCAGAACGATTAAGATTTGATTTTGCGCATGATTCCCCCATGACCCGGGATCAAATTAAAGAAACTGAAGATATCATCAACGAACAGATAAAGAATGATCTGCCTGTAATTATGGAGACTATGGGCATAGAAGATGCCAAAGCTTCGGGAGCGGTTGCCCTTTTTGGCGAAAAATACGAAGCGCAGGTTAAAGTCTATACAGTGGGCAAGTCTGCATCTGACTATTTTTGCAAAGAAGTCTGCGGCGGCCCCCATGTAGAAAGAACGGGGTCTTTGGGGTTGTTTAAGATTCAGAAAGAACAGTCATCTTCTGCGGGAGTCAGGCGAATTAGGGCAGTATTGGAGCAGGTTAGCTTATAGGAAGTATCTTATTACAACCCCCACAGCGAATTGGTTATAAATTTGCCCGGAATCATTAAAGTAATAACGGAAATAAATGCCATAAGCTTCTTCCTCGTCACCAAGCATTAATTTAAGTTCTGTATAAGGAAAAAAGTAGTTGTCCTCCAGGTTATAAGATGAGCTAAAGTAACCCCTATTCATACCAAAACCTAAATTTATTACAAAATCAGGTTTTAAATACAATTCAAAAAAACTGCCAAAATAGTAGCCATAATTTAATCCCACACCTTCAAATTGAGGAAAGGCTACGCCAATAAATCCGCCGCCTTCTCCGATTAACCCAAGTTTAAAACTGTTAAAATTCATTAAAAGCCCAAAACTTGTGGAAGCTCTTAAACTAAACATACTTGGTCCATATTCCCAAAGGCTTACGCCAATTGAAAGCCCGCCGTAAGGTTCTATACCAAAAGAGCTTTTTCCCCGGGAAGAAGAATTGGGATTTAACGGTGCCGGGTCAGAAGTCCTCATAATGGGAGACGCAGGTGAACCCACTTCATTCGCGCTTATTGAAAAAACCATAATCAGGAAAAAAACGGCAAAAATTAACTTAATTTTTATATTGGAATTAAACATAAATTATCTCCTATTAGTAATATACCCCCACTTGCCCTACTTGTCAAATATTACCAAATGTTATAAAATACTATCTATGGCTGAAGACTTAATGGACAAAGTATTTTCTTTCTTTTCCGGTGAAAATTTGACTGATGACAAGCAAAATATGCTAAAAGGCATAGCAAAAGAGCTCGGAAACAGCAAATTCTCCAAGTTTTTCAGGGTTCGCACCGAAGAAGCCGACCCATCCTTCTCATCTTTCCTTTTTTCCATGTATAAGGCTATTTACCCTATAAAAGAGTTCTACAAAGATACTAAAAAGCTTACCCAATTAAAAAGCCTGGTAGTAGAATCCTGCCTGGATGACAAAATCCGCCAAACAATCAAAAAGCTGGAAACAGGCTCTTTGGATCAAAAAGCCCAAACCATGAGCGGCGAAGATCTTATAGTAGAAATTCAAAAAGATGTTGAAACCCTTAAAACACAGTTCGATTTTGGCCGTATTAGTACCGCAAATCACCGTTATGAGCTTGCCGGAGTCCTTGGAAGGTTTGTAAAATACGATTTTGCGGGGTTTTTTAAAAAATTTGACCCTCATTTTGCCGACGGCAGTTTTATAATCGAACCTAAATTCCCCAGTATCAAGACAATTTTAATAGTTGACCAAATCAGCGAATTCTTGACTGTTACCCAGCAGTTAAAGCCCGAGGAAGACTGGGCAAGCCTTTTACAGCTTTTAAAAGTCTGCGAAGGTCATGATGTTGTCGATATTAATCAATTCAATAATATGATTAAGAACCTTAGGGAGATACATACATCCAAAATCCTGGAATTAATGATTCAATACACCCTTAGGAACCCGGTTTGGCAGTACAAACATGCCAATATTCGTGAAACTATCGGAGAAGACTGGCTGGAAGCCAAAAAAGCCGAAGCTTACGGCTATATTGCCAAAATTAACAATGCAAAGAAAAACAACCAAATTAAAGCGCTTACTACCCAAATCTTTGAATCTGCCGACCTTGTAAGGCTGGAAAACTATACCATCCAATTAAGCGAAAATTACCGCAGAAAGCATTTGGATCATTATCTTTATGCCGAAGGGTTAAACTACTTAAAAGCCTTTTTGGACGACTTTACAGAAAAAGAACTTAAAGAATTATGCGATATATTAATAATCCGCGGTCAATGGACAAATAACCATATGTCTCGTGAAATGAGCGAAGCTTTGCATGAAATAACCGAATGTTTACAGCCAATAGATGATTTAGATACGGTTATGTCAGAAGACGGCTCCGACGGCTCCCGTTTAAGGGCATCAATGCTTAGGATAGATCGAGACCCGACACAAGCAAGGTATGTAAACAGTATTTTAGGAAGGATAAACGCAGAAGCGCTGGAGATTATTAATGATGCGGCACAGGCTTTAATTATTGTGGGAAAACACCTAAAAACCCTCATAGAAGACCAAAGAAAAAAACACCCGGAACTGCTTGTTAACTGGAAAGAGATAAAAATGTACTCAAAAGAAGAATTGGATCAAAGAATGGTAGCAGATTACAAAAAACTGAATTATTTTATTCAGTTAATGCGATTATGTACACAATAGGAAAAATATAATATTATTTACTTAAAGAGGTTTATATGGAAATTCAGGTACAGGAACTTATTGACAAAATAAAAAAGGACGGTATCACAGCCGCCACGGAAGAAGCTTCCAAGATTAAAAGTGCGGCTGAATCCGAGGCAAAACGGATAGTGGAAGCTGCCAAAAAAGAAGCGGATGATATTATTCGTAACGGTAAGCAGGATGCCGACCGCGCCGAAAAAGCGGGCATTGCCGCTTTGGAACAGGCTTCACGGAATTTAGTCCTTGTTTTTAAGGATGAAATTCAGGCTTTGTTAAACAATATTATTAATGAGCATGTGTCCGCCAATTACAGCGGCGATGTTCTTAAAAACGCACTGCCCGAAGTGTTAAAATCATGGGCGGCAAAGGGCGGAACGGATCTTGCCGTATTATTGCCGGAAGATCAGCTTTCAAACCTTAAAGCTTTCTTCAGTGAAAAAATGACAGGTGAACTTTGGAAAGGTATCGAATTAAAATCTAACCGTAAGTTAACGCATGGTTTTAGAATTTCCAATAAAGAAGGATCGATTTATTACGATTTTTCAGCGGAAGCTGTGGCTGAACTTCTTTCTGCCTACCTTAATCCAAAACTGGCAGAGATTTTAAATAAAACGGCAAAAGGAAATTAAAGTTGAGTTATTACTATTTGATGGCACAGTTACCTCACCTTGTCTTTGATCAAAAGCCGCCAATGACAAGCGATGCTTACAAATCACTGGCGCGCAGTTTAATGAACAAAACTGATGCTGATCTTTTAGAAAAAATATCTTTAGATTTTTTTAATGACGATGCTTTAACAAGCTGCAAGTTTATTGATGCTTGGAGAGAATGGGAACGGGCTCTCCGTCTTAATGCGGGGAAACACCGTGCTGCCCAATTACACAGGGATGCTTTTGCAACAGAGCCGCCTGTTGTGCCGCAGGATGCCGCCGTTTCCGCCGCAAAGGCTGTTAACAGTGACTGCAATCCGCTTGAAGGTGAATTGGTCATTGACCGGGCACGGTGGAATGCAATAGATGAGTTTGCGGGTACTGATTATTTTACGCGCAATCACGCTTTTGCGTATTTATTAAAACTTTTACTGCTTGAACGCCGGGAGGCTCACAATGCAGAAAGAGGATTTTCAGAATATAAATCGTTGTATGAACAAATTATTGAGAATGCAAATAATTCTTCGGGAGAAACTTTATGATTGGAACAAAGGGTGTTGTCACTGCCGTTAACGGCAA
>Ga0099364_10009668_pt1 | contig 13363 bp, 7 predicted proteins | sample TergutTh196P3_FD_73070 | JGI IMG/M metagenome (GOLD analysis project Ga0099364, IMG submission 73070) | Microcerotermes parvus P3 segment gut microbial communities from Pointe-Noire, Republic of the Congo - Th196 P3 | ecosystem: Host-associated > Arthropoda: Insects > Digestive system > Gut ...
ATCAATGAAATCGGAACTGTTTATTCCTACAAATCAGGAAAAAACGATTGTCAAGAATGAAGACAATGAGGAAATTGAATTTACAATAGATGTGCCGGTCAATGATACTGAACCTTATAACGCTTCATCAATGGGTAAATATGACCCGCGCTTAGATTTGTCAAATTACTGTTTTCCAACTGTAGATTTGTTGCAACGATACAGTCAGCATGAAACTACGGTGAATATGGACGAACAGCAGGAAAATCAAAAGCGGATAAAGCAAACGCTCGAAGATTTTGGCATCAATATTGTTTCAATCAAGGCTACGGTTGGCCCTACCGTGACTTTATATGAAGTGGTGCCTGCTGTGGGAGTACGTGTAGCTAAAATTCGTAATTTGGAAGATGATATTGCGTTAAGCCTTTCGGCGCTGGGTATCCGTATCATCGCTCCCATGCCGGGGAAAGGCACGATAGGAATCGAAGTGCCGAACAAGAACCCGCAGATTGTTTCAATGGAATCGGTCATTGCATCACGAAAGTTTGGTGAATCGAAATTTATGTTACCTGTAGCGCTTGGACGTACCATTACGAACGAAGTATTTATGTTTGACCTGACGAATATGCCTCACCTCCTTATAGCCGGCGCCACCGGACAGGGTAAATCCGTAGGATTGAATGCAATTATCACTTCATTGCTGTACAAAAAACATCCGGCGGAATTGAAATTTGTGCTCATCGACCCCAAAATGGTTGAATTTAACATCTATGAAAATATTGAGCGCCATTTCTTAGCCAAACTGCCCGATTCGCGCCATGCCATCATTACCGATTTCAATCTGGTGATAGATACGCTCAAATCGCTCTGTAAAGAGATGGATAACCGCTACGGCCTGTTGATGAAAGCGCATGCACGCAATATCTCCGAATATAATACCAAATTTATCAGCCGCAACCTCAATCCCGAAAAAGGCCATAAATACATGCCCTATATGGTGGTCATCATTGACGAGTTTGGCGACCTGATCATGACAGCCGGTAAAGAAATCGAAATGCCCATAGCTCGTATTGCCCAGAAAGGACGGGCGGTGGGTCTTCACATGATCATTGCTACACAGCGTCCCTCGACCAATATTATTACAGGCACCATCAAGGCGAATTTCCCCGCTCGCATTGCTTATAAGGTAGCGTCGATGATTGATTCCCGTACCATACTGGACTCGCCCGGAGCAAACAAACTGGTAGGACGCGGCGACCTTTTGTTTTCACAGGGCAATGATACTACGCGTGTACAGTGCGCATTCATAAATACAGACGAAGTCGAAGGTGTCGTGAAATTTATCGGCGACCAGACAGGCTACGAAACGGCGTACATATTGCCTGAAGCGTTAGACGAAAATCAGGAAAATGGAGTCGGAGCGGTCGATCTGACCAACCGCGACCCGCTGTTCGAGGACGCCGCCCGCTTGATTGTCATTCATCAACAGGGATCAACCTCGAATATTCAACGCAAGTTTGCCATCGGCTATAACCGTGCCGGACGATTGATGGACCAGCTCGAAGCCGGCGGAATCGTAGGCCCGTTCGAAGGAAACAAAGGGCGTCAGGTATTGATTACGGATGAATATGCTTTAGAACAGATACTGAACCGATTACAATGAAAAATATATTTTCAACTCTCAACTTTCAACTGAATATGCGATTTCTATTTTTAATAATCATCCGTTTATTAATAACGACTAACGTACCGGCGCAGACGGTCAATGTCGATGCCGTCATTGAAAAAACTTCGAAAACATACGAAGCATGGGGAGGCGCGTTTATCAAGTTTACGGCGCAACTGCGAAATGAGATGAACGGTGCGACCGAAAGTTTCGAAGGAACTGTCCGGATGAAAAAGAACAAATTCGTATTGACGACACCGGATATGACAGTCTGGTTTGACGGCGCTACGCAATGGACGTACATGCCGCGTATTGAAGAAGTCAATATCGTGACCCCTTCGGACGAAGATTTGCGTGTGATGAATCCGGTGATCCTGTTGCAGGATTATAAAAAAGATTTCAATGTTGCCTGTATCGGCGAGAGCACGTCCGTAAATGCCCGAATGGCGTACGATTTGGTTTTCACACCCAAAAAGAAAAACGACATTGAAAAAATCGAAATACAAATCGAAAAGAGCACTACTTTACCGGCAAAACTTGTTGTAACCATGCGCAACCAGGTACTGATCACCGTGATTAACGGGATGAAAGCCGAAACCCTGTCCGACGGGATTTTTACATTTCCGGCAACATCCTTCCCGAACGCGGAAATAATTGATTTACGATGATGAAAAAGACAAACTGGTTTATCCTGTATACCATGCCCCGTTTTGAAAAACGTGTAAAAGAGAGGCTTGAGTGGAATGGGGTAGAGTGTTACCTGCCGCTTCATCGCTGTCCGAGGGTATGGTCGGACCGCGTCAAGATGGTGGACATACCGCTGTTCAGTTCCTATATTTTTGTCAGATGCAAAGCGCATGAAGTCATGTCGTTAGTTCAAATATTCGGCGTTGTAAAGGTGGTTTTTTATAATGAAAAGCCGGCTATTGTTCGCCAGTCGGAAATCGACGCCATCAAACAATTTATTGAAGAAGCCGGCGAAAAAGAGTTATGTACGGGCGACGAGGTAGAAATCCTGACCGGATCAATGAAGAAAAAATACGGAAAAATTGTCAGGATAAAGAAAAAATACCTCATCCTTCATATCGAACAGTTAGCTGCGTCCGTATGCGTAAATATCGGGAGCGTCGCGCTGCTGAACAGGCTGCGGTAAGACGTTTTTGGCGAGGGTGATAAATTTTATAAATGATAAAAAACATGGAAAAACAATTATTAAGGGAGCAGGATATTTTCCCGACAAAAGAAGTCTTAAAAGACCTTCTCGGTGACGTTTACGACGTATTGGAAGCGTTGGAAGCACGAGTAATGCAAGATGAATTCGCCTTGACATTCGACTGGAATTATTACAGGGACGGTAAATCGTGGCTGTGCAAGGTCTGCCATAAGAAAAAGACCGTTTTTTGGCTGTCGATATGGGAGGGATTTTTCAAAACGACCTTTTTCTTTTTGGAGAGACATCTGGAGGGCATTGCCGCTTTGGATATTTCGGAGCAGATAAAAGAAGATTTTTGCCGGATGAAACCAGTCGGGAAATTATTACCCATGCAAATCAATTTCGACAAACAGGAGCAACTTGCCGACCTGCTGAAAATCGTGCAGTTCAAAAAAGGCGCAAAATGATGGAAAATGCCAACATAGTCTATATTAAAAGCGACAATCTTTTGCAGGATGCGCAGCATATCATCGAAACCGCACAACGTTATGCATACAGAGCTGTTAATACTGCTCTGCTACAACGAAACTGGCTTCTTGGTAAACGCATTGTAGAAGAAGAGTTGCAAGGCAAAGACAGGGCAGAATATGGTGCTGAAATGCTTCAAAGGCTGTCATCACAACTTACTGCTATTTATGGTAAAGGATTTACCATAAGTAATTTATATTCTTTTTCAGAGTTTTATAATACTTTCCCAAACATTTTCCAATCGCTGATTGGAAAATTGGATAATAAAAATTTACATTCAGTGAATGTAAAATCTGAAATTGCAATTTTGGACTCACTGAATCTAAAATCTATCAATCAAAATTTAGACTCACCGTGTCTAAAATCTTTCTCTTTACTCACTTGGACTCATTTCCGCAAATTGTTACAGGTAAAAGACCCTGAAGCACGTAACTGGTATATGCGCGAAGCAGCCGAACAAACATGGAGCGTGCGAACTTTACAACGTAACATTTCTTCTCAATATTATTTCCGTTTATTGCAATCGCATAATAAAGAATTGGTTAAGGATGAGATGAAACAAAAAACGGCCTCGTTTCAGCAAGATAAATTAGAATTTATCAAAAATCCTGTAATAGCGGAATTTTTAGGATATGCCCCAAACAGTGACTTTACGGAATCGGAACTCGAAAAAAATCTGATTGCAAATTTGCAGAAATTTATGATAGAACTCGGCAAGGGTTTTGCTTTTGTGGCTCGACAACAACTTCTCCGAACCGAAAAACAGGATTATTTCATCGACCTGATTTTCTACAACTATATATTGAAATGCTTTGTACTCATTGACTTGAAAACAAGCAAAATCACACATCAGGATGTAGGACAAATGGATATGTATATCCGTATGTATGATGAACTGAAAAGAACGGAGGGCGATAACCCAACGTTGGGTATTGTGCTGTGCGCAGATACGGACGAAGATATTGCCCGCTATTCTATACTTCATGGCAATGAACAACTTTTTGCTTCAAAATATAAAACATATATGCCCACGGAGGAAGAATTGCGAGCAGAAATTGAAACGCAAAAAAGATTGTTTTATCTTCAAAAAAATCACTAACCACTGACTACTTTAGATTAAATTAAACAATAGGAGGCTGATTTATGAAACTTAAATTATTATGTACGGTTATTTTTATTACTTTGACAAATTTGGTTTGGGCGCAATTCCCTGAAATAAAAACTGATTTGGACAGAAAGATAAAAACATTTCTGGAAGAAAATGAAAGAAACTGGGGGGATTTGAATGTTCCCTTGTCAGATGGGAAAATCATGTATGATATTATTGTCGAAAACAATTACAAAACGGTCGTAGAGATAGGCACTTCCACTGGGCATTCGGGCATTTGGATTGCCTGGGCGCTCAGTAAAACAGGAGGTAAATTGATAACGATCGAAATTGACAAAGACAGGCATCTCAAAGCAAAGGCGAATTTTGAAAAGGCCGGTGTAGCCGGGTACATTGACGCGCGTCTTGGCGACGCCCATGTATTAGTCCCCGCACTTCAGGGCAAATACGATTTTGTATTCAGCGATGCCGATAAGGACTGGTATAAAAATTATTTTATCAGCATGGACCCCAAAATTGTTCCCGGCGGGTGTTTTACCGCCCACAATGTCACGCAACGAACACGCGATATGCGTGAATTTCTTGATTACATTGAAAGCCTGGATAATTATAAAACGACCATTAACCGTACAAGCAGTTCAGGAATATCAATCAGTTACAAAACCAAGTGAAAGTAATTTTGCTCAATGCATTGAGTTTGAGTAAAACTAACTATAAGATAATTTGTTACTCATGTTTCGCACTTTTCTTTTGTCCCGTAGGGACTTGATATCGGTAGAAAAAGGACATGCACCTCCCCAAAAGTCCCGTAGGGACTTGATATCGGTAGAAAAAGGACATGCTCCTCCCCAAAAGTCCCGTAGGGACGTAATAAATTGCGTACCTACGGTACGCTTAAAGAGGGTTAAATTCGGTTTCTTTCTACCGATATGCAGTCCCTAACGAGACAGAAACATGAGTTTGTTCTGTATTAAATAGTTCAATAATAGACAATTGTTGATAGGCTTTTCGAACCTCAAAGATTCATTCAAGTCATAATTAAATGCAAATGAAGATCAATTACCTCCTGTTTGTACTGTTCCTTGTGCATTCATTACCAATAAGTAGTAATGTTGGACTCAAGCGCGGATTATTTTTCCAATCGTTTGAGGTTGACAAAGACAAGCGTACATGTCTGGATCTTACGCCTGATAAGGCTTTGAATGCAGGCAATGGTTTTATTTTGGAATTTGACCTGAATTTGAGAAGGGAAAAACATGTCTTCGGTTATGTTTTCCGATTAGTTTTCAACGACACCCTGAATATCGACCTGCTCTCGGACATATCAGTGGAAGAAAAAAATTACGTATTGATTGCCGGGCGTCAAACATTGATCACATACCGAAATTCTGAAATCGGGTTTGCACCCGGAACATGGATCAAGGTATGGTTACGCTATGATCCTTCAAAAAACGAAATAGAACTGTCACTGAATGAAGCGAAAAAAACCGCTCATTTTTCGCTTGACAAGCCGAAACATCTTCGCGTGTACTTCGGGGTCAATACGCACAATGTATTTTCGACAACCGATATAGCCCCCATGACCATCAGGGATATCCGTATTTCCGATTTGGACAGGCATCCTGTGCGGTTTTGGAAATTGGGAGCTCATGCCTCACACGCTGTTTATGACGAATATGAACATGCAAGGGCTGTGGTATCCAACCCGCAATGGGAAATCGACAGCCATATTAACTGGAGCAAACGCATATCATTAACCTTGCCGGACGCTAATTATAGTATGACTTTCGATCCGGTAAACGACCGTATATTTATGGTAAAAGGCAAAAACATTTTCATATATGATGCAAGAAACCAGACGATAGATACCCTCGAAGCGCATCGTGGAATTCCTTTCAATACGAGGTCTAATCATTTGGCATATAATCCGGTCAAAGATGAATTGGTCTCGTATCATTTCGAATCGGATCATTTGGCGACATTCAGTTTTCAAACGTTAGCATGGAACAACGAAGACAAGACATTGATACGTCCTTATTATTGGCATCATAGCAATTGTTACATAAACGGCGACAGTCTGCTCGTTACCTTTGGCGGTTATGGGTTTCACCGTTACCACAGCGCTTTATACAAATATAATTCAGTTGCAGGCGCTTGGGAAAGTTTCGACCTGTCAACGACCATAGCGCCTCGCTATTTGGGCGGAATGGGATGTTTGGACGTTAAAAAAATATTGTATTTTGGCGGGTTCGGCAATAAATCGGGGCGGCAGGAGGAGTTTCCCGAAAATTATTATGATCTGTTTTGTATTGATGCAGATAAGGCAACTGCCCAAAAGATATGGGAACTGCGCAACCCCAAGGAACATTTTACGAGTTCCAATTCGTTGGTCATCGACAAAAAGAACGGAAAATTTTATGCACTGGCATATCCCAACAAACGTTATACGTCAGTGATAAAACTTCATGAATACAGCCTCGATAAGCCCGAATATCGCGTAGTTGGCGACTCCATACCTTATTTTTTCAACGATACGGAATCGTATTGCGACCTGTTTCAGAGCGCCGACAGTTCCGAATTATACGCTATCACTTCAAACGTAAGAAACAACGTTACCAACATTAACATATACGCCATCGCTTTTCCGACATTAAGCGCCGAAGAAATCATGCAACATCCTCTGTCGCGGTCGAAGGTATGGCTTTGGGTATGGTTGGCGGCGCTCACAGGTCTGATCGTTGTTTTCATCATTTTCCGGAAAAAACAGCACAAGAGACGCAAAGCGACTGTACCCCAAGAGCAATCTATGGATCAAATTTCTGAAAATGAAGAAGAAACGATTATCTACAATATCCCTTTGGTTGAAAAGAAACATTCATCCATCAATTTGTTGGGAAATTTCCAAATCGTGGATAGTAATGGCAATGATATCAGTCAAAATCTTTCCCCAATCACGACACAGGTATTCCTGCTGCTTTTGATGACGACCATTAAAAACGGGAATGGGATCAGAGCGCATGAACTGAAGAAAATATTTTGGTACGACAAGGACGACGATAGCGCCCGCAACAACCGCAATGTATGTTTTGCCAAACTGCGGTCGTCTTTGAAGTCTTTCAAAGAATTAAAGATTGTGAACCGGGACGGTTACTGGACGATTCAATCCGAAAAAACTGTTTTTTGCGATTATGAAAGAGTATGGATACTCATGAAGATATTGAAAACTAATGACCAGTTCAATAAAAATCGACTATCTGAATTGGTCGATATCGCCTTGAAAGGAGCTCTTTTACCTCACATTCAACAGACGGAATGGCTCGAACCGTACCAGACGGAGTATGCTGACCGGTTGATTGAATATATGATGAAATATAGCCGGCACGAAGAAGTAAAAACAGATTTTTTTCTGCAATTGAAAATGGCCGATGCGATGCTGTTGCACGATAATATTAATGAAGACGCCATCAAACTTAAATGCCATGCCTTGTTCCAGTCGGGTCGGAAAAATCAGGCATTACAGGCATTCAACAAATTCACGGCTGATTATGAAAACCTGCTTGCCGCAAAACACCATTTAGTATTTGAAGAGATCGTAAAATAAAAATATTCCTAAAAAAACATAAATAACTATAATATTGCTCTTTTTTTTTCAATGCTAATTAAAGCAGTAATAGTTTTGGTAATATCACGAACCTAATTTTGTCGCTGTTTTTTAATAATAACGCGATGAAAAAATTTACATCTGACAAACCAAAGAGAGTTGAGCCGATGACACACGGCTTATTGTATGTTTTACTCGGGAAATTTCTTTCCCTAATACCAAAAAAATGTGGTTATATTCTTGTAATCACAATGTTATTAACGGGTTATATACCCGTAACAACAGCCGGTGAGGTGAAAACTGCTTTTATTCAGCAGCAGATAACAGTTACCGGCGTCGTAACCGACGAAAATGGCGAAACACTTCCCGGTGCGACTATTCTTGTAAAAGGAAGCACCCGCGGGGTAACTACCGATGTGGACGGTTCCTATTCTATTAATGTAGATCCCGATGGAATATTGGAGATTTCCTTTATCGGCTATGAAACGTTGGAAGTGGCTGTTTTAGACCGGCGAAAAATAGACATTACCCTCGTCCCTAAAGCCAACGAATTGGATGAGGTGACGGTCGTCGCTTTCGCCAAGCAGAAAAGGGAAAGTGTGATTGCTTCGGTCACTACGGTCAATCCCTCGGAATTGAGAATACCTTCGAGCAACCTGACCACTGCTTTTGCAGGGCGTCTTGCAGGCTTGATTTCGTACCAGCGGACGGGCGAACCCGGTCAGGACAACGCCGAGTTTTTCATCCGCGGGATAACCACTTTCGGCACAGGAAAGAAGGACCCGCTCATCCTGATTGACGGCGTGGAAATGACCACCGAGGATCTGTCGCGTTTGACCACCGACGACATTGCCGCCTTTTCCATCATGAAAGACGCCAATGCAACAGCGCTCTACGGAGCGCGCGGAGCCAACGGGGTGATTCTGGTGAATACCAAGGAAGGACGCGAAGGAAAAGCCAAAGTGCAATTCCGTATGGAGGGTTCTTTTTCGCAACCCACCTTAAACATCGACTTGGTTGATCCGGTCAATTACATGAAATACCACAACGAGGCTGTGGTAACCCGTACACCCGGAAGGAATCTGCCGTACAGTCAAAAGAAAATTGCCTACACCGAAAGGGGAATAGACCCTGATCGCTATCCGGCAAACGACTGGCAGGATATGCTTTTCGACAAGAATACCTTCAACCAGCGCTATAACCTTAATGTGAGCGGAGGCGGTACGGTTGCACGGTATTATGTCGCTGCTTCATACGCAAAGGATCAGGGAATCATCAAGAACGACCCGCGCAACAGTTTCAGCAACAATATCGACATCACGAAGTATTCGTTGCGCTCGAACGTGAACGTCAATCTGACAAAATACACCGAACTCATTGTCAGGTTAAACGGTGCTTTCGACGATTATACCGGTCCTTTGGACGGCGGAACGGATTTGTATGTCAAAGCGATCAATTCAAATCCTGTGTTTTTCAAACCTTATTACGAACCGGACGAGGCGAATTTATTCACCAAACATGTCCTGTACGGAAATTATTCTTCAGGCAATTATTTGAACCCTTATGCCGAAATGACAAAAGGATTCAGAACTGAAAACCGTTCAAACATGTATGCGCAATTTGAATTGAAGCAGGATTTTGACTTTATCGTCAAAGGGTTGTCAGTGAGAGGACTGTTCAACGTGACCCGTTATTCCAAATTACCGGTACGGCGGATGATTGTTCCGTTCTTTTATTCGCTGGCTGAAGAATCGGTGATGGACACGTATTACCTCAACCCGCTCAATCCGGATGATGGAAGAGATTATCTGACCTTTGAGCCATCGAACAGGGAATTGGAAAGTAACATGTATTTTGAAGGCGCTTTGAACTATAACCGCACTTTTGAAAAACATACCGTTTCGGGCTTGATGGTATATACGGTTCGTGAATCGCTCAACGGAACCACCAACGATTACACCATGTCGTTACCGCATCGCAACCTCGGTTTGGCAGGCAGGATTACATACAGTTATGATAGCCGGTATTTTGTAGAAGGCAATTTTGGCTACAATGGCTCCGAGCGTTTCCATGCCAGCAAACGGTGGGGATTTTTCCCTTCGGCGGGGCTTGGCTGGATCGCTTCCAACGAAAAGTTCATGGAGCCGGTTAATGGCATTGTCTCAAAATTGAAACTGAAAGCCACTTACGGATTAGTGGGCAACGACGCCATCGGGAGCGACAATGAACGCTTCTTTTATATGTCGAATCTGAATATGAACGATAGCGGTCGCAGATACAGTTTTGGGGATGAATACGCTTTCTCCACGCCGGACGGTATTTCAATCAGCCAGTACGCCGACCCGAACATTACTTGGGAAATCAGCAAGAAAAGCAACTTCGGGGTGGAATTGAACCTGTTCAACAGTCTTGAAGTACAAGTGGATTATTTTACGGAAAACCGGAGCAATATTTTGCAGGCGCGTTCCTCCATACCTACTTCCATGGGGTTGCAGGCTACGCCGCGCGCCAATATCGGCAAGGCAAGCAGCAAAGGCATCGAGTTTTCGGTGGACTACAACAAGTCTTTTACCAAGGAACTTTGGACCCTGATTAGAGGCAATTTTACGTATGCTTCCGGCAAATATGAAGTGTATGAGGAGCCTGATTATGTAAAAGCGCCATGGCGAAGCCGCGTGGGTTCGAAATTATCGCAAACCTACGGCTATGTGGCGGAACGTTTGTTCATTGACGAACTAGATGTGGCCAATGCGCCCAATCAGGAAGTAGCAGGCGGCATATATGGAGCCGGCGATATCAAATACAAGGATATCAACGGCAATATGCGTATTGAAGAAGACGATCAGGTAGCCATCGGTTATCCGACAACGCCCGAAATTATATACGGGATGGGGTTATCCGCAGGATACAGGGGCTTTGATATTTCATGTTTCTTTCAAGGATCGGCTCGCTCGTCATTCTGGATCAGTCCCAGTTCAACCGCTCCGTTTGTAGGTGGAGGGGTAAGCGGTTTTACGACCAATCGCGCCATGATGCAATATTACGCCGACAGTCACTGGAGCGAAGACAGCCAGAATATTTACGCTTTGTGGCCCCGGCTGTCTGAAGACCTGGTACCGAATAATAATGTAACCAGTACATGGTTCATGCGTAACGGCTCGTTTCTCAGACTGAAAACTGCAGAACTCGGCTATTCCATGCCGTCAAAAATGACGCGGAAAATTTATCTGCAACAGGTACGTTTCTATCTATCGGGAAGCAACCTGTACGTTTTCTCGCGTTTCAAAATGTGGGATCCCGAAATGGCGGGCAACGGACTGGCATATCCGCTGCAACGGGTATACAACATAGGCGTTAATATTGAATTTTAATCATAAAAAAAATCATAAGATGAAAAATCATACATGTTTTAGTTTTATTTGGGGATACATCTTTCTTTTTGTATTCCTGACAACCAGCTGTTCGGACTATTTAGACGTGGTTCCCGAAGGGACAAGCACTTTAGAAACCACTTTCTCCAACCGTACCAATGCCGAAAAGTTTTTTTACACTTGTTATTGGTATCTGCCCAATTTCGTCAATGCGATGAACTATCCCGGACTGTTTGGCGGTGACGATTTCTGGTGGGATATTGATGCGGGGCCTTTCAGAGGGACAAATTCATGGGGTTGCCTGATCGCTCAGGGACGTCAAAATGCAACCGGTCCTTACCAAAACTATTGGGACGGCGCCAACGGCGGCAGCAATCTGTGGATAGCCATCCGCGACTGCAATATTTTCCTCGAAAACATTGACGGGGTTTATGACATGAAAGAATGGGAAAGGATTCGTTGGAAAGCCGAAGTGAAATTCCTGAAAGCGTTTTATCATTTCTTTCTGATGCAATTGTACGGTCCCATACCCATCATGGACAAGAACATCGAAGTGAACGCAACCCCTGAAGAGGTGCGGATATTTCGCGACCCTGTGGATGATGTAGTGGAATATATCGTCACATTATTGGACGAAGCCTGTCAGGATTTGCCTTTGCAAACGAATGAAATGACTTCCGAAGCGGGACGCGCCACACAAGCCATTGCCACAGCGCTGAAGGCGAAGGTGCTGATTTGGGCGGCAAGTCCGCTGTTCAACGGAAGTTTTGCACCCTACCAAAATTTCAAGGACAAGAGGGGCGTTCAATTAGTATCGAACGACAACAGCGCACAGGCAATTCAGGCACGCTGGGAACGGGCGGCTGTGGCAGTGAAAAACGCCATTGACACTGCATATCTGGCAGGGCATAAATTTTATGAGTTCGTTCCCGGATTGGATATCAATCCGGTAGGCGATACTACCGCTTTGAAATACACCATCAGAGGCGCCGTCAGCGAAAGGCTTACGTTTAACAGAGAAATCATCTGGGGGAGCAACCATGGCAACAATCAATTACAAAACTGGTGTACGCCAATGTTTTATACCTCTTATGCAGGTACTTGCGAAGTAAGCGCCACCATGAAAATGGCTGAAATGTATTATACGAATAACGGTATTCCGATTGACGAAGACCCATACTGGGATTACGAAAACAGGTACGAAACCATGCAAAATGTTGAAGATGATATCGTAGACGAAGATGGTGAACATATCCCGGGTGTTGCATCCTGGCACCAACATTACCTCGGCGAAGGGGAAACGACAGCCAAATTGCATTTTTACAGGGAACCCCGTTTTTATGCCAACCTTGGTTGCGACCGCGGCGTTTACGAATTATATGCCAGAACGGAAGCAGACCCCATCATCATCAGGAACAGAACCGGCGAAACACATGGATACCGCTATTCGGACTGCCATATCTCAACGGGTTATTTCATCAAGAAAATGGTCAGTCTCAGGATTCCGACAACCACGCAATCTCCCGGACCCGTACGTTTTTCGATGCCGATCATCAGGTTAACCGACTTGTTTTTGCTCTACGCCGAAGCGTTGAACGAAATCAAGTCACAGCCGGACGATGAGGTTTACCGTTGGGTGGATACCGTGAGGATGCGTGCGGGGTTGAACAAGGTGGTCGACTCGTGGCGTTTTTCTTCGGATCCGGGCAAACCGGCAAGAAAGGATGGCATGCGTGAAATCATCAAACGCGAACGTCTCATAGAACTGTCATTTGAAGGACAACGAACATACGACCTGCGCCGCTGGTGCGACGCCGAAAAATATTTCAACGAGCCGGTGCGCGGGTGGGACTACCAAGGCGGCAAACTCGAAGAATATTACCAGACAAGGGTGTATTTCAATAATCGAAAGTTTACGTACAAAGATTACCTCTGGCCCTTGCGAGCAAGCACGATT
>Ga0099364_10009669_pt1 | contig 13362 bp, 9 predicted proteins | sample TergutTh196P3_FD_73070 | JGI IMG/M metagenome (GOLD analysis project Ga0099364, IMG submission 73070) | Microcerotermes parvus P3 segment gut microbial communities from Pointe-Noire, Republic of the Congo - Th196 P3 | ecosystem: Host-associated > Arthropoda: Insects > Digestive system > Gut ...
TTACTTACTATACACGCCCCACCTGATTGCGCCGTTGTATGCGATAGTTAAATATGGGTCCGTAGCTCAGCTGGGAGAGCGCCGCGTTCGCAATGCGGAGGTCGAGAGTTCGATCCTCTTCGGATCCACCACGAGATTGTAATCCGAGCCTAATACTAATCGAAGACGGGGTCGGATTCGTCTTATTTATAACACAAACACCAAAAAGGCTTCACATTGCATAAACGGGGGGCAGTATGAAACACAGCAGTATGAAACACAGACGAGCTCTGTTTATGTCAAAAGACATCTACAACTTACAAGCAACTGACAAAACCTTCATCAATGCGATGAAAGCAAACGTCGCTTTTCATGCGAAAAACTGTCCCGAATACAAAGCGGTTCTTGACACCTTAGGCTTCGATATAAACACGCTGCAAAATATCGACGACGTATCAACAATCCCTCCGCTGCCGACATCTTACCTCAAAAACAACTCCATGCTCAGTAAGCCCTACAAGAGCTTGCTTATAAAAACAACCTCATCAGGAACAGGCGGCAAGAAAACCCTCAGCGGCTTTGATGTCAGCTCAGGGCTATGCGCGCTTTTTATGGTGCTGAGGGTCTTTCGGTTTCACAAGCTGTTGTCCCTGCGGCGCACGAACTATATCATACTCGGATACCAACCTGACAAGTCTAATCAGACCGCTATGGCAAAGGCTCTAAAGGCTATCACATTATTAGCTCCGCCAAAAAAAGTAGAGTACGCGCTTTTATTCAAAAACGGTGAATATCAGATAAACACGGAAGGTCTTATAAATGCTGTCATAAAATTCGGCAAGCAGAATCGCCCTGTCAGAATTATCGGATTTCCCGCATATTTCAAAATGTTTCTTGACGAACTGAATGAAAGAAACATTAAACTTGACCTGCATAAAAACTCTAAAATACTGCTCGGAGGTGGTTGGAAAGCACTTTTTGCGGATGAAATATCAAAGGATGAACTGTTTCGTATGGCAAATGAAACACTTGGTATTCAACGTCAGAATTTCAAAGACCATTTCAGCACCGCCGAGCATCCTATCAACTATGTTTCGTGCGTAAATAACCATTTTCACGTTCCCGCGTTTAGCCGTGTAATCATTCGCGACGTGAGAACGCTTCAACCTGTACCATACGGAACGCCCGGTCTGCTTAATTTGGTTACGCCCCTGCTTTCGAGCGTACCGTTCGGCAGCATAATGACCGACGATATTGCTGTTATGGAAAATGGAGATGTGTGCGGGTGCGGCATCAACACTCCGTACTTTGAGCTGATTGGACGTGTGGGACTGGCGAGCATTAAAACGTGTACTCAGGCGGCATCTGAATTTCTGAACAATATCTGACAGGGCGGACTGTATGAATAAAATGAATAAAAATGCTTTTTCACCACTTATTGATGTCGGAAAGGGATGGTCCTTTGTATGAATTTTGTAAACGGAAAAATTATAAGCGAAAGTGAATGTGATGCCGTACTGGAACGCATTGACGAAATGCTCATGGAAACACTGCGAAAACCGCCGCTCGACACAAATCTCGTGATAAACGCCTGCGATACTATAGTTAAAAATATAAACAGTCTTGATGTTGTTAAAAGATTGCCTGAGCTTGGTGTAAGCCCGATTTTGGCGGATATGTATATGAAGCAAATCGGTCAAATGCTCAGTGCAGAGGCGATAAAAGAAAGAATGAGGATTGAGCTTGGCGAAAATTATGATAAGGCAAGAAATCTGACATATACACATAGCAATGCGACAGCCACGCAAGCCCTCGCTCCGCTTGGTGTTCTTTTTCACATCACAGCGGGAAATGTTGATGGATTGCCGTTCATCAGCCTGTTGGACGGGTTGCTGACAGGAAATATAAATATAGTCAAGCTGCCGAAAGAAGAGGGAGGTATCACCGTTTCTCTGCTTGAAGAGCTGTTCAAAATTGAACCCTCACTGCGGGAGTATGTTTACGTTTTCGACTATTCTTCAAAGGATATTCAAGCCATGAGAAAATTAGCGACTGCGGCGGATGCTATCATTGTATGGGGCGGTGACGAGGCGGTCAGCGCGGTTCGGAAATTAGCTGACCCGAACACCAAGATTGTCGAATGGGGGCATAAAATCTCCTTTGCCTATGTGAGCAGAGCGGGGAGCTGTCAAAACGGGAGCAACGGCGGTGAGTGCAATAACGGTAATAACAACGGCGGAGCGCGAAAAAATGAGCTTGAAAAATTAGCCTCACATATATGTCTGACCAATCAGCTTTTTTGCAGCTCATGTCAAGGCATATTCTTAGACACTGACGATATGCAGAATGTCTATGATTTCTGCGAAGAATTTTTGCCGATATTTGAAAAAGCCTGTCGGGAAAATCCGTTTACTTTTGATGATACGGCAAATATTTTTATCCAAGCGGAGGTCACGCTTCAAAACTATCATCGGCAAATTGAAAACAAAAGCCCCGATACTCGTGTTTACAGAGAGAAGAATTGCAGTATCACCGCTCAACCTGACAGCAAGCTCGAACCGTCAATGATGTATCGAAATATTTGGGTTAAGCCGCTCAAAAGGGAAAACATTATAAATCTTCGTCCATATAAAAGCTATTTGCAGACCGTCGCGCTGATTTGTGCAGAGCGTGAACACTCGGAGCTTTCGCAAAAACTTCTGCAAGCAGGTCTTGTAAAGGTATCAGACGGTTTTGAGATGTCAAACTATGCGTTCGGTGAAGCACACGACGGGGTATTTACGCTAAGATGTTATACACAAATTGTTTCGGTGCAAAATTACTCATAAAATGTCCCGCCCTTGCTCTCGCAAGTCTGCGTTTTCCCGTCACCCCGCAAATCGCCGCCCTCAAAACCGCCACCACTGCGCCAAGTCCGAACTTTACCCAAAACCGCTACCCCCAGCTTATTACGACAGTTCTTGCCTTATGCCCTAACAGTTTGATATAGACGAACCCCGAAGCCCTGTCAAAATACCAACCCTCTTTAGAAACAATTAAATCCCCCTGCGAATTTAGCTTTGGTACGTTTGAGCCCGAACCTGCCACTGCCCCTGACCCTGAACCTGCCCCTGAGCCGTCCGCAGTAATGCTCAACGGGGCATCCTTGATTGGGTCGGGTATACCCGTGCAAGCAGGACTGCAATACACCTGAAATGTCACATAGCCGGGTAGCTCAGGAAAATCTATTTGCGTTTTTCTTAACGGCACTTTCTCCCCCGACCCTTTCTCTCCCTGCGCGTCCTCCCCCGACACTTCCTCGCTTTTCACAATCAAATTAACGGTCTTATTCGTGCGAATGTCATAAAACTGATATTCGGAGCTGAAATTGCGTGAAGAATCGGGATAGTTAAGGGAAGAATCGGGATAACTGCGAGAAAAGTCGGAGCTGAAATTGCGGGAAAAATCGGGATAAATTCGAAAGGTCAGGTTTTGATATGCCGAAACATCATTACCGATTTTGCCCCCGAACTCATAGGCTTTGTTTAAGTTCATCGGCAATACTGCCCCCGCTCTCGCAAATATCGGAATCTGTGTGCTGTCGGCATTGTACCTAATGACTCCTCCGCCCTCGTGTGTATGATGATAGAACAAATCTATCCACTTGCCTTTGGGGAGAACGACTTCTTTGACACTCGCCCCCTCGTCAACAATCGGAGCGACAAGCAAGCTTCGCCCGAACATATATTGATAGGGTATGTCCTTAAACCTCATATCGTCAGGATAAGCGAAAATCATTGCCTGCATAAGAGGTGTTCCGATTTCAGAAGCTCGCCTTGCCTCACTGTAAATATACGGCATTAAATTCATGCGGCAGTTCGTGTTATACCTATAAGTGTCTATAATTGAATTATCCTTGCAGTATTCAGCCATGTTCCAAGGCGTGCGGGCTTGACTTTTATTATCGGGCAAGTCTTTTTGAGATTTTTCCGAATGTACCTGCATGATTGGCGAAAACGCAGACATAGTAACACTGCGATTATACAGCTCCTTACTTGGCATTTCTCCTGTAAATCCTGCCAAATCCCATGTAATGAAAGGTACGCCTGACATAGAAGCATTCAGCATCGCTTTAATAGCCGCCCTGTATGATTCAAATGTAGAGTCCTGGTCACCTATCCAATAAATCGGGTGAGAAGGAGCTTTAATCCCGCCTGCTCTGCTAAAGGTGACGGTTTCACTATTAACGGATTTATTTGAGTAGTCGTAATACGCATTGACATATTGGTCGGGGTAAGCATTGCGTAGCTCATCGCCCGTCATGTCATTTGATGCGACGACATGGCGACCCCACACAAACTCACCGCCATCGGTTTTGAACCCGTCAATCCCAACCTCGCCGACTAAGTATTCACGCTTAGAAAACCACCAGTCCACAGCGTTTTTCTCAGTAAAATCAGGCAATAACGCACGAGTGAACCAACCGCCCGGATTTTCGTATGACTGCCACGAATTTTTGTCATTAACGCCGTTTAACTGACCGAGCGTGAACCGTTGATTTATTGCGTATTCTTCATCATTTTTCATCTGCTCCTGCGTGAGCTCGGACGGAGGATTGTTGTCGTCCTTGTTGACACGCTTGAGTACGGGGATTTGCCATAAAAACACCCTTATGTTATGTTTGTGTGCAAGCTCTACCATTTTTTTAGGGTCTTTCCATTTGTCTGCGAACGTAAAGCTCTCATAAGAAAATTTTCGGTCGCCGCCGCACGGCGTATACTCCGCATCGTTGAATATGTAGAACGTGCCCTCGTCACTCCACGCCTCAAGCACAATAACGGAGGTTGCTATATCTAAAGACTCCGTTTTTTCAATCTGTGCTTCCGCCAAATACTGGCAGTCCCACTCGTTGGCGGAAATCCAAGGTCCGAACACCCACGCGGGAGGCAGTATTGGTTTTGATACGGTTTTATAGAATTGTCGTAAAATGCTCTCATAGCTTTCGCCTGTAAAAATGTATAAGTCGAGCATATGATTCTTGCGCCCGCCTGCTCGTGTTCGTATACGGCAAAGGTCGGCGGCATCAGTACCTAAACGGAATTGGGAATAGTAAGTGGAGTTGAGATATAATCCGTATTTATTGCTGTTTAAGTAAAAGGGGATAGGTAGATAGGTTTTATCGTGTTGGTTTTTGTACCAATTTACCATATAAATGTCCACATTTGAGCCGCGTTGGTTTAATTTGTCATACCTCATCCCAAATCCGTAAAAAGCCTCGTCAACAGGGGAGTGCAGGTTCTCCTCCAGTCTTTGCACATAGTCCTTGCCGTCGCCGTAATACGTCAGGCTACGGCTGAACGCACGGTCATATTCGCGCAAAATCAGCGTTTTGCCGTCTGCTCCGAAAATCTCCAAACGGTAGGGTTCTTTTTGTACCCGCACCACATTTGCCGAGCCTGTAATCCAAATAGCACCGCCCTCATCTCGCACAGTATACGAGCTGTTGCCGTCGGAAAGTAAGTCCTTGCCGTAAGGTGAATACTGTATCCGCACTATACCGTTTTCGGGAAAACTTATTCCTATTATTCCCGCAGTGTTACCGAGATGTGTCTTACAGCTGATTTCCACCTTGCTTTTCAGGTCTTTATAGCCTTGCACGGAATCTACCCAATCCGCTTTGACAACCGTAAACTCAAAAGGTCCTATTTGCACGGGGGTGTCTTGCCTTTCATTTTGGGCTTTTACGGTGTATCTTATACTGTCCCCTTGCTTAAAAGACCCTAAGTTAGCCTCCCAATAGATGTTGCTCTCATTACTGTGCTTTTTGTCGGCTTCAATATCGTTTTGCGCTGTCCCGTTTAATGTCCACGATACCCAAGCCTTTTGCCTACTTTCAATCGGCCAGGTTGTCAGCTTGACGTAAACTGCTTCGCCCTCTTGCGGGTCAATCGGATATAGTGAACATTCTTCAAACGGTTCTTGTACCTGATAAATGTTATCGAAACCATTCGCGTTGTGCCACAAACCATCCGCCGTTTGTGCCATAATTTTCTGCAAATTATCCGGTGCATTATTGTTCATTTCCATTAAAGTCACCCCTTTGTTACTTAAACGCTTAAACTATTCGTCAACTCGTGCTTAATTATAAATATAGCATGAATACGCGCAATGTCAATATATAAAATAAATATTTTCAAAAAAATTGTTGACAAACAGAAAATATTGTTGTATATTGTGATTGAAAACAGGTTAAACGCTTAAACCACGTTACAAACCCTATTAAAAACCCTGTTATAAACCGCATTACAACCCCTGTCACAAACCCTGCCACAAACCACAAAATAAAAAACAAGTAAAAGAGGTGTTATTGGTGCAAAATCGTGTGACGTTAAAAGATGTTGCTCGTGAAAGCGGTGTTTCGACCGCGACTGTGTCCTATGTGTATAACGGAAAGAAGAGTATCTCCGAGAAAACGAAGCAACGGGTACTTGCCGCCATTGAGAAGCTGAACTATATTCCTGACCTGAGTGCCCGCACGCTGAGCGCGCATAAGTCAAAGCTGATTGGTGTGGTCGTACCGCAAACGGAACCGGGTGATAATTTGATGTTCACCAACAGCTTTTACAGTGAAATTTTGGGAAGCATTGAACTGCAAGCGCGGCTTCGCGGTTATCATGTGATTGTTTCAGGCACAGATGTAGACGAAGATTACCGAACCATAGCCAAAGAACGAAATGTTGACGGTATCATTGTAGTTGGTATGTATCCGAACGAGTTTTATCGGCAGATGAAAGACACAAATTTACCCATTGTTTTGGTTGACAGCTATTGCAATGACCACTATTACCACAATGTACGGGTTGATGATGCCTACGGCTCTTACCTTGCAACTAAATACGTTATCGAAAAAGGTCATGTTGACATAGCCTTTCTCTGCGGAATGATTAGAGATAACGGCGTTGTCCAAAAACGTCTTGCGGGCTACAAGGACGCATTAAGCGAAAGCGGGATTTCATTTCGTAAGGAATATATTTTTGAGGGTAAGGTAGACGGGAAGCACGGTGTCGCACTCGCAAAAAAAATTCTCAAAAATCAAGGACATATCACAGCCGTAGTAGCTACGGCGGATATTCTGGCTATCGGTGCGATAAAAGGGTTTTACGAGCAAGGGGTCAAAGTCCCTGAGCAAATTTCGGTTATAGGCTTTGATGATTTGCAAATCTCCGATTATGTAGTCCCCGGTCTGACGACAATCAGGCAAGAGATTTCCCAAAAAGGAGAAAAGGCAATCGAGCTGTTGTTTCAGCACATGGAGGGTCATAACTCGACAAAGCGCGAGGTGGTCTTGCCGATTTCCGTAGTTGAGCGCGGTTCTGTAAAGGTGAGGAGGTGAAGACAATTATGGCGGAATAAAAGGCAATCCCGGAGCTGCTGAAACCAACTCCGGGGTCGGTCGGAAAAATCACTCTCCAAGCAATAATCCCACGACGTTTTCAGTTTAACTGAAAAATGTCAAAAATGCAATTCAAACCGAAACAAAAAAGAAAGGCGGAATTATAAGATGAAAAAGCGAATTACAGCACTATTTCTGGTTGCATTGATGACAGTATCGCTCATAGCTTGCACAAGCGAAGGCGGCGAAACTTCAAATCCAACACCCGACGTTTCGGATTCGGTCAGTCCGAGTCAGAGAGAGCAAACCCCTGTTGAACCCCCGAAGGATGTAGAAATCACAATCAGACTTGAACAGTTCTCAGGAAGCGGGGCAAGCGAGGACGCGCTGAAAGCGATGATAGACGAGTTTCGTTTAGTATATCCGAACATCACAGTAGACTTGCAAACGGTCGGATATGACGACTATTTCACACAGCTTCAAACAAAAGTGGTTGGCGGAAACGCCGCCGACGTGTTTGAGCTGAACTTTGAGAATTTTGTTTCCTACGCATCTGAGGGGGTGTTGCTCGACATCAGCGGCATGATTGGTGACACATCGGGCTTTAACCCCACAGCTCTGAACGCATTCAATTTTCAAGGAACACAATACGGTGTGCCTAATTCTTTCTCCAATGTGGTTTTGATATATAACAAAGACCTGTTTGACCAAGCGGGTATCGCGTACCCGTCAGATTCATGGACTTGGGCGGAAATGCTTGATGCCGCAAAGACTATTCGGTCTTTAAGCAGTGAAATCTTCGGGTTATATCGCCCCATCAGTTTTCATGAGTTTTACAAAGGTGTCAGGCAAAATGGCGGTGCGCTGTTGACTGATGATATGAGCAGCTTTACCGTAAATCTGCCGCAGAATGTCGAAACTCTGGAAACCATGATAGGGTGGGTCAACGACTCTAACGTAATGCCCTCCGATGCTCAAATGGGAGGTATGGGCGACTGGGATTTATTTATTTCGGGACGGCTCGGAATGATTGTAACGGGCATATGGGCATTTAACCATTACACGGAAAACTGCGATTTTGCGTGGGATATAGCCATTGAGCCGGGCAATACGAATAAAGCCAGCCACTTTTTCTCGAACGCCTATGTTGTGAATAAAGACACCGCGCACCCTGAGGCTTCAGTAGCTTTAGCTTCTTTTCTCGCAGGAAGCCGCGAAGCCGCAAGTATAAGGGTTGCGGCAAGCTGGGAGCTGCCGCCTGTGACGTATACCGATATTTTGGATGCTTATCTGAGTATATCACCGCCCGCAAACCGTAAGGCTGTGTTTGACTCATTAAATTATCTGTGTACTCCGCCGGTTGTCAGACAACAGGCTGAAATGCAGGATATTATCGGCAAGCATTTAGGTAATGCGTTGTCTGGGAGCGTGAGCGCGCAAGAAGCACTTGATGCCTGTCAGCAGGAATTGGTACAAAAGATTGATTTAAGCAGATAAGCATCGTTTTTTGCAAGCAGTATCAAGCAGTATAGGGTAAGGCAACGATATGAAAATACTCAAGAGTAAACAAAGCAAAAGACACAGGTTGAAACGGGGATTTATCCATGCGTTGCCTTTCCTTGCCCCCAGCTTGTCAGGCATGATACTGTTCAGCTTCATTCCGATATTTGCATCCTTAGCGATTAGTGTCACGAATTGGTCGGGAATGAGCCGTGTAAGTCTATTCAACGGATTTTTTACCTTTGTCCGCGAAAATTTCGTCGGATTGAAGAACTACGGTGACATTTTGACCGACGGAGAGGTTTGGAGGGTATTAGGGCATAACGCCTATTTCATAATTTTATACCTACCTCTCGTGTTGGTATTGTCACTTGCCGTCGCATATATTATAAACAGGAAAAGCCGTGCTGTGGGCGTGTATCGCATACTATACTATATACCCGTGCTGACCTCTTGGGTTGCGGGAGCGTTGATTTGGAAATGGCTGCTCAGCCCCGAATACGGGCTGATAAATAACGCGCTTGCTTTATTCGGTGTTGTCGGGCCCTTATGGTTACAAAGCGAAACCTGGGCTATGCCCTCAATTGTGCTTGCGAGTGTCTGGAAGGATATAGGCTTCTACGGAATGATACTGCTTGCGGGACTAAGCGGCATAAACCCTGAATACTATGAAGCGGCGGATATAGACGGGGTCGGCGCATGGAAGAGATTCACGCATATTACACTGCCCTTGCTTTCTCCGATTTTGTTTTATGTTATTATGCTGTCGCTTATAAACTCCTTTCAACTGTTCCCGCAAATTATGGTTATGACTAAGGATGGAGATGCAGGGCCGAACGGCGCAACAATGGTCATGGTCGAGCGTATTTATAAGTATGCTTTCAGATATGGCAAAATGGGTTACGCGGCGGCATTTTCGTGGATATTATTTGTTGTTATTTTCTTGTTTACCGCGGCTCAGAATATTTTGCAAAAAAGGTGGGTTCATTATGATGTATAGAAAATTCACACCGATTCTGTATCATGCTGCCGCCATTTTAATGGCACTGATGATTATGCTCCCTTTCTTTTGGATGATTTCTACCTCGCTCAAATCGCGCGGCGCACTTATGGCACTGCCGATACAGTGGATACCAAATGAGCCTACCTTTGAGAATTATACCAACTTATTCAAACAGGAAGGATTTCCACGGTCAATTATCAATTCATTCGCAGTATCAATCGGCTCTGTATTTGTAACCATCGTCAGTTCAATCATGGCGGCTTTCGCGTTTTCAAAAATAGAGTTCAAGGGACGGGAGATTTTATTCGTTATTTATCTTTCGACGATGATGATTCCGTCGCAGGTGCTGTTTATACCGCTCTACTTACTGATGAGTGAGTTAAAGCTGATAGACAGCCTGTTCGCGCTTATCTTACCCACTATGTTTAAGATGTTTGCAATATTTATGCTCAGACAGCAAATGCTGTCTATATCACAGGAATACATGGAAGCGCCCGCTATTGACGGTGCGGGACTGTGGACTACATTTATGTTCATAATCTGCCCTATGTGCAAGCCCGGAATTGCAACCCTGTCTATAATTTGCTTCATGGATGCGTGGAATGATTATTTGCTCCCACTTGTTATGCTGACTACTAAAAACAGGTTCACGCTTACGATAATTCTCAACTCGCTCAACGGACAGTATAAAACAGAGTACAACCTATTGATGGCGGGGGCTTTAATCTCAATGATACCGATATTGATTTTATACACATTCACGCAGAAATATTTCAAGTCAGGGCTTCAAATCGGCGGGGTAAAGGGATAGCCGCTCGGCGGAGTAAAGGGATAGCCGCTCGGCGGGGTAAAGGGATAGCCGCAATCGTTTAACGTGTATTTCAAAAAATTTATTTCAGAAAGGTTAATATTATGGGAAAGCAGACTTGGCAGAGGGATTGGCGCAAAGAAAGCGTTGTTTATCAGATTTATCCCCGAAGTTTTTTTGATGCAAGCGGTGACGGTATTGGTGATTTGAAAGGCATACGTCAAAAGCTCGACTACATCAAGGAGCTGGGCGCGGATATTATTTGGCTTTGCCCGATATATAAGTCCCCGAACCATGACAACGGATATGACATCAGCAATTATCGGGATATTATGGACGAGTTTGGTACAATGCGTGATTTTGACGAATTACTGCAAGATGCGCATAGTCTTGGGATAAAGATTATGCTGGATTTGGTCGTAAACCATACATCCTCAGAGCATCCTTGGTTTATCGAAAGCAAGAAGAGCAAAGACAACTCGTACAGGGATTACTATATTTGGCGCGACGGTAAAAACGGCGGTCCGCCTAATAATTGGGAATCGTTTTTCAGCGGTCCTGCTTGGACTTATGACGATGCTTCAAAGCAGTATTACCTGCATTTATTTGAAAAAAATCAGCCTGACCTTAACTGGGAGAACCCCGATGTCCGCGCTGAAATCTATGATATGATGAAATGGTGGCTTGACAAAGGCGTGGACGGTTTTCGCATGGACACAATCAACATGCTCTCGAAATCACCCGGATTGCCTGACGGCAAGCCCATTCTCGGAACGCCTTACGGCGACCGCAACCCCTACATGATGAACGGTCCTCGAATACATGAATTTTTGCAGGAAATGAACCGCGAGGTTCTTTCTCGGTACGATATAATATCCGTCGGAGAAACGCCAGACGTTACCCCTGATGATGCTCTCCTTTATGTATCGCCGAAGCGGAATGAGTTAAACATGGTATTTCAATTTGACCATATGGGGTTGGATTATGAGGGTTTGAAATGGTGTGACCCTGTTTTTGACTTGGTAAAATTGAAAAAGATATTGTCGCAATGGCAGATTGGGTTAAACGGGCGAGGGTGGAACAGCTTGTTTTGGAACAACCACGACCAACCCCGCGTGGTATCGCGTTTCGGAAATGACGGGCAGTATCGGGTGCTTTCGGCAAAAATGCTTGCGGTCTGTTTGTACATGATGCAGGGGACACCCTACATTTATCAAGGCGAAGAATTAGGCATGACAAACGCTGATTTCAAAAGTATTAAGCAGTACAGGGATATAGAAACGCACAATGCGTATTATGAATTTACGCAAAACCGAAGCGTTGCGCCTGAAGATATGATGCGTTATCTGTCAAAGGTCAGCCGTGATAATGCCAGAACGCCTATGCAGTGGGACGGCACGGAAAACGCAGGCTTTACCAAGAGTGTCCCTTGGATTTCGGTTAATTCAAATTATCGTGAAATAAATGCGGAAGCCGAGCGACTTGATTCTGATTCTGTGTTCAATTTCTACAAGACAATCATACGGCTACGGAAAGAAAACCCCATAATTATTTACGGGGATTACGAGCTTCTTATGCCTGAGGATAAAGCGGTATTCGCTTATCTGCGGCGGCTTGAGAATAAAACCTTGTTGGTTGCGTGCAATTTTTCGGAAAACGAGCAGGTCTTGGAGTTGCCTTTCGATTTGTCTGTAGGGACGGCAGGGGCTGTAGGGGGTGTCGCCGAGGGGGCTGTGGCAGAGGGGACGGCGAGGCTTCTGATTTCAAATTATCAAAGCGTTGAATCAGGCAACGTCAAGTCAAGCCGCATTAAATCAGGTGCGGCACTTCGTCCTTATGAGGCTGTTTGTTGGATTGTTGAGGGGAAATAGGCTTATTGGGGCGGGGGTGCGTGGGTGTGCTTATGCAGGGTGCGGGGGCTTATGAAGGCGGTAGCTTTGCGAGCAGTAGCCCCCAGTTTATTCCGATAGGTGTGGAGTTCAGCAAATCCTGAATAGCTCTGGCTTTCTCCGCGTTTTTACCTGAAACAATGGCGGAGCTCCACACATCAACGCTTACATCATACTCTTCGTCGTCGCCAACTGTAATATTACTGCCTGATAACACTTCATTCATAAGGCTTCCGGGAATTTTCTGCGAGAAATTGCCGTTCGTCATGCTCACGGATTTTTGCCAGTTGCGAAACTCAATGTGCGGGGAGTTTTCCCTTTGCGATATTTGAGCGGATTTCTCACGCTGTGAGTTTTTGTGCTGTGACAGTTGAGCGGTGCTTTCCCGTTGCGCAGATTCTTGCTGTGAGCGGTTTCGCTGTGCAACCAAAGCGGAGGACGCATTACGCGCAAGCGTTGATATTGTGACAGTATCAACAGGCTCACTAAAGAGAGAGTTGCTTTTTTCTTGCGAAATCTTCGGTTCTTTTGAAACCTCATTTTCGCTTTCAACTCTGTTTTTGACAGCTTCTCTGATTTTAATCGAAAACTGGGCGTAAGCATTGTAGCCGCGTACAGAAGAAAAATTCATAAACAAAAAGCTCCCATAGTGCCACCCTCTAAGCTATATATCGGAACATTCCGCAAAAAAGTTTAGCGTGAGTTGTTGCAACTGTTCAGAGTATTTGCATATGCTCACTTGCTTCGGTATTCAGGTTTTCTACCTGAATACCTCAGACCTACGCAAAAAGCGAATGTACGGTTTATTCCA
>Ga0099364_10009670_pt1 | contig 13360 bp, 13 predicted proteins | sample TergutTh196P3_FD_73070 | JGI IMG/M metagenome (GOLD analysis project Ga0099364, IMG submission 73070) | Microcerotermes parvus P3 segment gut microbial communities from Pointe-Noire, Republic of the Congo - Th196 P3 | ecosystem: Host-associated > Arthropoda: Insects > Digestive system > Gut ...
CCCAGGGGACTTGGCGGGATCCCCGGTATGAACTTTTTCGATGGGAGGATTTCCCCTCTATACTTATCTTTGATTTTGCAAATTATGCTATTCAAGACCGGTTTTTAAAACGCCTTGCCTTTTATGTAGAAAAGTCAGGGTTCCAGGGCCGCCTTTCAGAAGACAGCGAGATTGCCCATCTCCATGGCTGGAATGCTCACGATTATTCAGCCGAATCCCTGGCATCATTTTTTGACAGGGCAGAAAGAAGTAATTTTCCCCTTTTAAGCGAAGAGTTGGAACTTGAAGCTTTATTGTTTAATACCGGAATTATACGCCGCAGTAGTACAGGAAGCATAATACCAGGCCAGGGAGCTATTCTTTCCTTGACCCGGGAAGCTCCGGAATATTTGCGTATTGTTTTTATGAATCACGAAGGTTTTCACGGTTTATTTTTTATTGACGAAGATTTTAGGGATTTCAGCCGGAGACGATGGGAAGCTTTAAGCGGAATTCCTAAAGATTTTATCCTTGCATATTTTGACTTTCAAGCTTACGATATCAACGATACAAATCTGATGATAAAAGAATTCAAGGGGCATCTTCTTCAACAACCCGTTTCCCAGGTGTCAAATTATTTTGGACAAACATTACCATCCAGATTGGCAGCAGACCCATTGTACAGGGATCTGCTTCCCCCAAGAGATGGCCCTTCCTGGCCCCTTCTGGGAGAAGCTTTTCGTATTGAAGCTGAGGCTTTTTCCGGTTATGTAAATGAGCGTTGGGGTTTAGCAGCAGGCCGGGTATGGAGGGTCCCTAATTAAGCAGCCTTAATCCAACTCGAGTTTTAAACCGGGCCGTCGGGTTTTAATATCTTCATAACTATTCACACCTGAATTAAAACGCCGTTCCGCTTCCAAGCTGGTAGGAGGACCGTGGCCGGGGAATACAGAATAATGACCAGGCAAGGCAAGGACTTTATTCCTTAAAGCCGTCATTTGGTTTGCCGCAGCATAAACAGAAGCTGTGCTGCCCACCAGTCCTGCAGTAAGAGCGTCCCCTGTAAAAAGCATATTTTCAATTTTATATACTGCAGAATCTGCGGAATGGCCAGGTACGGTGATCACTTCAATCTTGAAAGAACCCAAGTTAAGGATTTCGCCATCCTTTAGAGGTACGGTTTTATGTTCCTGGATCAAGGGGCTGACACAATAAATTTCTGTATCATAAATACGCTTAAGAGTTGATATACCGCGTATATGATTCGGATGCCCATGGGTACATAGGATTCCCCGGAGAATAAAATCATTTTTTTCGATTCTGTCTATAATATGTGCATCCATACCGCCAGGATCAATAATAATTGCCTCTTTTGGTATGGATGATTCTTCAGTCCCAAGAACATAGCAATTACAGAAACCGGAAATGCAAAAATGAATAAAGAGTTTCAACCGGTTCCCTCCATTTTAAAATTCGAATCAATAGTATTTGAGGATTTAAAACTTATTTCTTCCTGAAGGCTTCTTATAAAATTAGTCCTTTTTAAATTGCAATTAATAAAACTAACCCTTTTAATCCAAGCTTCAATAAAACGGCTATTGTACAGGTTATTATCATTAAAAACAGAATTTTCTATCACAGCTCCGCCGTAATTGATATCGATAAGCTCTGACCCTTCAAAACTGCAATCATGCAATTCCGTTCCGGCAAATGAAACATAACGAAAATCACCTTTGCTGAATATACAGGAAGTAAATTGTGAAAATTCAAAAAAGACAAGCCTCATATACACATTGCTGAAATAACATTTAGAAAATATTGCCCCATTAAAATTACAGCCGTAAAATTCCCGGCCGGAAAAATCTGTTCTGTAAAAATGCAAGCCTTGAGCATTCAAATCCTTTACAGCCTTTTGCCCCATTATGTATTTTTTTACCCGCCGGGCCTCTTCTTTTGGATCTACCGAATGGGAAGCGCAAAGAGCAGAATCAAAAATTGCAGGGTTGCCGCAGCCTGCGGCACAGGGTCTGGTGGTAAACATGGCCTTATAATAATATAGTTTTTTCATATTGAGTAGAGAGGAACTCTATAGTATGATAAATCATGTGTTGGTACTGCGGTTCTCCGATTACAAGCCCTGAGCCTTTGGGCCGGTCTCAAATATGCTCTGACTGCGGGAAAGATCTCCGTTCCTGTAGTAACTGCCGCCATTTTATTCCCCAGGGAAAAGGCTGCAATGAGTCTCAGGGAGAAAATCCATCTGACAAGGAAAGAGCCAATTTTTGTGACTGGTTCAATTTAAATCCGGCTTTTCGTCAAGCTTCAAAGGGAAAAAAGAATGCCCAGGATGCGGCAGGAGCCGCAAGAGAAGCGTTTAATAAAATGTTTGAATAAAATGGATAAACGTCCTGTTCTTTTTCTTGATTCAGGTATTGGGAGCCTGCCTTATGCTGTTTTTTTCCATTCCCGTAACCCTAAAGAACGATTGATTTGTGCTGCTGATCGCTTGAATTTTCCTTATGGAACTAAATCAAAAGAAGCATTAATTAAGCTGGTTTTATCTTTTACAAAAAAACTTATAAACCAGTATAACCCAAAGATCCTGGCTGTAGCTTGTAATACTGCGACAGTTTCTACACTTCAAGCTTTAAGAGAGGAGTATTCAGAGCTGCCTATTGTAGGAACTGTCCCGGCGATAAAACCAGCTGTATTGGCCAGCCGAAAACGCTGCATTGGTGTTTTAGGTACCCAGCGGACTATAGAAGATCCTTATATAGCTGAACTGGCCGGTAAATTCGGCCCTGATTGTAAAATTATTGGAGAAGCAGCACCGAAACTGGTGGATTTTATTGAATACCGATGGATTAAAGCTGATAAGGAAGAGCGTCTTGAAGCAGTAAAGCCCTGGGTTTCAGGTATACTCAACAAAGGTGCAGATGCCCTGGTACTGGCCTGTACTCATTTTCTCTTTTTAAAAGATGAATTTGTAAAAGCCGGAGGAGATAAATTATTGGTGTTTGATTCTGTAGAAGGGATAAGCCGCAGAGTAGAATCTCTGATACATTCTACGAATTCAAGTCCGGATGATGAGAATTCTGGATCACGGGAACAGAAGGAGCAAATCTATCTTGTCGTCTCTGGAAATAATATTTTAGATGAGAATTGGAAAAATTTGGCTGCTCATTTTGATATTTCCCTGGAAAAAATATGAAAGCCCTTGTTCTCCGTGGTTCAAGAAATTTATTTACCTTAAGAATTGGTTCAAAAGAAATGGAATGCCGTATCAAAGGGAAGGTATTAAAAGAGGCTGATTATTATTATAATCCCCTGGCACCTGGAGATATAGTGGAAACTGAAAACGGACTTATAACAGGCCTTGAAAAAAGACGCAATCGTTTTGCCCGTTTTAATCAGAAAGGTCAAGCTCCCCAGATCCTAGCGGCTAATGTTGATCTGGTTCTTTGTATGACCAGCCCGGTTTCACCGCCATTCAGACCCCGCTTTATTGACCGTCTGCTCCTGGAGGCGGATTATGCAGGTATCCCTGCAGCGGTGGTTTGTAATAAGTACGATTTATGTAATAATCTAAATAACGATAATGTCGACACCGAAGAAAGATTGGAAGATTATATACGGATTGGTTTTCCTGTTTACCGTATTTCAGCAAAAACCGGAGAAGGTATGAAAGATTTATACAATTTAATCCGGGAAAAAACTTTGGTGATTTCCGGCCAGTCCGGGGTAGGAAAATCAACATTTATAAAAAAATTGATTCCGGATATTGATATAAAAATAGGAGCAATAAATGAAAAGTATAGCAGGGGAAAGCATACCACTATTCAATCAAGTTTATACGATATACCTAGTATGGCCGCTTCAATTATAGACACTCCCGGAATCCGGCGTTTTGCTCCTGAACGTATTTCCCCTACAGAAATAATTTATTATATGCCGGAGTTTGCCCCTTTGGCAGGTAAGTGCAGTTATGGCCTTTCCTGTTACCATACCTCAGAACCGGGCTGTAAAATAATGGAAGCGGTAGCCGCCGGGGTAATTCACGAAGACCGTTATGAAAGTTATCTTCGTATACGGGATGAAATGGAAGGCTCAGATGCTTATCCTGATAACGATTGACAGATAAATATTGATATGAACGAAAAAACACTTAAACTTTTGGAATTTGATATAATCCGATCCAGAACTGCAGCTTGTGCATTAAGCGAAGAAGCAGCGACAAAAATTCTTTCTGAAGACGCTTTGAAAGATAATACTCAAATAAGAATACTCAAAGAATATGTAGCCGCTTGTTTAAAACGCATGTATTCGGGAGATGAAGAAAAAAGGGAAAGTATTCCCGACATAAGCGGTATTTTACCAAAACTTGATGTTGAAGGACTAAGTCTTGAAATTGAAGAAGCTTATGCTCTGGCCATTTTTGTTGAACGGGGAGAAACTTTAAAAAACTGGATTGGAAGAAGCAGCAGCCTTCCCGGTGAAATGCAAAATCCTCTGGGTCTTATTACCCAGGAAATTCCGGATTGCCGAATAGTGGCAAGTGATGTATTTAAAATTCTCGATCGGGAAGGCAATTTAAGGGATCTACCGGAGTTCCAGGCTTACCGTCGCCGTATACAGGCCCTTAGTAAAGATATTGAAAGTACAGGTGCCCGCTATACATCCAACGATGAAACAAGACGCATGCTTCAATCCATGGTACCTTCCCAGCGGGATGGCCGTATGGTCCTTGCAATTAAAGCAAACTTCAGAGGCCGTATCAAAGGCATAGTCCACGAGGTTTCATCTACCGGACAAACCCTGTTTATTGAACCCGAAGAGGTAGTAGAAAAAAATAATGAGCTTTTAATAGAAAAACGCCGCCTGGATGCAGAGATACGACGGGTTTTACGGGAGCTGACTGTCCGTATAGCTGGGAAATATGAAGATCTAAAAACATTCCACCAAAATATAATTTTTTTAGAAACTATCCGGGCCCGATCCCGTTATGGCTTTGAGACCCGGGGGGTTTTTGCCAAAGAAGCAGAAGCAATTTGCTTAAAAAAAGCCCGCCATCCCCTTTTAGGTTCCAAGGCCATACCCCTGGACTTCAATCTGGAAGAGGATAAACGCACAGTAATAATTACAGGGCCAAATACAGGCGGAAAAACTGTGGCCTTAAAAACCGCCGGGCTTTTAGCAATGATGAACCAGTTTGGCCTTCCTCTGCCTGTAGAAGAAGGTACTACCCTGCCCTTTTTTGATGGTGTATATGCGGATATAGGAGACGAGCAATCCATCAGCCAATCCCTTTCAACCTTTTCAAGCCATATGACCAATATAGCGGATATACTTTCTCTAGCGGGAAAAAATTCCCTGGTTCTATTGGACGAATTAGGTTCCGGAACAGATCCTCAAGAGGGAAGCGCTATTGCTATGGCTTTGATGGATCACCTTATTGAATCACAGACCCGCCTGATCATCACCACCCATCACGGGATTTTAAAGAACTATGGTTATACCCGGCAAGGCGCGGATAACGCTTCCATGGAGTTTGACGGGAAAACCCTTGCCCCAACTTTTCGCATTGTCATGGGTGTTCCCGGGGAAAGCCGTGCTTTAGATATTGCAGAAAGGAATGGACTGCCCAAAGAGATTGTGGACAAGGCCCGGAATTACCTTGCTGAGGAGCAGGCGGATATAAGTGCTTTAATAGACGGACTTAGGAAAAAACACCGAGAGCTTGATGCTGCTAAAGATGCAGGCAGAATAGAAGAAGAGAAACTAAGAGAAAAGCGTAGGAAAACCGATTTAAAAGAGCTAAGTCTTAGACAGAAGGAGTTGCAACTAAAAACCCAAAGTGCAGGAAACCTTAGACGCCTTTTAGAAGAAAGCAGAAAGCAGCTTGAAAATTTAGTCCGTGAACTTAAGGAAGGAGAAATCAACCGCGAAAAGACCTTAAAAGTAAAAGAGTTTCTTTCGGATTTGGAAGACAGTGTTAAGGCTCAAAATGATGAACTGGAAAGAGAAGAAATGGATCTTAGGAGGGAGCAACTAGGTATTGAAGCAGAAGCTCTTTATAATAATAAAAGCCATAAAAGTCTGGAAGCAGGAATGGAAGTATTAGCAGGAGAATCTCGCTCCAGGGGAAGGATTTTAAGGCAGGATAAAAAAGGGAAAAAAGGTAAGGCCTGGATTGTAGAAATAGGCTCCCTTAAAATGAGTTTCAGCGAAGAGGAGCTGTTTCCCCTGGCTAACCAAAAACAAGTCAGAGTTCCCGCCGCAAATTGGGCTGCTGATCTTACACCGGCTGAGCCATTACGCATGGAGTTAAACCTTCTGGGACTGCGGGTAGAAGAAGCCCTGGAGCTTTTACGAAAGCAGATTGATGCAGCATCATTAGCCGGATTACAGGAATTTTCTGTGGTTCACGGTAAAGGAGACGGCATTTTACAAAAAGCAGTTCATGAATACCTTAGAGCAGAAAAAACTGTCGCTGATTATTCTTTTTCCAGGCCTGAACTGGGGGGCTTTGGCCGTACGGAAGTTAGCTTAAGCCATTAAATTAAAAATCCTCTAAGGGTTCATCCCGGTCCATAAAATCCGGCATCACATAAACCAGGGCGCCGGTTTTACGGACCCGTAGTTCTAAAATCCCTTTGGAAACTAAATTCTCAAGGTAATTCTTTGCCTCATCGATAGCAATATTAGCCGCCAGAGCTACTTCGCTGATTGTGAGAATTCCTTTATTATCTTTTGCCAATCTTAAAATAGTCCGTTCAATGCTTTCTTTTGCTTTTTCTCTTATTATCCTTGCCTCACCATCATTAACATGGCGCCAGCTTTGAGGTCCATGGAAAGTCCGGTTAAAAAGAGCATTCCGGATATTGGCTTCTCTGACTTGTCCTGGAAGGGTAAAAAAGTCATAAATGGTTCCTATTCCAAAAAGTCCACCGGTAAACATCCAGAGCAGCCCTGTTGGGATCTTACCCAAATAAAAACGGTGGAGTCCCAAAACCCCAAAAAATGAAAGGAACCAAAGCAGATAAGCGATAAATGTACTGTACATACTTTATTAAGTATAGATCTATTATTGCTTATGCGTAAAGACTTGTTTCATTTATACACCTATGATAAGCTTTCTTCATGTATAAAGCTTATTCATCCGGATTACTCGGATTTGGCGGACGAAAGATCGAAGATGATATTCCTCTTGCTGTTAAATACGGTTACGAAGGCATAATCATTGATATTAAAACAGAATCTAAAAAGGATTCCGTACTATTAAAAGAATTACTGGAAAAAAATAAGATGAAAAACGGCGGCTTTGGCCTGCCCCTTCAATTCAGGGAATCAGAAGATGTATTTGAGGAAGGAATTAAAACACTGCCCTCCCTTTGCGAGTTAGCCCAAAAAATTGATGCAAATCGTTGTATTACCTGGATACTCCCCTGGAGTGATACTCTTGATTATAAAACAAATTTTGAACTCCATAAAAAAAGGCTTACTAAAGTAACTAAAATACTTGGCGATTACGGCATACGTTTCGGTCTGGAATTTGTGGGTCCTCCAAAGGCCCGTAAAGGTAAAAAACACGATTTTATCTATAACCTTGATACATTAAATGACTTAATTGGGGAAATAAATAATCCTAATCTTGGGTATCTCCTTGATGTATATCATTGGGATTTAGCCGGGCAAACTTCGGATGACTTTAAAAAAATTCCCGGTAAAGAATCGATAGTAATGGCACATATAAACGATGCTCCCGCTGGGATTCCCATGGACGAGCAGGAAGATCTAATTCGTGAACTTCCCGGTGCCACAGGGGTATTGAAAATTGCAGATTTTATGAAAGGACTACGGGATCTTCAATACGATGGTCCGGTTTATGTAGAGCCTTTTTATGCTCCATTTAAGACCATGGCATTTGAAGATGCTCTTAAAATGGCAAAATCAGCTATGGATAAAGTGTGGTTATAAAGAAGCGGAGCTGCTGGGTTATAATTACATGCTTCGGCTAAAGCCGCTATATAGATTAATTTTAGTTATTTCCAGTATGTTTTTTACTTTGCCTCTTTGGTCTCAAGAGGTCGAAGCTAATAATGTTTTAGATGGTATTATTACATCAATAGAAATAAGTGGTCTTAGGCGGACCAGACCTCATGTTGCGATGTATCCTTTAGAAAGGTTTCTGGGTCGGCAAGGTTCGGAATTGGATCTAAACGAAGTTTATGCAGCTGTCATAGGGATGGGGACTTTGGAGCCTTTAGCAGTGGAGCTTGTTGAGGCGGAAGAGGGGTTTATTCTTCATGTAACAGTAGAAGAAAAATGGTCTATATTTCCAGTCCCTTTAATAATGGCAGGTTCGGGAGAAACCAGTTTTGGACTTTTCCTTGCAGATGCAAATGCTTTTGGACTCGGAAATCAAATAGCTTTAGGTGGAATGTACAGTTCTACCGGATGGATGGCTATGGCAGTATATAACCATAACTCAAACCGTCAGGGTTTTCCCGGCTGGAATACCTTCTTTTCTTTCAATCATCGGGGAAATGAAGATAGTGACCGGGATAATATTATACACCGCCGCTATTCGGTGGAACAGCTTCGAATTTCTTTAGGTTTAAACTATCCATTAGACGAGTATCTTTCAGGTCAAACAAGTTTTTCTTTTGCAAATATAATTTTAAGAGAAAATCCAGAAGACATTAATCCACCGGAAAATGGAGCAATGCATTTGGGTATTAATCCCGGCCTCTCTCTGCGTCATAGTAGTTGGGATGGCATTTTCCTTTCTCAGCGTAGTATTTCATTACAATATGGTTATAACCATGCAATTATAGGTTCATCTTTTCATCAGGCAGAAATCCGTGGTGTTTATGAACAATCCTTAATTCCAGGTTTTAGGTTTTCTATCCGTAGCGGAGCGATCTGGAAGTCCGATGCCGATGCCGCTACAGATCCCCTCTTTGAAGAAGGCCCTCAAAGAGCTCAAGTTGATATCCTACCCAGGAAGTATTCCGCCAGGCACTACGCTGGGTTTTCTGCAGGCCTTGAAAAGTATCTTTTTAATTTGTCCTGGGGAACCCTTTCTGTTCTGGCTTCCTGGCAAGCAGTATTTTCTCAAGGCCCTATATCGGACTTCCAATTTGATCATGGCCCATCCGGCGGTATTCGTTTCTATTTAAGCCGAATAGCCCTACCCGCAATGGGAATAGGTCTGGCCTACAACATGAATTCCGGCCTAATCCAATTTGCCTTTAGCCTGGGAATGGGGTTTTAGAATTATTAGGCACCTTCAATTATTGATTTCTAAAACAAGATTAAGGCAGTTATTAACTTTTTCAAGCAAGGATTTTGGTAGCATACTTACAAGCTCGGTCAAATCAGTTTTATCCAGTGTTGTTATTTGAGAGAAATTTACCACCGATGTTTTTTCCAGGCCGGAAATAGATTTTTCCAATAGTAAATTTCCAGGCAATGAAGCAATAGCAGTATTTGATGTAATAGCAGCGCAGATAACTGTATTAATATTGCTGCGATTGTAACTATCACATTGAATAATTAAAACCGGACGGTGTTTTGCAGGTTTAGAACCTTCCGGAAATGGAAGATCCGCCCACCATATTTCTCCTCGAACCATCACCAATCCTCTTTGTCAAATAAACGGTAAGCTGCGGCTTTTAAACCATCATCAATTCTTGATTCATTTTTTTTATAGAACTCATTCAATTTTTGGGTAATAGTATCTTGAGAATGATTTTGAATATATTCACTTATTGCCGTGCAATATAACTTGCTACGAGACAATCCAACAGTACGTGAAAATTTTTCTGCATCTTCAAAAAGTTTTTTATCAATTGATATTGCCGTCTTCATATTATAAGTATAACCATTAGTATAACCTTTGTCAATGATCGGGACTACTTGGCATAAGTAATTGACAAGACTATCAATGGAGCACACAATAAAGTATACATTTTTATAGGAGTAATTACATGAACAATATTCCTGAAGTAAAACTGGGGATCATAGCAGTATCCCGGGATTGTTTTCCCATGTCTTTATCAGAAAACCGAAGAAAAGCGGTGGTTGCAGCCTGTAATGAAAAAGGCATTTCTGTTTTTGAAGCTCAGACAGTGGTGGAGAACGAAAAAGACGGTCTTAAGGCAGTTGATGAAGTTATAAAAACCGGTTGTAATGCTCTGGTTGTTTTTTTAGGGAATTTTGGACCTGAAACCCCGGAGACTTTAATGGCCCGCTGGTTTAAAGGTCCTGTTATGTATGTCGCAGCCGCAGAAGATTCAGGGAAAGACCTTGTGAATGGCCGGGGAGACGCCTACTGTGGTATGCTCAATTGCTCATATAACCTGGGCCTGCGTAAAATAAAAGCGATAATACCCGAATACCCTGTGGGGGATCCAAAGGCTATTGCTCAAATGATAGAGGAATTTATTCCTGTAGCCCGTTCCCTTATTGGTGTAAAAAATCTTAAAATCATCGGTTTTGGACCAAGACCTCAGGATTTCCTTGCCTGTAATGCACCTATAAAATGGCTATTTGACATCGGTGTTGAAATTGAGGAAAACTCAGAACTGGATCTTTTAGTATCTTTTAAAGCTCATAAAGATGATGGACGTATAGCAGGCATAGTAAAAGAAATGGCCGATGAACTGGGAACCGGTAATCAGTACCCAGAAATGCTAAACCGCCTTGCCCAATTTGAAATAACCCTCCTTGATTGGGCTGAAGCTCATAAAGGTTCAAGGGATTACGTCGCCTTTGCAGATAAATGCTGGCCTGCTTTCCCCAGTGAATTCGGCTTTGTACCTTGTTATGTTAATAGCCGTTTGGCATCCAGAGGCATACCCGTAAGCTGCGAAGTAGATATTTACGGCGCTCTTTCTGAATACATTGGTGCCTGTGTCTCTGGTGATGCAGTAACACTTTTAGATATTAATAATACGGTACCCTCTGATTTATACCAATCAAATATTAAAGGTAAATATGGAGATTATACACTCAACGATGTATTCATGGGTTTCCATTGCGGAAATACACCAATTTGCAAATTAAAAAAAGAAAAGAATACGGGTCTTAAATACCAGCTCATAATGAACCGTGGTCTTGAAGGGGGGGGAACACCTGACTTTACCAGGGGAACCCTGGAAGGGGATATAATTCCTGGAGATATCACCTTCTTTAGACTACATGGTGCACCTGACGGCGCTTTGCAAGCCTATATAGCCCAGGGCGAAGTATTACCTGTAGCTACCGGCTCTTTTGGCGGCATAGGTGTATTCGCCATTCCGGAAATGGCACGTTTTTACCGCCACGTATTAATTGCCAAGCGTTATCCTCATCACGGAGGTGTGGTGTTTGGTAAACATGGCAGATCCCTGTTCACGGTTTTTAATTATTTAGGTGTTCCGGATATTGCCTACAATCAGCCAAAATGTGCATTATATAAGACAGAGAACCCTTTCTAAAAATTAAGGAGAAATAAAAACCATGCTTACAGCCTTGAATAAAAATCCAAAATGGAAGGGCCGCAAAGGGCCTTTAGTATTGCTAATAATGGACGGTGTTGGATACGGTCAATACAAAGAAGGAGATGCAGTAGCAGATTCCAAAATGTATCACCTGGAAGCTATAAAAGCTAAAAGTCCCCATACCCGGTTTAAAGCCCACGGTACTGCAGTAGGGCTCCCATCTGATGAGGACATGGGAAACAGTGAAGTAGGTCATAATGCAATGGGCTGTGGAAGGGTTTTCAGCCAGGGAGCAGCTCTGGTATCAGCTTCCATTGCTAAAGGCGCCATGTTTGAAGGCCAGGCATGGAAAGATATAGTTTCGGAAGTAAAATCCAATAATTCCAGCTTACATTTTATAGGATTATTCTCTGATGGGAATGTTCACAGCCACATGGATCATCTCAAGGCAATGATAGTGAAAGCCAAGGCTGAAGGCATAAAAAAAGTCTGTATTCATGTTCTGTTTGACGGCCGGGATGTAGGTGAAACCAGCGCCTTAGAATATATAGACCCCTTTGAAGCTTTTTTAAAAGACCTTAATATTGACGGTTTTAACGCAAGAATCGCTTCCGGAGGCGGCCGTATGTGGATCACTATGGACCGTTATGGAGCAAATTGGCCTCAAGTGGAAAGGGGCTGGAAGGTTCATGTCCATGGAGAAGGCAGACAGTTCGCCACTGCCCGGGAAGCTGTGGAATGCTACCGTAAGGAAATCCCGGGTATTATTGACCAGGACTTAAAAGAATTTGTTATAGCAGAAAACGGAAAACCAATAGGAAGTATCCAGGATGGAGATTCTGTAATCTATTTCAACTTCCGGGGAGATAGGGCCCTTGAGATCACGGCGGCTTTTGAAGAAGATGACTTTGACAAGTTCGACAGGGGCAGACGTCCTAAAGTTTGTTATGCCGGAATGATGGAATACGACGGAGATACCCATGTACCTAAACGCTACCTTGTAAGCCCTCCTTCCATTGACAGGACCTTGGGGGAATACCTTGCGGCCACCGGGGTACGTACCCTTGCCATATCGGAAACCCAGAAATACGGCCATGTAACCTACTTTTTTAATGGAAACAGAACGGGCAAGTTCAATGAAAAATTAGAGGATTATGTAGAAATAAGAAGTGATGTAGTTCCTTTTGAGGAGCGTCCCTGGATGAAATGTGCCGAAATTACCGATCAGGTACTGGAAGCTATTAACTCTGGGAAATATGATTATATTCGTCTTAATTTCCCCAATGGTGATATGGTTGGCCATACCGGGATTTACCAGGCTGTAGTATGCTCCATGGAAGCTATGGATCTGCAAATTGGCCGGATTGCTAAAGCCGTTGAAAACGCTGGAGGTATATTATTCATCACCGCAGACCACGGAAACAGTGATGATATGTACGAGCATGATAAAAAAAGCGGCGCTGTATCCCTTAAAGAAGATGGTAGTCCCAGGCCAAAAACCGCTCACAGCCTAAACCCTGTACCTTGTATAGTCTACGATCCGGAACATAAAGGCGAATACCCCAACAAAACCGGAGAAGGCGACCTTGTTCAAGGCTTGGGGATCAGCTCCGTTGCCGCTACTTGTATACACCTTTTAGGGTTTTTACCGCCAGACGATTATGACAAGAGCGTATTGAAATTATAAGCCCCTAATTTTAGCTTGTTGTTTTAATTCTATATCCAGGGGAAGGGGATCGGATAGATTGGGAGCGCAGGGTTTCCCATTTTCATCGACTATGGAAAGCCCTCCGTTGCCAATGGCCCTGGCTGCATCGGTAATGGGAAAGATACCTGTTTCTAGATACCCGGATAATACCGGACTAATCACATCAACTGCCGCATCAATTGCATCA
>Ga0099364_10009671_pt1 | contig 13360 bp, 10 predicted proteins | sample TergutTh196P3_FD_73070 | JGI IMG/M metagenome (GOLD analysis project Ga0099364, IMG submission 73070) | Microcerotermes parvus P3 segment gut microbial communities from Pointe-Noire, Republic of the Congo - Th196 P3 | ecosystem: Host-associated > Arthropoda: Insects > Digestive system > Gut ...
TGGGGCGGTGTTCCCGCAGATATGCCCGCCGCATACGGGCATATCTGCCGAGGGGCTCGACCAGTTCGGGCGGCGGCTCGTTGAGCTTTATCAACGGCAGCAAGTAATCGCCGCAGGGTGCGTATTCGATATTTGACATGGGGCAATCCTCCTTTCGTGATGGTGTCGGTGTCAATCCGCTTATGCCGCAAGGGTTTGACCGCCTGTGATTTCCGGTTTCTCAACCGTCCTTGACAGTATAACCCCTTTCGTTTTTTATCATCCTCTCCGGCACAAATCTTATGCTTTATTCTATTTACACCCCAACCGTATCTATCGGCACATTCATGATCCCTTTCACCATACTCGCTGTTTCGCTGCTAATTCTATACTTCGTTCATTTTCAGAGAACCAAGATGGAGAGGGAGCGTTCGGCGGAACAGAGGCAATACCAAAAAACGATCGAAGACCTCTACTTGGAGACCCGCGCTTTCCGTCACAACAGAAAAAATATGCTTATTGCCATCGGTGGGTATTTGACGAGCGGCAATTATGATGACTTGCGAAGATATATCGGGGAGTTGACGGCTAAAAGCGGGATAGACGATGATTTCTCCGCCGCAGATGGGATCGCCGAACTCCGCGATGATGGACTGAAGGCGCTTTTTATCTCAAAATATCTTGAATGTAAGAACCGGCAAGTTTCTTTCCGCCTCTTGGCAGACGAAAGTTTTTCAGTTGACATACGCATGGGCGTGCTGATAGAGCTGTTGGGCATTTTGATAGACAACGCCATAGATTCGGCAGCGGAGAGCGGCGGGGGGCAAGTCATCGTAAAGCTGACGGCGTTGGAAGGGCAAGTGGCCGAGGTAGCGAACACCTTTTCGGAGCCTCCGGATGTTTCGCAGATTTTCACAGACGGATACACCACCAAAACAGGACACTCCGGCTTCGGCCTATACCGATTACGCCAAATCCTGCGTCAACACAAAAAACTAGGCTATTCAGCAGAAATCCTAGACACCTTCTTCATCTTCCGACTGCTAGGTTAGGAGTTAGGAGTTAGATTTTCAAACAAATCGCCGCCGAGGGTGTCGGGGCCGAAAAGGCTTCTTACTAGGCCGAATCTATGGCCCGAAACACTGCCTGCTTTTGGTACGCTAAATGACCAACGGTGTTGGCTTTTGTGTGCGTCATAGCCTCTGACCGCCATCTCGTATGCGGTCGCCCCGTCAAAAAACTCCAAAGGGATATCCCAATCCATCATTATCGCGTTTTCGCGGTATAGATGCAAGTAGAGTTTTGGCGTGTTCCATGCGCCATATTTTTCATAAGATTCAGGATGCAGGGTTAGCTCAGCGGCATTTTCTACCGCTTGCAGAAGCGCATGGGCGGCGAGGCTGTGTACGCCATGCCCATACTCACCGTTTAGGTCATGCCCGACTACTACGTATGGTTTGAAACGGCGCAGCTGCTCTGTCTGATAGTCTATGAAATTATCAAAACCGTATATGCTTTTTGCATCTTCCAATGAAGCGGCATAACGGTCGTTAAAATCGCTGATTATGGGGTAGTTCCTGATACCCACAGCCCATAACCCGTTGAGCAGCTCATGTGGGCGCGGCGGCTCGTTCCAATGATTTGTCATATAGGCGACCTGAACCCTGAGCCCGCGTTCTCCGGCATAATACGGCAGTATTCCGACAAAAAACAAATGCTCATCGTCCGCATGGGTCGGGAATACCAATAGGTCGGCGGTCCTGTGCGGCGGCTGCCAAATCTGCACCCATTCGGGTGGAGCGCCTTCGGAAAAAGCATAAATATCGCAAAGCCTCGCGCCGTCTTGCGGTAGTGATATGAGCAAATCATCGGCGGGTGTGTCTAGTGTAATAAACTCGTGAATGAAACCGTTTTGACCAAATACCTGACTATCTGCCCGCGCCGAGGCGGTTTCCCGTGTTTCGGCATCACTTACAGACCATTCTCCGGGCGGCAGGCTCCAGACTATGTATAGTGAACTTATATTCTCGGAACCCGTCAGCGATATGGCCGCCCCTTGCCCAAAAGTAAGCTGTGTCGTGTAGTCACGGTCAAGCAGCACAGCGGGGTTGCGGCCATCGGATAGGGTTATCGTAATATCGTCCGTGAGGTCGGCGGCGGGTTGAGCCGTGTCATTCGTTGATGAAGCCTGTTCGCCCGGTGGGCTTTCTAATGCGGAATCGGCTGCGGATTCGGTCGCGGAATCGGTTGCGGATTCGTTATCAGACGGTGTGGTGCCGGGTGATGTTGTATCGGGAAGCTGTAACCCAATATCATCCGCAGGGTTCTCCGATAGATTCGGTTCTTCCGATACCTCAGACGAGGCATCAGCCACGGCGTCTGTTTCAAGCTGAGTAAAACCATGCGGCGGCAGGTCGTCTTCTTCCGCAGGCTCCGCCCTCGGCACAGCACAAGACACCGCCGCTGCAAAAAGCGCGGCAATGGCAATAATCGTTATAATAACGGATATGATGTCTTGTTTCATGATTTTGACCTTAAATAATAAACAAATATATAAAAAACGGTTGAAAATACAGAAATCCTATGGTACTATTCCTATTAAGAGGCCATAACAAGGGCCGCAGCGACCGTGAGGTGTTACCAGCACCACACGGCGAATGTAGGGAACACGTTAAACCAAACGCCTACAAACACGGATTTACCCGCCGCTGCAACTGAATCAGTATACTTGTTTTTTCGGGTGTTTTCAACCTGATTTTGTTGAGGTATCGGTTGTTAAGTACGTGTGTTATGCTGAGAGCAAAAAATCAGCGCGTAGGCAAAGGCGATAATGCCCCCTGTGCGTTTTTATTATGGTCTTCAATAAAAACCGGCGGATGTAGTGTTTTTTCGAGCAAACGAACTATCATTCCGTCCGCCGGTGATTATTAAGGCTACGACTTGAAACAAGGGTTTTGAACGGACGCAAAATCTAACGTGAGGCTCTGCCCCACAACCCGAACGCCGTGCGCTACGACTAAATGCGCTTAACCGCCGAAATGAATCCGGCTGACGCATTTTTAGTCTACGCACCGGCGCACAGCGCATTCGCGCTGTGTTAGATAACTTAAACAACTTCTAAAAAAACAAGTTGTTGGGGTTTAAGTTATCTAACTAATCGATTACAGGGATGTTTTCCGATGAAGACGCGCGCCGTTAATGTGCTGCCAACACTTGCGGCGTATGTGGGAACCATTAAAAACCAAACGCCTGCACACATGGGAAACCCCCGCCGCCACAGTGAACGTTTGCGGTAAAAACGTTACAAAAAACAAGAAAAAACCACAAATAATCAAGAAATGTGGTTGAAAATGTGAAAATCCTATGTTAGTATGCAAGTAGACAGACCATAATAGCGGCCGCAGCGACCGTGGGGTGCTACCAACACCACACGGCGAATGTAGGAAACCATTTAACCAAACGCCTACAAACACGGGAAACCCCCGCCACCACAGCAGTATCATTATACTCTTTTTTTGAGAGTTTTTCAAGGTGATTCTGCTGTATATGGTGAATTTTCCACGTGTTAACTGCTTGTAACGTAGATAACTTGTAGAAAACGTTATACTAGCGCGTAGGCGAGGCGAAATGCCTCCTGCGCGCTTTTATTATGGTCGTCTGAGGGGGAGCCTTTGAGGGGCGCGAACGCATCTTTTAGATGTGCGCCCCTTAGAGTGCTCACTAAGAGTTCTCAATCAAGATAATCAAGGAGTAGCGAAGATGTTTAACTTCGCTGCTCCTTGCATAGAGAGGGGAAGGAATGACAATTAGTATGTATCAAAGAAGATGTGAAGATATAGGATAATCCGAAACTGTACTGCGTTGCGAAAACTTGTTGACCGGCGCGACCGCATATGATAGGATTCCTTATGTCATATAACACAAAAAAACATAGCAGACGAGAGTGCTCTTTAGCCCTCTCGTTTGCTTTTTGCTCATTTTAACTTTCGTGCTCTTGATTTTCATTCGTTTTTGTTATAGTATTGCTCTTGCACTCTATAATATCGAGGACATTCATGTGAGAAAACCGCAGAAGAATCAACCTAATGTCGCAGTTAAGACCGGTAGGGCTTTTTTGAAAGTTATAACGGCGTTGATTGCATTTCTTTTGCTGCTCATAGTCGCTGCCGGAGCGGTGATTTGGGTTTTTGTCAAGGGGCCTTCACCCACTATGCAGCGGGACTTCGTCCTGACGGTCAAGGAAACAAGCGCGGTAGGTTTTTTGGCGAATATTTTTCTTACCGATGCCGAGATTGAACGCATTATTGGTGAGCCGGAAACAGAGGAAGACCTCTATGAGATCGATGTTACCCTCATCAATATACCCTCAGCCAAGCCGCCCATACCGCCCCCGGGCGTTCACATTGACTCGGAAGAACTGCCCGAAGAATATGAACCGCCGGAGGATATTGACGAAATTGAAATAGTCAGGGTCGTTGGGAGCGGTTATTTGGGATATATGATGATCGTGCATGATCCCATGCGGCTCTTTGTGGGTACTCCGAGCAACTTAGGCGGCAGGGGCATGACCTTGATGGATATGGTTGAAAGGACAGGCGCGGTCGCGGGTATCAATGCGGGTGGTTTTTTTGACCCCGGTGGCGGCGGGACAGGTGGAATCCCTGACGGTATCGTCATCGCGGACGGCAAGCTCGCTTGGGGAGCGGGGAGCGGGAGTACAAGCGTTATCGGTTTTGACGCAGATGGCATATTGCACGTTGGGACTATGACTGCCGCAGCCGCAGTGAATCTCAATCTGCAATGGGCGGTGAGTTTCGGCCCGACCCTCATTTCAAACGGCGTCGCTCATAATCTGCAGCGCAGTGGGATCAATCCGCGCACCGCTATCGGACAACGCGCGGACGGCGCGGTATTGCTGCTCGTCGTAGAAGGCAGGCAAATAGACAGCTTGGGCGCGACATTTGACGATTTGATAGAGATTTTTCTGGATTTTGATGCGGTAAATGCCGCGAATCTCGATGGCGGCTCTTCAACACTTATGATGTTTGAAGATGAAATCATAAACAGATCGGCATCCGTTGTCGGCCCGAGAAATCTTCCCACTTCATTTTTAGTGCGTTAATGGTGTTTTATGGATAGCCTACAGGAATATTATTCAAAAAAGAAACGTAAAAAGCGCGGACTCAGGTTTTACCCCGCGCTCATCTTGATAATCATTATTATGATAGGGCTGATTTTCTGGGGTACAGTCCTCTTTTGGAATTATCTTGAAGCGTATGAGCTTTCGAGGCATGAGCATACTATCAGTTTTTTGCGCGAAAACATAGACTACGATTACTGGGAAGCGGGAGTGTTGAGGGAAATAGAATCCCGCCTCACAGAGTTTGAGACAGACGCGGAGCTTGCGCTAGAGCCGCATCTTTCGCAAATACGTGATGTGCCGTACACATTGCGCCAAAAAAGTGATGAAAACACTGCGGAAACGCCGGTCTATATCGTCAGGGCAGGTGCTCGGGATATCGGTATAGTGCGCCTTGTTCCGGCGGGCGACATCGGGTTTGGGTTTCACTTGTGGGAAGTCGGGCGCATTGAGTTTATCCGCTCTTTTGTGGATGATTTTGCGAGTAATATCAGCATAACCGCCTCTCAGAACGCGGAAGTTTTTGTAGAGAGTGTTCTTGTAACGGAAAAATACAGGGTAGAGTGTGATTTTGAATACGGCGCCTCATATCTGATACAGGGTATTTTTGGTAATGTTGAAGTGGGTGTTATTGAGCATAATGGCAAGGCATCTGAGCCGTATTATGCCGAAAACGGCGAGTTTTATTACACGATCGCACAGCCTTTTTCACGGGCTTATTATATCACCGTTCCGCAAGACGCAATTATTTTTGTGGACGGCCAAGAAGTCGGCCCTGATAATATCGCGGAATACGGCATCGTTCCGGAAATACTCATTGACACCGTTGATTTGGATGATGTCCCGCTTACATTTAGCCGCTATGAGTTTGAGCTGAATGGGTTATATGATGAGCCTGTCGTCACAGTGGAATACCACGGCAAGCCGCTTCTGCCTGAAGATTTTGATGATGACGGGATGCTTTATCAACTGCCCTTCTCTGCGGAATTAAAGGGACTGCACGAGGAGACGGCGGAGGCATTTATTCGCTCATTTGTCAGGTTTGGGGCAAATGTAGGAAACAACGCGGACGCGAATTACGCCGATGTGAGCGGCAAGATGCTCAGAGGCTCGGAGCTTTTAGACCGGACAAGAAACGCGATTGGCACAATGAGGTGGATCAGCGGCACCTCGGTACAGTACAATTCGCTCGAAATCGACAACTTCCGCGCATATGGGGAGAATATCTTTTCATGTGAGATACGTTATAATATCACTACAAGCACACGTTATGAAACAAATGATGTCGAGGGTGATTTTGAGGTTCTTTTTGTTCAATCCGGCGGTCGATGGCTCGCGGCAGACATGGTGCACCGCTTACCGGCGTCTTGATGGGGGTTAGGGGTTAGTAGGCAGGGATATGTGTTCCTTTTCGGCGAGTTTGGCATCCTGCGAAACAACGCCGCGCTCCGCATCCATGCTCCGCTTATCGGAATCACATTATCCCTGCCATGATGCGTTAGTCAATTAGGGGTTAGTAGGCGCGGTTACTAAAGGAGTTAGGTAGTAGTGGAAAGAGTTGACGAGATTTCTATTATTATTCCTTCATTTAACCCTTCGGAGTCGCTGGAGCGGGTCGTCAAGGGGCTTATTGAAGTTGGTTTTAATGACATAATTATTGTCAATGACGGAAGTTCCGCAGTTCATACGGAGCCGTTTGAAAGACTGCGAAAACTCACCGAATGTACTGTTTTGGCGCATCCAAAGAATAAAGGGAAAGGTGCCGCACTCAAAACGGCACTTAGATTTTTTGAAGAAAACAGGACAGGCGGTTCGGAGCAGAACTCCCAAACGCCCGCAAAAGTTGGTGTCGTAACAGTTGATGGCGATGGCCAGCATTTAGCCAACGAGGTTCTAAAATGCGCCAACTTACTGTTAACGCAACATTATGACGGAGAAAGCGAGAAAACTAATGCCGTGATTTTGGGGACGCGTGATTTCTCAAATCCTACTGTGCCGGGGCGCAACTCGTTCGGCAACCGCCTGTCAGTTTTCGCTTTTCGTTTTTTTCTTGGGATAAAGCTGCGCGACACGCAGACCGGCTTGCGGGGCATCCCAACGCGGCTTATCCCGATGATACTTAAAATCGATGGCAAGCGCTTTGAGTATGAGACGAATATGCTTATCGAGCTTAATCGGCAAGGCGTCGCGTTTATAGAAACTGATGTAGAAACCGTTTATGAGAAAGGGTCAACTCAGGGATCTCATTTCAGGCCGCTCATTGATTCACTGATGATTTTTGCGCGGCTTTTTAAGTACACATTGAGCAGCCTCCTCTCGTTTCTAGTTGATATAAGCATCTTTGGGCTGGTAATGACGTTTTTTGGCGCTTCAATGGGTTCGTGGAGCATTTTGGGCAGCACGGTGATTGCCAGATTGGTTTCGTCTTTCGTCAATTTTAATCTTAATCGGCGGTTGGTTTTCAGGCGGGAAACCGCTTATCGCCGCCACTTGCTCCGCTATTACACTATAGCCGCGGCACAAATGCTGGCATCGGCGGGGACGGTATGGGTGCTGTCATTATTACTTGGCGCAGGGGGATCAACACGCGTCTTGATGCCCCTCAAAATATTAGTAGATACCGGTTTATTTTTCCTAAGCTACTATTTCCAAAGCAAATGGGTCTTTAAATCCTAAATCCTATCCGGGGGGATTCGGTATGCAGATTGCGTTATGCGATGATAATGAGTTGTATTTGCTTGACATGAAAGAGAAACTGTCGGAGCTGCCGATGGTTGAGAATGCGTTTTTCTTTTCGGAATTACCGCTGTTTTTATCTGCGGTTGCGGGAGGGCATTTCTTTGATGCGGTTCTGATGGATATTGATTGGGGGCAAGACAGCACGGGAATGGATGCGGCGGCGGAGCTTTACAGGCACAGCCCGGAAACAAAAGTGATCTATGTTACCGGACACAGCGACAAGTATTCACAGCATATTTTCTTAAACAAGGCAAACCTAAGCGGCTTTATCGCGAAACCCGTTGATATGGAAATATTAAAAGCAAATCTGGAAAAAGTGGCGGGCGAGATCCCCCTCGGCGAACAGCCGATGCTTATGGTGCGCCACAAGGGAAGGGTTTATTCGATTCCGTTCCGCGAAATCTATTATTTGGAAAGCCGGAAACATACCACCACGATACACAATACACAGGAGCCTGTTATTTCATATGAACGTTTGGAAAAAATCATGGAAACACTGCCTGCCGGGTTCTATCAATGCCATAAGAGTTATATCGTGAATATGCGGCGGATACAGCGTTTTGAGCCTGACGGAGTATTGCTCAAAAACGGTGACTATGTCCCTGTCAGCCGTTCAAAATACGCAGGGGCAAGGGATGCCTATCTCAGTTTTATTGGGAAAACATTTTAACGAGGGACGCGTTATGTCTGTTGCCATCACTCTTTTGAGTATCGCGCTTATTTTGATTTTAACGCTCGCGGCCGGGGTTATCCTGTGGCGCGTTATTTGTGCGCGGCGGCTCCCTGTTTCTATGTGTTTATTCCCAATCATGCCCATCGGCCTGCTCGTCATGCTTCACAGTTTTTCATATGAGGAATGGTCTATATCTTGGCTGTGCGGCTTGCTGTTGGGGCTGACCGCGCATATTCTCCTCCTGATCTATACCATATCACAGGAAAAAAAGACTGCCGTACTGGAAGAACTGCGAGAAACGCGCCGCAAAATCGAACTTGAAAAATCTCATTATGAAGATGTCGAACAGCGTCGGGAAGAACTCGAAAAGATACAGCAAGACTTTAACGCCAAGTTAGAAACGATAGCCTGTGCCGTCAGGTCGGGCGGTGGCGCAGATGCCCGTGAAAGCATATCCGAGCTTTCCGAGAAGATAAACCGCACAAGTGAAAACCCATATTGTGCCGTACCTGTGATCAACGCCGTATTGAGACAAAAGGATAAGGATTGCGCGGCGGCAGGCATTACCCTTTCGGTTGAGCTCAACCTGCCTGATACGCTTTCTATCGAGCCGATGCACCTATGCAGCATTTTCAGCAACATACTTGATAATGCGCTCGCCGCCTGCAAGAAAATCGCAAGGGTGGAGGATTCCCCTGTCATCCGCCTGTCATCAATAACGGATGGGGACTATTTGATCATCAAGGCTGTGAACCCCTCGGAAAAGCCGGACGCTGCCCCCGCGCCGAGTAATGGTTATGGCCTGCGTATTTTATCGCAACTGACAAAACAGTACGGCGGAGATTTCCGCAGCGAATACAAAGACGGGAGCTTTACGGTAGTATTGTCACTGCTTTTGTCGAGATAGTGTATTGGGGTAGTGTGAAGGAATCAACGAAAAAATATCCTTCGCCTACGGTTTGGGATGACAAGGATGTATATGTCATTCTGAGCGAAGCGAAGAATCTATCCGAGGTGTTTGAAGATGGACGTTATTATCGACAGCCTGCTTGAACAGGGCATCCCCTATCTCATACTGTCTTTCGCCGTCCCATTTGCGACTTCTTTTATCATATATTGCTTCATGCGAAAACTGCTCCCTACCCGCATGAATGTCTACGCGCTTCTCGGCTTGGCGCTTGTGTATACGCTGTGGTACAATCTGGTGATTCCGGAGTTGATTGGGACAAGGTATCATCTTTGGATGAACATTTTCATCAATGCATGGCAGTACTTCATAATCCTTTTCCTGTTCCAAGGAATGTTTTTGAAAAAACTGATCGTTTGGTGGTATTTCGATATTATCAAAACAATGTGCCAAGCCGTTGCTTATGTGCCTGTCCTGCTGTATCAAATGAATACCGGGACAAGCCGTGAATGGGCGCAAATCGTATCGTCCGTGGGGACAGACGCGGCGATGAAGCTATTGCACACAGCGACGCTGATCCCTCTCTTTATTCTGTTGGGTTCACTGTCCCTCGCTATATGGCGCAAGATTCTGATGGAGAAGTTTCAGCCGTTTTATCTGATTTTCATTTTTCTGCCAATGGGTTTCAGGTATTCGTTATCGAATGTGATACAGCCGAGTATGGGGGATTGGTTTTTCGGGATTTTGATAAACTTCGTGGACGAGGTAAGCACCGCTTATAATATCCTCTCTTTGGCGGGGATATTCACAAGCCTTATCGCAAGCATCGCGATATTCTACTACATCCTCTCTCACGACAAGAGGGTCGCTATCGAAACCGAACTTGCAGAGACAAAGTTATTGATGGATTTGGAACAGGCCCGATTCGCCGATATGGAGCGGCGGGGCGAAGAACTGGCGAGGATACGCCATGACTTCAACAATCAGCTCTCGTCAATAACCGCGCTCGTCCAAACCGGCGAGGACAGCACGGCATGGGAAATCATCTGCAAGCTGAAAAGCGAAATAAATGGGGATTAGGACAGAAAACACCTCTTTTTCTACAAATTTTGCTTAAAAACCTACCAGTTTTGCTGACGACCGCCTTTTTGGCGGTTTTTCCTGTATAATGATGCGGACTGTGGACTGCAAAAAACATATGGAGGAAATCAAAATGAAAAAAGCAATAACGATCATTCTTGCGCTTGCGCTCTCTATGAGCCTTGCTGTACCCGCGATTGCCAGTAATGCCGGGCCGTCCGGGCCATTGGGGCGAGAAAGGACTATGGACGACTTTTTCTCTGTTTCAAACCTTGTTTCAAAAAGCGCGTTTTCGTTTGAGAGCAGCGCCGAGTTCCCGTTTGAAGCAAGTGAGATGTATCACGCGACCGCACCCGCGACACTCACCGTAACAGGTACAGGCGGGGATTCGGGATTGTTGATCAATATATTCAAAATAACGAACCTGACCTCGAACTCTTTTGAACGGATAGATGGTGTTCCGCTCGCGACAGGCGAATATCTGGACGGCGACGGGGAAGATTTGTCAGCTCTTGGTTACACAGTAGGATCGACGTTCGTATTGGAACCCGGTATGTATTCGGTATATCTTTGGATGTGGGGTATGGGGGCTTTTATTGAGGTCACGGCATCCGGGGCTTCGCAAGCACCCCCGCCGGTAACGCCCACGCCGTCCACACCTACGCCGCCCGTAACTCCGCCGCCCGCCGCTAACGATATCAAAGTCCTCGTAAACGGAACAGCGGTTAGTTTTGACCAACCGCCGATAATACAAAACGGCAGGACGCTTGTGCCGCTTCGGGCAATATTTGAAGCTCTCGGCGCAAAAGTTGATTACGAGCAATCGACACAAACCCTTACAGCCGTCAGAGAGAATGTGACCGTAATAATGCAAATCGGAAACAGCGTCTTTACGGTAAACGGCAATCAGAAAACCCTCGATGTCGCACCGCAGATAATAGGCGGCAGAACGCTCGTCCCCGCCCGTGCGATTGCCGAAAGTTTTGGCGCGGAAGTCGGCTGGGACGCGGCGACGCAGACTATGACAATTTCGATGGGGGCGCAGCAACAACAGCAACAGCAACAGAGCGCAGAGGTATTCGAGTTTATCGGGACACTGGCATATTTCGGCCCGGTAGCGCTTGAAGATATTAGCCATTCATATCAGACTGAACAGATTGTAACTGTTAATGGCGTGACGGTTTCGTTATTCGAGTATACTATGCTGTTTGTAGTAGAATTTCTTGACTTTAAGATTCCCGCCCCGCAGGAATCGCAGGAAAGCTGGACTGATGATGATTGGGATAACTTTTGGGATAAGCTTGATAAAGAAATCGCAGATAATTTAGGTGAATTCTTAGACAAGAGAATGAAAGTTACAGCAGAAGTGGTCGAAGTTTCCGAACACAGGCCTGCCGATATGCGTATTCTCACCGTTGAGATAATAGAGCCTTAATACAATTAGGAATTATCAAAACTTCTACATTTTGACAATGCGGTTTCGGAAATTAAAATTATAGAATTGGAGAATGAATCAAATGAGAAAAAAGACAATCACAATTATCCTTGCGCTTGTGTTGTGTTTGAGCCTCGCTGTTCCGGCATTCGCGGCAACCCATGAAATAGTCACTGAGTATGGTGAGGCGGTTATGAGTATTACCAATTTCACAAGCCAAACAACAGACACTTACTACGAAAACTATGAGGGCACTGATTATGCTTATGAAATTACTCTCATAAACGCAAATGCCCCTGCTACTGTGACTGTTTTAGGGGGACCGAAACTGACATGGGACGGAAATGCGGCAGGGGATATTGGCAGCACAATAATAAGAATTAAATTGCCGGAAAACAAGAAATCTGAAGATATTGAGTATCTTGATGAAATCCCTCTGGCAACAGGAGAAAAAGTGCCTGCATATGAAGTCTATCCGGAATTCTCCTCGAGCGATTCGGAGTATACTTATGTAATGCCGGGCTCGACCTTTGTGCTGGAAGCGGGTTCATATTTTATCAACAGCAGCTATGCCGGTGATAATTTCTGTATCATTGTCAGTGATGGGAGTGGTACACAAACCCCGCCCCCGTCAGCTCCCGCGCCCGGCGTACCTACACCGCCCACTTCCAACGACATCAAAGTCCTCGTAAACGGAACAGCGGTTAGTTTTGACCAACCGCCGATAATACAAAACGGCAGAACGCTTGTGCCGCTTCGGGCAATATTTGAAGCACTCGGCGCAACCGTTGATTACGAACAATCGACACAGACCCTTACAGCCGTCAGAGAGAATGTGACCGTAATAATGCAAATCGGAAACAGCGTCTTTACAGTAAACGGCGAGCAGAAAACCCTCGATGTCGCCCCGCAGATAATAGGCGGCAGAACGCTTGTCCCCGCCCGTGCGATCGCCGAAAGTTTTGGCGCGGAAGTCGGCTGGGACGCGGCGACGCAGACTATGACAATTTCGATGGGGTAATCTCAGTGCAGCTACAAACTTAACATAACACCTTACATATCTATAACTCGCCGTAACTATGATTTTTTACAGACTTACGGCGAGTTATAATTTGCTTTAATAATTGGCATCAGCGTTGAATCACCTGAAATCACAAGCATATTGCCGAAAAATCCAATGCATCAAAATATGTTGACAATCATATAACTCGCCGTAACTATAAATAATTATAGACTTACGGCGAGTTATACCGGTCTAAAAGGCTTGTTTGATGAAAACTGTTTTGTATTATCGGCGGTTGGTCAAAACTTACCGCTGCTCCGTTTACGTCTAAAACCCTAGCAAAATTTGCAGAATAATAACACATGAATTATATTTTTTGTTGAAGAATGTGGGGAATCGTGTAT
>Ga0099364_10009672_pt1 | contig 13358 bp, 4 predicted proteins | sample TergutTh196P3_FD_73070 | JGI IMG/M metagenome (GOLD analysis project Ga0099364, IMG submission 73070) | Microcerotermes parvus P3 segment gut microbial communities from Pointe-Noire, Republic of the Congo - Th196 P3 | ecosystem: Host-associated > Arthropoda: Insects > Digestive system > Gut ...
TTAAAACTAAATATGGAACTTTCAAAACGCCTTACCAATAACCGGCGCATGAAAGAAGCCATGTTCTTCTGTCCTTCCTGGGGGTTGGGGTTGTCAAACAGCTTTCGATATTTCTCCAAAATTTTAGGATCGTCTCTAAGATAAGTTAAAGGCTTATATCGTGCTCCGGTAAACACCTGAGATTCGGAATGAAGGATGCCTGAAAGCTGTTCGAGGGTTTCAAGATACAAGTCTGACATAGGGCCAAGCTCATAATCCTGTTCTTCGGGGGGATCTACATCTGAAAAAACTATTTTCTGTTTCGCAAGATCATCCTTATAGCGTTCAACTTTTAGTAAATCAACCCTTGTTCTACGGATAAGCACCGGCTGTAGAATTTCACGTATTTCAGAAGAAATGACTTTTGCTTTGTCTTTAAATTCTCCTTCACTCATTTCTGCAGCATACTCTTTTTTTAATTTTTTATAGTCAAGTATAAGCCGTTCCATTACCCCGCCAAGATTATTAACAATTTGAATTGTTGAGTGCGATGGAATCTGGAATAACTTAATAAGGGAAAAAATATCCTCCGGCCGGTTGTTAAAGGGCGTTGCAGAAAGTAATAAAACCTTGTGGCCGATACAGGTTTTATGCAGGAGACCGTAATCCAGTGTATTTTCGTTACGATAACGATGAGCTTCATCAACTATGATTAGTTTTTCCTCTGTCCCTATATTGGAATGGCTAAGTGCGTCTTCCATTTTTCCGGAAGAAACTATACGGTATTTTTGCAATCCAAAATCAAAGGCGAAATCCTCCCATTGAGCTTTAAGGTGGGGCGGGCAAATGATTATTGTTGTCATGTTTAGATTGGCGGCAATAGCGGCAGCGATGATGCTCTTTCCCAAACCAACTACATCGGCAACAATGCATCCGGAATGCCGTCTGATCATATCAATCCCTTCGCTTATGGCTTCAACCTGATAAGTCAAATTCATGTATTGCATATCACCGGTATGGGTAAGAGCTGCAGGTGTCTTGATAGCTTCGGTATTGGTTTTAAAGTACTCAATTAATACCCTCATATATATTAAATACGGTAAAGGGCATATTCCCAGCCAGGTTTTCTTTATAACCTTTTCCATGAATTCATCTTTTGTGGAGGTGTCAACCAGGATTATTGCATCATTCCAAAGTTTATTAAAAATTTCCGAAGCTTCGTTAAAATCGGAAGTTTCTCTAAAGGTGGCATTTACCTCAATCCGGCCCTGTAAACCATGAAATGACAGATTACTTGAACCCATGATTACTTTTCCAGGATAATTACCGCCCTCATTATGATCCTCGGAGTTGATAAAAACATACATTTTGGCATGGGCAGGATCTTTTGTTTTTTTGACCTCAAGAGTACCATTTTTCAATTTTTCAACAAAAAGTTTAAAGGATTCTTGACCTTCTTTGGTATCTATTACATCAGCTTTATTGATGATATTTTTAGTATTTTCCTGATAACTTTGCCGTATTTTAAGCTGGGATTGGCTAATATTGGCTTTGCCTGCTGCCAGATCAGCCCATTCTCTGATTGCATGGTGGACAGTAACATCGGCTTCCATTCCTACCAGAATTCGCAATTTCTGCTCTTTGATTTTTGTGTATATACCATTAAAACCTGAAAAATAGAAATATCCGACCAAAAAGTCAAGCTGTTTTGAGGTTGGAATGTAGTTTTCCAACAGCTCCGAGAGCAATGTATCTTGATTAGTAATAAATCTTGGCACCTTTACCTCGGCTAAATGGGGAAAAATGACACATAAAATCCTGCTGCCATTTTATCTCATTTGTAAAGAGGATACCCTCAATTATGCATCTTCGCAAGCAGTCGAGTACGCCGCTACCGGGCAAGCTTGCGATTTGGTGTTCTGTTATACAGAACACGAGGGAGCATACCACAAAATCCTAATTTACCGGACTTCGAAATGATTGATGATGACAGGAGGCGCATTGTACTAATGGTTGCCACGGGGGCGGGAGTGCGCTCTCACTCGGATATGACTTTCTGCGACAAGCCGGAAAAGTGGGACTTGCCCCGACTTTGTGTCGGCTTGCCCAGCTTTAGAATAAAGAACGAATAGTTGCTGGGCAAACGCACAAAATCGTGAGATAAGTTCTGGAGCAGCAGGAATAGCCGAGTGAGAGTGTACATCCGCCTCCATGGCGAATTGGTACGGATGCGCCTCCTGTTATTATTAAGTATATTTAAAGTCCGGTAAACTAGGTTTTAACCGCCTTGACAAGAAAAAGCCATTTTTCCATGATAAAGACAACCTATGCTAGATCATCAAACAGCAGAGTTTAAGACCTATTTAAAAAGCTTAAGCACCCGTGAATTGATAAAACTGGCCGATTTTAAAGGCATTGATATACCTCCCGATCTGGACAGGGTTTTTATTATCCGGGAACTCTTGGACAATGCATTTGACGAAGAAATACCCCCCATATTAGACCTTTCCGAAGTAGCGGATTTAAAAACAGCAGCATTGCCCGAGCAATATCATATCAGCTATCTGGAAGTGCTTCCAAGGGATCCTCAATGGGTGTATGTTTTTTGGGAGATAAAAGCCCAGGACAGGGAACGCTGCGAAGGGGATCAACGTTTTTCCGGATATGCCCTAAAAATACAGGAATGTAAAACCCCAGGTGCTTATATAGATTCATTTTCCGTACCGGTCAATGCTCAGGATAATTCCAGATATCTTACTTTTTCCAGAGCAGGTATTTTTCGCATTGCCTTTTGGGTACAGGGGCTGGAAACTGCCTTGATTTTTTCTGAATCATTCGCCCTTCCCCGGTTTTTAAACAATCCGGCAAACGAAGAATATTTATCCAGCCCCCTCATTCAGCTCTGCAATGCAGAAGATTTTGCCATTCTTCGTGATTCAGACAGGATATCGCGCTGCCGCCATGGATAAACAATATTTTTTTTCCATCATAATAAATGGTCATCACCCTTTTGTTGCTCCTTCCCAGGAATCCGGATTTTCCGAAGAAGAAAGGGATTTTTTTGAAGCGCTGTCTGATACCTGGCTGCCACTTTTGGAATTATTTGAAAATATGGAAAAGGAAGGCTTTCCATTTCAAATTGGCATGGTACTGTCTTCTTCCCTCTGTGATATGTTTCAAAACAACCGTCTCATGGAACGGTATCTACACTGGCTGGATAAACGAATCGCATTTGGCAGCCGGGAACTTAAACGATGTGCATCAAATAAAGATACAATGGCTTTGGCCGAACAATACTATAAACGGGACTGCTGGAGAAAAACAGCCATAACAGAACATTACAATATGGATCTGCTGACAGTCTTTAGCGATTTTCAAAAACGGGGACGGCTGGAGATTCTACTAACATCTGCTACCCAGAGTTTTTTGCCGTTTTATGTTTCCATGGAAGAAGCAATCAGGGCACATATAGAAACAGCACTAATCCATCACAGAAAATACTTTGGCAGGATTCCTCCTGGCTTCTGGCTGCCGGAGCTTGGCTGGACAGAAAAACTGGGAGATTACCTTGTTGAGTATGGAATTAAGTATACCATTACCAATGCACATGCATTAATCCTTGGAGATCCGCCGGCCGAAAACGGAATTTATTATCCGGTTAAAAGCTCTTCCGGCCTTGTACTTTTTGGTCAAGACTCCAGTGCAGTGCAGGATTTGGAACAAACACTGCATTCCCGGCTTGAAGTATTCCGTTCCAGCCATGATGTAGGATACGAAATATCTCAAAAAGCATTAAAACAGGTACTGGATTCCATAAACGGCCGCTGTTCTACCGGATACTGTTATTGGGCTGGCAGCGGTAAAAACAAGCGTTTATACTACAATCCACAGCTTGCAGAAGAAAAGACAGCCATTGCTGCAAAGGAATTTCTAAAACTGCGCCTAACCCGGCTGGAAACTGCATCGTTATATCTGGAGAATCCCATTAGTATTTGGACTTTCGATGCAGATATTATGCTTCGGAGCTGGTATGAAGGAACATTCTTTTTAAAAAATGTCATTAAGGAAATTATCTACGGCGAAAACAATCTGCAGCACTGTACTCCCGGCGGCTATTTGGATTCGCCAATAAGGCCTTTACAGCAAATAGAACCTTGTTTTTCTTCGGCTCTAAAAAACGGTTATGCCGAACCTTTATTGGATGCATCCAATGACTGGATATACCGGCATATTTTCCGTTCTGTACAGCGTATGGCAGAAATGACAGAGCGTTTTTCCGAAGATACAGGACTAAAAGAACGCGCTCTTAATCAGGCGGCGCGGGAACTGCTCTTTGCCCAAAGTACCGACTGGTCAAAAGCATTAAATCCTCAATATCAGGGCAGAATAAACAAGGAATATGCAAAAAAAGAACTTTTGGGCGCTTTAAGGAATTTTACCACCATTTATGAAGCTCTTGGCAGCGGTCATATTAGTACCGAATGGCTTACTTCACTGGAACGAAAACATTGTTTTCTTCCCCATATGAATCACAGGGTATTTGGACGAAAAAAGTAACTCTCCGGACAAATTTTATTCATATTCAAGAAGCTGCAAGCCTCTGATACGCTCATCAAGGCTTATAGAATCCTGTATAAGTGCAATTCCTTCTTTTGCAGGATCAAAGCGCGGATTAATCCGCAGGGCTTCTTCAAAATAATACCGGGCTTGATCTCTGTCATCATTTCTGTATGCTTCCAATCCGGAAAGGTATAATGCATCTACCCGGTCGGAAATTTCCTGTCTTCCCTGATCACCAAGGTTTATTCTTGCACTTATACTAATCCGGTTAAGCGGAGTAAACTGCGTTAATAGATCAAGAGAATAATTTACATCCAAAGCGATTCTTCCTAAATCAACTTCGCTGCCTATGGTTATCCGGTAGCCTCCATAACGTCCCAGAAAACCTGTACGCATAGATAAAAAGTTGGTTATATTTACATCTATTCCTGCCGCCCAGTAGGGTTTTTCTGACAGGGAAATATCCTGCATATTAAGGGGCACATTAAAATCAAAAGCCAGAGTTACAGGCCGGATTGGTTTATATGCAAGGGCTGCGGTAACAGAAGTGGGCAGCGGTTCATCCTTGGATAAAGGCCCCAGATTGCGGAGAACCAGACCCAAGGAAGCATTTTTTTCCCGGGCAACATACGTTTTTAAGAGATTAAAGCGGGTTAAAACTCCTATATCCGCCATTACCATAAATGCAGATTGAGAAAGACCCGATCCGGAAATAACATCCCCGTCATTATTGCCCCGGTCATCTGTATCTGAATAATCGGGCATAAAACGGAAGGCGCCCTTAAGGTTTACTCCAAGGGAAATGCCCCCAAAATAGTATCCGGCAAGGAAATTATACGATACATTAAGTGTTGCTACCCCTTCCGAATAATATCCCTTGGAAACCCGGTTGCCGTACATATTGTATTCGGAAAAGGGCAAATAAAGCCATTTTATTCCTATCCCATACCCCATATTATTCAATCTGGATGCAAAAACTATACTTTCAATCTTGGTGTCGGCTATCCAGTTATTATGGAAAAACCCCAATTCGGTATAGGTAAGCATGGAAGAACCTGCAGGATTCCATTCAATAAAGCTTAAATCGTCAGCTACTGCGGTATAAGCTGTTCCCATACCTTCGGCCCTGCCGCCCATTGGAATTCTTAGGATAGGAAAAGCAGTCAGCCCGGCATTGTCGTCCACCTTATAAAGATCGGAAATTGATCCGTAGGTTCCGGACTCAAAATCCAGTGCTCCAAGGACTGCCGGAAGGACCAAGCAATAAGCGAGAATAATATACCTGGATAAATGCCGTATTTTTGCCACTATATACTAAGTATATCGGAAAAATCCATTGTTTTCTATCATTTATTAGTATAATATAGTATAGGTGCCATTATGTGTAATTATTGGCTAACCGATAGATAATATAAGGACTATGTTATTGAAGTGTATGCTCAAAAGCACAATTCTGCTGCTTATTCTTTTTTCTCTTTTCCCCGCATTATCCCATGCCAGGGGGCAGCAGGAACAGGGAGATGTTTTAGCCAGAGCAGATGAGTATATCGCAGAAAAACGCTATAATGAAGCATTAGACATACTCATTCCTTTTGCCAAGGCAAACCCCAGACAATTTGACGAAGCCCAACATAGAATACGGCATATTGTTGGTATTAGGGAAGAATACAACATAGTAGCCCAGCAGCTTTTGGACGAAATGGAAAAGGAAGAGATTGATGATCCAACGATTATAGCCCTTACCAATTATCTTTTTGAACTGGATCCCCAGCGTATTGCAGAAACCCAGGACTTTATTAACAGAACCAGGGATCTGGCCCTCTTTAGATCCAATATCCGGCGGCTTGAACGAATATTAAACGAAGGGCAGGCTTTGGTAGAACAGGGTTCTTATGCCCAGGCCCTCCGTACTTATAATAACGGATTCTCCATTTATCAGGATGAGTTCTTTTCCGGCGCATTCGGCGCTGCAATGGAAAACCGGGTAAGGCAGAGGATCAACTACCTAAACGACAATATTACCGCATCTGCTGCAATAGCCAATTCTTTGCATGAAGCGGTTAATGCATTACGGTCATTACACAACCGCAGCGTTGATCTGCAAAATATTACCGCCTACCGGGATGTATATAACCGTATTGCAATGGAAATGGACCGTTTTACAGCTTTGCGAAACAGTTATGCTGTTACCAACGCTGCTTTTCGGGAGGATTTAGCGTTATTGCGAAGAACCAACCCGGAACTTGGTGACCGGAATTTCCTGGCTTTTGCAGTCCGTGTTATGGAAGGACGGCCGGGCAACACAGATGGTATGCTGGGCTTCTTTGATACCGTCTGGAACAATGAAATAAGCCAGGCAAGGGATATGCTCGATACCCAATCCCAGATGGCATATCTTGATGTAGAAAATGCTGCAACACTTGAGGATTATGGCAGAATTCTATTGCAGGTAAACCTGCTGACCGAACATGGTTTTTTTCCGTCAGATCTGCTGGTTCGCTGGGGCCGCTATGGAACTACCCCTACCTATGAACTTTTTAACCAGAATATACCCCAGGAACAGGCGGAACATTATTTAAAATTCCGTTCCCGTGCCGGCACTGTTCCCTACTGGACAAGCCTGGGGCAGCTTGGAAACCGCTATACTGCCATCCCCTACCAAAACAGCATAGTCCTATGGAGAAACGGAGGAAACGGCGATGAATTAATCCGTATGGAACAAGGAAACATTACTAACCTAAGGCAGATCCAGACAGATGCCATTGCATTACGCAGTCTTATTCAACAGGAAGGGGTTAGGTACAATGAACTGGAAAGCCGTTATCCCGATTCCGGATCTCTATTATATATTACCAGAGTCCTTACGGCGGTGGAAAACCTCATAAACTCCCTGACAATACGGGAAGAAAATTCCTCTATCGCACACTACACCATTGCCAATGGGCTAATGGAAAACAGGATTGCAAATAGAGAAACAGAACTGCAAAATGCTTCCTTGCTGTATGCAGGAACTGAACGGGGAAATTACCTGGCCAGATATCCTACTCAGGCAGCAGCGGAGCTTGCACAAACAAATGCCGCCATAGCCGCAGATCGGCAGACCCTCCAGCTTATTATTGATCAGCATAATAGAGAACCGGCTGCATTGGCTGCCAATAGTCAAATTAGGGCACTTAGCGATGAGGCGGCACTTATGTTGTCCCATCTGGATAGTATAGGCGCTCAAAGCCAGTCCATGACTTCAGCCGCTTCCATACTGTCTAACGACGCTGCAAATCTTCGCCGGGATGGAGACCGCTTTTTTGCAGAAGCCCAGGCAGCACTGGCCAGAAATGATTTTTTAACTGCACAGGCCAGGATACAACAGGCTACAGCAGCTTATGATCAATCCCTTGACCGGGAAGATGATGAGGCGACTCATACCAGGAGAAATATAGATGTCCACAACCTGGATAATGCCATTGCAACTGCATTAAACGAGGAAGTACTGCGCCAGGTCACAGAACTGGTGGAACAGATTCGGGATAGTTATTTTAACAATGAATTTGAACAAGCCGAACGGCTTATTACCCGGGCAGAGAATATTTGGAGGCAGACTCAAACCATAGATAACCCCGATCTTGTACATTGGACAGGTATGATCCGCATGGGACTGCGCTCCGGCCGGACCATTCCTCCCACAGCCCCCCTCTTTGCAGAAATGAGCCAGCTCTTAAGCAATGCTCAAAGAAACTATGACGAAGGCATTATATTGATGGTTTCTTCTCCAGCGCAGGGAACCCAAATGCTTACTGCCGCACGGGATAATCTTACAAGGGTTAAGCTGGTATATCCAATGAACGAAGATGCAGGACTCTTGGATCTGCGGATTGACCAGCAGCTTGATCCTAATTGGCAAGTAACCTTTGCAGCCAGGGTGGAGGATGCCAGAAACCGGGCACGAACAGCTACACCGCAGGTTAATCGGATTCAGGCAGTAAATGATCTTCGTAATTTTAGAACTATCGATCCCCAGTTTACCAACTGGGGACCAATAATTGAACAGGCGGAACGGGATGCCGGTCTTAGAGCTCCTCTGCCCAGCATAGATGATAGAAACCAGGCAGCAGCAATTGTAGCCCGTGCCGGACCCATCATAACTTCGGGAAATACAGCACAAATTCGGGAAATACAACCCGAACTTGGCCGTGCCATGCAGCTTGATCCAGACAATCAGGAAGCAAGAAGGCTTTTTACCCTGGCTGCTGCAAGTCTTAGGCAGGGAATTACTGTGCTCACCCCGGAAGCAGACAGGCTTTTCAATCAGGCTTCCCAGGCAGTAATCCAAAACAATCCCATACGGGCTCAGCAGCTTTTACAGGAAATATACGCCATTAATCAGGATTATCGTAATGTCAGTAAAGTAGTTACCTTGCAGCGGCGGGTACAGGCGATGCTATGAGCTTCAGGACTGTTTTATTCCTGGTTTTTACACTTTTTTTTACAATACACCTATCCAGCCAGGAGATGCATTGGGAAGATCCCCGGCTTTTTTCTCCCCAAAACGGCAGTTTTCCCGTTGCAGATTACCAGGGAAACTTTTCTGCAATAGCATGGCAGGAAACAAGTCCCAATGCCGGAGGCGCCGGAGGCCGAATAAGGGTAAACCTGGCTGTCAGACAGGGCATTGGCAGTTGGATTACCCGTTCCGGTATTGCAGAGTATAACTATTCAGGCCCGACAGAGCCGGCCATTTTAAGTATTGCGTTAAATGCCTATGGCAGAATACTTGTTGCAGTAGCAGCATCAGCTACAGAAACAGATATTCTTATCTCTGATGATTTAGGCGCTACTTTTACCCAAAATACCCTGGAGATGGGGTCTGAAACATCTGTTGCTCCGAGAATTTTTACCCGTACCGACGGGGGGTATATACTTTTTGTTACCCGCGGAATCAGAAGGGAAAGCCTTTCCCTTTTTTATTCACGGTCTGACAACGGAACATACTGGTCTGCCTTTCAGCCCTTTGTAACAGAACAGGGACAGATGATCAACTTGCTTCCTTCCCATACAAGCTTAAACGGCCAGGACTTTGTTATATATCAGTCCCAAATAAGCGGGGATTTAACTTTCCAGCTTTTTATGAAGTCATCAAGGGATAACGGCAGAAGCTGGTCAAACTCGGTACGAGTAAGCAATTTTCGCGATCCTTTTTTCCAAAATACCCCTCCGGATCAATTTGATAACCAGCGGGTACATTTGTCGGTGCAACAAGGCCGTCTCTTTGCTGTCTGGGAACGGCGTCATCAGGGAGGTCCTCCGCAAATTTATGCAGTTACTTTGAATACCAATGGTTCTATTTTCGGCGCACCTGACAGGGTAAACTTTGACAATGCATACTGCAATAACCCCATAGCCTTTGATCTTAGAGGAACAACCATGGTGACATGGTTTGATAACAGCCAGGGAATTAACCGGATAATGCTTTCTTTCCATACATTGCAGGGCTGGGAACGGGGAAGCGATATTTCCAGACTTGCCGGAGGAGAAGCTTCTTTTGGACGGCCGCTTATTAACGGCGACAATCTGGTGGTATTCTGGCAGGCAACCCGGCAGAACCAGAATAATATTTTTTCCATAACACCCGATACAAGCTTTGTCCAGCCCCAGCTCCTGGCACGAAATTTTACTCCCGGCAGAAGAACAACAAACAATACAGCCATTATTGGCTGGGAAGCCCCCCGTTCCGGAGGAAGCGTCCGCGGATATTCCTGGTCATGGAGCAGAAATCCTGCTGATCAACCGCCCCGCGAAATTATGAGCAGTACCACAATGGCTAATCTGGAACAAATAGCAGATCAGGACGGCATCTGGTATTTTACCCTTATCTCCCTAAATTTTCTTGATGAATGGTCGGAACCTGTCCGTATTTCATTTTTAAGGGATTCAATACCTCCGCCTATCGCCCATATTATGAGCCCGGAAACAGACGATAATGGTTTTCTTGTTTCAAATTCTTTTACCATGCAGTGGAATATTCCTCCGGGTTCCGATGTTATGGGATATACCTGGAATTTGCAATATTTGGGCAGCGCTTTATTGGTGGAAGGATTTGGAGAAGAACTAAACCGTACAGCAGCGCAGCGCTTTGCAAACTTGACCCTGCCTCCCCGTACCCTTATGGGACCGGGAAATACTGCCAACTTTGCAAACCAGGATAACGGTTTGTGGGTTTTTACTGTTTCTGCTGTAGACGAAGCGGGAAACATAGGTTTGCCTGCCCATTATTTCTTTAAAACAAATAAATATATTCCCTTTACCAATATCAGCTTTGCCGATACATACCAGGACGAAAACGGAAATACCATTATGCGTATTTTTGGCCGGGGTTTTACCGAAGATGGATTTATTACCAGGGTAATTCTTGACAGGGACGGATTGGACCCCTATGACTGGGAGTTTAGCCTAAATGAAGATTTCCATATTCAAAACGACAGGGAAATAAGCGGGCTTAATGTCAGCGATATCCCAAGCGGTGTGTACCGTATACTTTTAGAACATACCAGGCGGGGCATGTTTGTTTCCCCGCCAATAATTAGTGTAGACCAGACAGGCACGATTAAGTTTGGCGATTTTTCTCAAATGTGGCAGCCTAGCTGGACACTGCGGCAGCAAAGAACATTTACATTTAATACGACCTTCCTGGCTTTAATGCTGATCCTAACATTCTGTGTTCTGGGATTTTTTATTTCAGTCAGGGGACTTAGCGCTGCTGCAGCGGAAAGTGCGGCAATCCGGATGGAAACTATAGCCCTTCTTACAGGAGATATTATGCCCTCGGAAAAGAAAAGACGGATGACTCGAATTAAACGCAGGGGCGGAGGACTACGATTAAAAATGGCCTCATTTACCATTGCGCTTGTAACATCAGTTACAGCAATGATAGCTTCTCCCCTTTATGTAATGATGGGACGTACCCAGGAAGCGACTTTGCTTCAGGGCCTTTATGACAGAACCGGAGTATTGTTGGAATCAATTGCCACAAATGCACGGGTATTTATGCCGGCCAGTAACTATCTGGAACTAGGCTACCTTCCTTCCCAGGTTTCGGCTATTCCGGAAGCGTACTATGTAACTATTACCGGTCATGGAGAAGAACAAACAATTTTTTCGGACTATGTACTGGCTACAAACGATCTCAGCATTCTTTCTAAAATTAATACCAGTGAACTGGAAATTGGCCACTCAAGGCTTTCGGACTCTCTTTCGCCCAGAATACCCGGGATAGAGAGGGAAATGAATGAACAAGCTAGCGAAGAAATCGGCGATATAGCCCGTTCCATAAGCGAAGTAGCACGGGAAGCCTTTGAATTAATGGAGAATCCTTTCTCCACTGCAGCAGACAGGCAAAGAATCGAAGAAATCGGCATTATCACTCAAACTATGCAAAATCGTGTTATGGAAACACTATATCGGATTGGCGGTGAAATCGGTTCAGAACCGGAATTTTCCACTCAATCATTGAAGGAAAACACTCATGACCAGTATATTTTCTTTAAGCCAATTCTCTATCGATTAAGCTCCGACGAAATTTTTTACAGGGGCATGGTCAGACTGGAACTAAGCATTGAACCTATAGTTCAACAGATTAGGGTAGACCGAAGAAATATTTTAATAGTTATTCTAACTATTGCCCTGGCGGCCAATATTGTCGGTGTCATTGGAGCTTTAATAATGAGTACTCTAATCGTCCGGCCAATTACACGTCTGGTAAGCCATGTAGAACGAATCCGGGATACAGAAGACAAGACAAAACTGGATGGTGTGGACATTGTAATAAAAAGCAAGGATGAAATTGCAGTTCTGGGGAATACAATTAATGAAATGACTCAGGGGCTGGTAAAGGCCGCCATTGCCGCATCGGATCTTTCTTTGGGTAAAGAAATCCAGAAAAAATTTATTCCACTGGAAGTAAACCGCGATGGAAATAAATTAACCAGCGGTTTTAAGGATACAAAAAATGTTCAGTTTTTTGGCTACTATGAAGGTGCCAAAGGTGTTTCCGGTGACTATTTTGATTATCAGGATCTGGACGGCCGCTACTTTGCACTAATTAAATGCGACGTAGCCGGAAAGGGTATCCCTGCGGCATTAATTATGATACAGGTAGCTACAATGTTTCTCGGATACTTCAGGCGCTGGAAACCAACAGAAAAAGGCATGCACATAGAAGACCTGGTCTATCAGATAAACGACTTTATTGAAACCATGGGCTTTAAAGGCCGCTTTGCTGCCTTTACACTCTGTCTTTTTGATTCTCATACCGGCCTTCTTCGCTTTTGCAATGCAGGGGATAATATTATTCACTGGTATGATGCCTCTGAAAGAAAAATGAAAACAGTAACGTTTAGAGAAACTCCGGCAACCGGAGTACTTCCCAACTTCCTTGTAGAATCCAAAGGCGGCTATTCTGTTCAAACTCTTAATATAGATCGGGGAGATATACTATTTCTTTTTACAGACGGCATAGAAGAAGGAAAACGCCGTTTCCGCAATGCCGCTTTTGAAGATATTATCTGTGAAGAAGGAGAACGGGACACTCCTCATGCCAACCATATTGTAGGTCAAGCTGACGAAGAAATGGGTCCCGACCGTGTAGAAGCCATTATCAATGCAGCAATGAACAAAGAGGTTTATACACTTCATAAGTACCACAACCCGGAAGGGGAAAACCACGATTTACAATTTGATTTTACCAACTGCGAAGGCAGGGTAGAAGATGCAATAATGGCGATGGTGTCGGTAGAAAAAATATTTCGTATGTACAAAGACCCTAAAGC
>Ga0099364_10009673_pt1 | contig 13358 bp, 12 predicted proteins | sample TergutTh196P3_FD_73070 | JGI IMG/M metagenome (GOLD analysis project Ga0099364, IMG submission 73070) | Microcerotermes parvus P3 segment gut microbial communities from Pointe-Noire, Republic of the Congo - Th196 P3 | ecosystem: Host-associated > Arthropoda: Insects > Digestive system > Gut ...
TAAAGCATCGGCACATTATCTCGATATGTCTCCCGTGGCTGAACAAGCTAAAGGCCTTTTGAAAATCGACAAAATTTCGGTATAACTCGGCTAAAGATGTCCCCTACTTCAAGCAAAGCTAAGTGGTGGGTACGTATCTTCAAACAAGCGGTAGACATATCCCCCGCCTCGTTGAAATCATCGCTCATTCGGTTATGACCGAGCAAGCTCGGTCGTAACTCTCGTTTCACTTGATTATAATTATTGTGTGAAAACTAAAGATAGGATTTGGTAGTAATGGAATGGTCAAATGAAGATATAAGTATAACGGAGATTTATACAAAAATAAAAGATGAATTTAGAAAAACAAACATATCGGATGCCGTCAAATATATAAAACTCGCCAGACTTGCTGAAAAACACGCCATTTATAATAAAACCACTGAAAAGTCCGTAAAGATAGCTTTCGTAGGCACAAATAGCATACAGTTTATATGCAAGGTTCTGAAACTGTTTTTGTTTATTAAACATGGCATATACGCAGATATTTACGAAGGGGATTATGCCGGAATCACAAATGCGGTGTTAGACGAAACTTCGGGGTTGTATGGATTCTCACCTGATGTGGTTATAATGATACCTGACATTAGCGATATAAAAGAATTTCCGCCGTTGTTTGCGGATAGTGCGGAAACGGAAACTGCGTTAGAAGTAAATGTCGGTTTTTATACGGGTTTGTGGGAAAAACTACTAAGAACTGGTGCACACATTTTACAGGCGAATTTTATTGCTCCACCGATTAATCAACTTGGAAACCTAGAGGGGAACTATAGTTTTTCGAAGGTTTCTTTTATCCAAGCTCTTAATCTCAAATTAATACAGAAAAAAAAGAACAATGTTACATTCTTGGATTTTAATGCCCTTGCGTCAAATTTAGGCAAACTAAAATGGTTTGACTATAAATCATATTTTCTATATAAACAGGGATTCAACCTTGATTTTTTAGGCAATGTGTGTGAACTGATTTGTATCCAAGTAATTGCGCTTTTAGGAATTACAAAGAAGTGCCTTGTGCTTGACCTTGACAATACACTTTGGGGTGGAGCTGTAGGAGATTGTGGCTTTGAAGGCATCCAACTTGACCCACAGGATCCTCTCGGCGAAGCATATAGATTTTTCCAGAATTACATTTTGGAATTAAAAAATCGCGGCGTTATTATAGCTGTTTGCAGTAAAAATGATATCGAAACAGCAAAAGAACCGTTTGTTAAAAATAAGAATATGTTGTTGAAACTTGATGATATTTCATGTTTTATTGCTAACTGGAATGACAAAGCCACAAATATATTGCGTATAGCGGAAGAATTGAACATAGCAACAGACAGTATGGTGTTTTTCGATGACAACCCTGCGGAACGTGAAATAGTTAAAAATAATTTGCCGGAAGTTATGGTGATAGACGTACCTTATGATCCCGCTGATTATGCGTCAGTTTTAAATAGTGCATATGCTTTTGACTGGATTCAGATAACAGAAGAAGATTTAGGCAGAACATCGTCTTATATAATAGATGAAATACGCAGAAAACTGGAACGGAAATTTATTGACTACAATGAATACTTACAAACGCTTGCGATGAGTGCGGACATAGGGTTCCTTGACAAAAAACGTATTCCGAGATTCACACAATTAATAAATAAAACCAATCAGTTTAATTTACGAACCAAGAGGTATTCAGAATCCAAAATAGCAGAACTCATGAATCGATCGGAGTATCGGCTTATTTATGTGGAATTGAGTGATAAATTCAGTGATTACGGACTGATTTCATGTGTAATTCTTAAAGCAGAGGAAATGGAATGCTTTATTGATACATGGCTTATGAGTTGTAGGGTTTTTAAAAGAGGGGTAGAAGATTTAGTTTTTAATTTCATAGTTAAAACAGTTAAGAGTTTGAATTGCAGTAAAATTATAGGTGAATATATACCAACTCTAAAAAACGCAATGGTAAAGGATTTTTATTTGGAACTTGGCTTTAAAAGAGTAGAAATCAATAGCTATGTTTTTAGAAATTTGGAAACAAACGAGAAGAAAACATATATTGAATTGGAGGGAGAAGATGAAAAATGAGCACAATTGACACGTTGCGAGAAATCTTCCGCGATGTTTTTGATGATGAAAATATTGAGATATGTCCGGAAATGAGCAATCTCGACTATGAAGAATGGGATTCTTTGACTCATATTCAGCTTATTGTTGCTGTAGAAAGAAAATTTAACATTAAATTTTCGACCGACGAAGTTTTGAAGTTAAAAAATGCAAGCGATTTTGTTACTTTTATTGATTCGAAACTCATTTAGCCCTGCGTGAGCTTGCATATAACGAAGGGATTGTAATTGCATGAGCAAGATTAAAGTATTTTTTTCATTAAATATTTTTCAATTTATATCATATAATTTTTTTCGTAAAAATATAACTCGAGACAAAAATTGTTATATTGTACCTTACAGGGGCACTATTATAGAGTTTGATAAAACTGCTAAAATCGATCTTCACGACAATCTGTTTCTTAATGTGGCAAAACTTCCTCACTCAAGAGCTGAGTGTTATCTTAGGTTAAAAAAAGGAGCGGAGATGGTTGTAACCGGCAAAGTAAGAATACGTTATGGCACTACTATTGACATACGCACAAACGGAAGTTTTGTTATTGGTAAATGCAATATAGCCAGCGGTGCTGTTATAACCTGTTCGAAAAAAATAAGCATCGGAAACAATTGTAACATAGGGCGAAATTGCATGATTTATGATAGCGACCTTCATAAAGTGGTCGATGATAGCGGTAATGTATTAAATTATCCACGAGAAGTTATAATAGGTAACAACGTATGGATTGGTGTAAAATCTACAGTTTTGCGAGGAGCTAAACTTAAAGATGGCAGCGTTGTAGGTGCCAATTCACTTGTAGTAGGTCGCGTAAAGGAAAAAATTCTTGTTATGAATGAGCCTGCGCGGGAGATTTCCAAAATAAATTGGATAAGAGAGGGTTTTGAAAATGATTAAACAGGTAATAATTTTATGAAAGCTCTAATAATCGCGGCTGATGCTGTAACACCCGATTACATAATTGAAAAGCGTTCATTGTTTCCGAATATTTGCGGCATGATTGAAAATGGCGCGGTATGTACGTATTCCTCGTATGTTCAGAAAGGATATGAGGGTTCTTATTCATCGGAGCAAAACTGGGCATCAATATATACCGGATTGCCCCCAAAAGAACACAACGTTAATTTTAAGGAAAGCAAGCTGGTTCCGCCTAAAATGCGAGAGTTTGAAGGGCTGCGGCCATTTTGGGAAATGCTTAACGAAAATAGCCTGACAGTGGGACTCTGGGCTGCCAATTGTTGTGATGAGCCTATTGAGATTGATGGATATACCATCTCTTGCAAATATGAGCCGATTTTTTCCCCGACAGAAAATCGGGAAGCTCCGCGTAAGATATTGGTGTGTGAAAAAGATAAGCCCATGCTGAGATTTGTGGATGGGGAACCTCCACCGAGGTTATATCCCAAAACCTTGAAACAACAGGGTTTTACTTTTGAGCAACTGAAATACGATCCGGATTTGGTCGATATGGTCGCAAACGAGACTTCCTTTCAAGCGATGTTAGAGAATTTTGACGCTGAACTGCGTTTTTGGGTTACCGCTATGAGGAAAGCTCAACGAGAAAATTCTGTTGATGTCGTGTATTTTTTTACTCCAACAACTGATATTCTTACGCACTTCGTTCTTTATTGTGATGATAACCCGATTTTGATAAAAGCGTATCAAATGCTTGATCGGTATATTGGCGAGTTTATTGAGGAATTCATGCCGGAGTTTACCGTTTTCATGTCAGATCATGGGCATCAAAACTTCAAGTATTTAGTGAAATGCTCTGATCCGACCGTACAATGGGAGGCTTTCGCGGCGCGGGATAAAGCGATTTGGATGAAAAACGGCTATATTGCCTTCGAAGCACTGAACGGTGGCTTGTTATTTACAGCCCATTCATTAAAAGGCGTATTTATCGTAAACGGTAAAGGGGTACGAAATACTGAGATCAATGAAATGCGTACGCTCGACATTTACCCGACTTTGCTTGAAATGTTTAATATAAAAGTGCCTGCCGGGCGTACGGGGTATGTGGCAGACATTTTTGACAGACCTGTAATAAATACGGAACGATTGTTAAAACCTGAGACTGTTCAGTATAAAAACATCGCACTCTTACAAACGCATGAAGTAAGCGTGACTGACATTATTTTGAATGAGCTGTATCTTGAAAACCGTTTCACGCATATCACGCTAGTAGGTGAAACAAAATATGAGGAGATATTCAGAAACAATCCTCGCGTGTCTGATTTTGTTCCGATTGAGAATTTTGACGCAGAACAGTTCGACGAAGTGTACTGCGGCTTTTATAACGAAACGACAAAACTTATGAAACATATAAGGGTGAAATAGCGTTTATATTAAGCTAAAAAAATTGGAGAAACAAAATATTGAAAAGTTTCAAAGAAGAATATGCTGAAATAAAGTTGTTTTGTGAGAGTGATGAGTTTAGGCGAGAAATTGAATGCACAAAGCAGCGATTATTGCGTAAGCCTGTTGTATTATATGGAGCCGGAGCGGTAGGGGTGTCAGCGGCAGGTGTTTTTAAACATTATGGGATAGAGGTAAATTGTTTTTGTGACAAGGGTAAGGTTGGCGTTCAAAATGAAACAGGATTACCTATTATCTCGCCTCAAAAATTGCTAACGGACTACAACGATTCAAATATTATAATCTGTTCTGTCAATTACGCGGAAGAAATTGAAAGAGATTTGCTCGAGTTGGGAATATCGCAAATGTCGATATTTCCAAAGAGGTTTCTGAATTTCCACAAGATGACAACCAAAGATGTGTTGCCGCACCTTAATGGTTATGAACACGCATACGGATTATTCAGTGATGATAAATCAAGAGAGGTATTGCTTGGGCGGTTAAAGTGCTACTTAACCCCATTTCCATTAACATTATGTCAGTTAACGGCAAGTCCGCTAATATCGCAATACTTTGACTCGAAAATCATTAAACTGACGAGTGCTGAAACTTTTGTGGATTGTGGAATGTATACAGGAGATACAGCAAAACAGTTTTTTAAGCAGGTTGATGAAAAGTATACGCATTATTATGGCTTTGAACCGGATAAAAAAAATTACATTATAGCAAATAGTAATTTGACAGGGAAACAAAATGTGACACTGATTTCAAAAGGATTGTATAATAGTGAAACCCGATTGCGTTTCAACGGAAACATTACAAGCAGCTCAGGCTTTGATGAGGCAGGTTGTGGAGACTTTGTTGAGGTAACATCGCTGGATTTATATTTTACGGAAAAACCCATACCGTCATTTATTAAAATGGATATTGAAGGCATGGAATTGCAGGCATTGAGGGGCGCAAAGAATATTATTCGAGAGTATAAACCAAAGCTTGCGATATGTGCTTACCATAAACCTGAGGATCCTTACACATTATTGGAGTTGATAAAAAGCTATCGTATTGATTATAAATTTTATTTGCGGCATTATACAAATTCGATATATGAAACAGTATTGTACGCAGTTTAAGTTTGAAAACATAAACAATTTCAGGGGCAAGTGAGAAATATGACAAAGAAGTATCTTTTATACGGACATGGAGGTTCATACAATCATGGTTGCGAGGCATTGGCACGCGCTACGATTGAGTTACTCAGGCGTGTAACTCCGGAATATAAGATAACGCTATCAACGCACTTTGCGGCTCAAGACGTAGAGTTCAATCTGAATGTTGACGCGTTTGTTGAGCGTAATATGCACGGAAACAGCAACGGAGAAGTATATGCCCCTACTATTGAAAAGATAATGCCTAGCGATATATGTGCCATAATAGGCGGGGACAATTATTGCTATCCCAACTGGCAGCGTTACGCGGAAATACACTACAAGGCATTGGAACGGGGCGCGACAAGCATACTATGGAGCTGCTCGATAGAGCCGGATATGATTGACGCGGAAATTTTGGAAGTGTTACGGACACATCACTTGATAACGGCAAGGGAGAATGTAACATATAATGCGCTTGTCGAACGGGGCTTGTCAAATGTCATAAAAGTTTCCGACATTGCCTTTACTCTGGAACCTGAGCCGGTAGAGTTTAGTGTGGAGAATTTTACCGCGCTGAATTTCAGCCCGCTGATAATGAGAAAAAATAGCGTAGTTGCAGGCGCGTTTCAGAGTTTAGTTGATTATATTTTGTCTGAAACAGATATGAACATAGCTTTGGTGCCTCATGTCGTGATGCCTGTAGACAACGATTATGAAGCTCTCAGTGGGATAAAGATATCTGACGAGGCGCGTGTGGTATTGGTTTCAGATAAGCTGTCGGCAGGGCAGTACAAATATGTTATTTCTAAAGCAAGATTTGGCGTGTTTGCCCGCACTCACGCGGCGATTGCGGCGTACTCGTCGATTGTGCCGACATTAGCGATTGGGTATTCATCAAAAGCGCAGGGTATAGCTTCAGATTTGGATATGTCAAAATATGTTCTTAACATAGATGAAATATCTAGTCAGCAGGATATTATAAATGCATTCTTGAAACTGACAAAGGATGAAAAACATATAAAAACCAAGCTCACGGAGCAGATGCCCCAATATATAAAAAACGCCGCCAATGAGCGTGTTTTGGAATTTCTCATGTGTAAAGAGAAACGTCCGTGACATTCATCAACGGCGGTCATGGCGCGGTGCGGGATATTTGCGAAAAACTCCTCAAGCGAATGGGTAAGTATGATAAGTTTTTGGAAGCCCTTTGTATTGACATATCATTGCATTAACAATATAATATTAATGACTAAATAATGAAATGAGGGGTCAATAATGGCTAAGACAATTCAAGTTCGTGTGGATGATCATCTGAAAGATTCGGCAGACAAGCTCTTTTCGTCACTTGGTCTTGACACATCAACAGCAATACGTATGTTTTTAGTTGCCTCAATGGAAGCATCCGGTATACCTTTTCAAATAAAACGCTGCACAGATAGAGACTTTAACATCCGCGAGGCAATCGAGCGAAGACAATCAGGTGAGCGTTTTTATTCTATCGAAGAGTGTATTGCGGAAATGGATAATGCCATAGCGGAGGGCGTTAACTATGCCACAGTCTGAGTATACGGTAAGTGTTGACGCTAACGCTAAAGATAAAATGGTAAAACACACAAAATTTCTTGCCCAAGTAAGTGTTCCGGCGGCTCAGCGGTTACGAGATGCTTATTATTCCGCGTTAAAATCCCTTGAGGTAAATCCGCAACGTTGTCCGCATTATCAATCAAGCGTTTTCATTGAAAATGAATTGCGTTTCTTAATCTTTTCAAAAAGATACCGCATTGTTTTTGAAGTTGTTGACAATTTGGTATTTGTATATGATGTTCAGGATGCCCGTCAAGACGTAGATAAGAACTTAATTTAATCCGCCGCCTACATATCGGCGACGACCTCAACGACGATGCAGAATCACCCGCCTGCCCCGCTGATGCCGTAGCGGAGATTCGCTAATAGCCGGTGGCCCAAATGCCGGGGGATGTGAGCGAATCGTTGCTTATCTTCAAGTCTAAACCCAACGCCATCGTAATCTGCGGGCTGAAATCATAAAGCATATGCCGATTGTGGCCCGATGATTCCCTCCAACTTGAAAAGAATCTATCAGCGGATGCCCTCGCGTCGTTTGGGTCGATAGTGCGGGCACTGGCGGCATTCTCGGCAAATCGTGTATTCATAGTGTTCTGCGAATTGTGCCAACCGCTCCCGGCTTCGCTGCCGTCCGGCCTGGTGTGGCTAAAGAGTATCCGCAATTCTGCGGAGCGAATGTCCGCATATTGTTGGAGCGACTTGTTCTCTGCCAGTTCCCTCAGCCCGTTGGCTCTCCTATGGTTGTTCACAAGAAAATAAAACTCTTGGCGAATCTCATCGGCATAAGCTGCCAAGTCAACCGCATTCACAAGCAACTCGCCCCTGACACCGTTCGATGCCGTTGCGGTCACAGTTATCTCGCCGCCACGGTTGACCGATACGGTGTCCGGCTGCAACAGGGCTGCGCCGCTCACATCAAGGGTGTATTCCTTGTCGGTCGCGTCTTCCGGAAAGATTTGGACGGAGAACCGAAACTGCTCCCCAGTTTCAAACAGCTTTCTATCTGTGGTGACGCTGATACCTGTCACAGGTACTATCACCGTCACCTCGGAATACGCGCTGATGCCGTCAACCGTACACGTAACCATTGCAGTTCCCGCGCCTACTGCCCTAATTACCCCGTCGTTGGAGACGGTGGCTACGCCCGGGTTGCTCGATGAAAATTGGGGAGCCTTGTTCGTGGCGTTCGAGGGATATATGCTTGGCGTCAACTTAGCATCGCTATACCGCTCCATTGTCAACGCTCCGAAATTCAGCTCTACCCTTTCCACGGGGATAAATGATATGGTTACAGTTTTTGAGGCAGCCTCCCATCCTACGACCGCTCCGAAACTCTCTGCGACCGCCCTTGTCGGCACCATCGTCCTCCCGCCTATGCTCTGCGCGGAGACATCGAGGTAAACCCATTGGCCATTTCGGTAAAGGCTGTTGCTCCCTATCTGCAAAGTGACGGTCACATCATGCCTCACGGCGGTTATTGTCTTTGTAGACTGCTCATAGTTGACAGTAGCACCAAGTGCCTCAAAAATCACCCTGAGCGGAACCAGAGTCCTGCCGTCCTTCGATATGGGCGGCTGATCGAACACCAACGGCGTGCCGTTCAGCTCAACGCCGATGCCCGATGCCGATGCCGATGCAGTAATGCCGATTGTAGTTGCAATGGCAACGCTGATCAGCAGCGCGAATAGTCTGCCGGATATTTTCATTTCCTTATCCCTCTCTTTCGTACTGTCATTGCGGGCTGTACGATCACGTCTCGCCACGCAAGGACAGGTGTGGGGTAGATAGGCGGAACCTCACGTTCTGATTTTTTGAAAGACTCACATCACAAATACCAACGTTAAGATACTAACACATATCGTCAGGCATTGCAATTTGATTATTCTGTGAAAATAATCGTCTTGCTTTTTATCGTATTTGCTGTATAGTATGAGGGGGCTGAAATACGCAATCTAAATTACGCGAATACGCGAAGGAGACGTTGTATGCAACTTTTCACGAAACTGCGCCATGTTTTTGACCGTGATACTAAAATCAAATTATTGCTTCTGCTCATCGCGATCATCATCGGCGCAATGCTTGAGACACTCGCGCTTTCGCTCATATCACCGTTTATCTCAATATTGCTTAACAATACGATAATTGAGACGAATCGGTATTTGAGTTTTGTTAATGATCTGCTCGGATTCACAAGCACAGCCGGGTTTTTAGGTTTTCTCACTTTTATGCTCGCCGCTGTTTATGTATTCCGCGCAGTCTACGTATACATAGTATCAAAAGTGCAATACCGTGTCATCGCCCGACGTCAGGCAAACCTGTCCGCTCAACTGTTGCGTAAAATTTTGGGTTATTCTTATCTTTACCATACCAAAAAGAATTTGGCGGAGCTGCAAACCATTGTCACAGGTGATGTCGGTAATATGTTTGGGTTGGTAAACAACATTTTCCTAATGCTGACCGATTTGTTTATGTCTTTGTTTATAGTGCTTTTCCTTGCTATCGTCTCACCGTTGATGACTGCTTTTGTGCTTACATTATCCGGCATCTGTGTCATTCTTTATATGAAAGCCTTCCGCAGAAAAGTCAGGATCACGGGTATCAAGCAGAGGGAAGCATCGATAGGCATGAGAAAAGCGGTCAATCAGTCTGTAGGTGGTATCAAAGAGGTCAAGGTGCTTAGGCGCGAGGATTTTTTCATACGTTTTTTTGTCAAAAGCAGCAATGTGTTTGTGAAGTACAGTACGCAATTTCAAGTCCTCAACGCTATACCCAAGCTTGTCATCGAGACTATATGTTTCGGCGGAGCGTTATTGGCGATAGGGTTTCTTATTCTCGGCGGCGCGGATATCACGGGGCTTGTTCCGCAGTTGAGCGTATTTGTATTAGCGGCGTTTCGGCTGCTGCCTGCTGTCACAAGGCAGGTGGGCATGGTCAATAGCATTATCACCGGCATCCCCTCTGTGGACGCTGTGTATAAGAGCCTTTTTGGGGATGATAAATATGCTCACGCCGCTTCGTTGGATGCGGTTTCGTTGGAAAAAAACGCGGAGGCACGCCTTGAAAATGGTGTCGCCGCCTCCGACCCCTGTGATATCTCTATCGTCAATGTGACTTTTCAATATCCCGACACAAATGTGCCGGTGCTTTCTGATGTGTCGCTAACGATACCGCATAGAAAATCAGTCGCGCTGATCGGCCCTTCGGGTGCGGGTAAGAGCACTTTGGCGGACATCATACTCGGTATACTCGCGCCGGATGCCGGCGGTGTGTTCTACGAGGGCAAGTCCATTCATCATAATTTCGACGAATGGAGCAGCCGCGTGGGATATATTCCGCAACAAATTTACTTGCTTGATGAGAGCATACTCGCCAATGTCGCCTTCGGGATAGCCCGTGAGGACATAGACGAGGCTAAAGCGTTGTATGCGTTGGAACAAGCACAACTCGGTGAGTTTATCTCCACACTCCCAAATGGAATCGAAACAGTCGTCGGAGACAGGGGTGTGCGCTTATCCGGCGGTCAACGGCAACGGATCGGTATTGCCAGAGCGTTATATAATGACCCTTCAATCTTAGTTTTGGACGAAGCGACATCTTCACTTGATACCGAGACGGAAAAAGCCGTAATGGAGGCGATAGAGCGATTTCAAGGCGAAAAAACAATGCTCATAATCGCCCACAGACTGAGCACTATAGAGCATTGTGATATTAAGTATCGGGTTGAAAACGGAGGGGTTGTTCGGAGTTAGGGGTTGGGAAATCCTAAATCCTAACTAATAACCTTCGCTTTTTGCAGTGCTATTACTATTATTGGGATTAGGGCGATGTGTACTATTAGGGCGGGGATGGCGTCGGTGAAGGCAGCGGCGGTGAAGGTTTGGGTTGCCGTGAGGAATATGCTGACGGATGCGGTCGCGCCTGTCACTATGGCCATTGCGGCGCCAAATACTATACGTCCTAAGATCATTGCGGTGATCAATGAGATATAGATGTTTATGGTCTTTTTGGGAAGCGCGGCGTACAATGCGCCTGAGATAAGGCCATATGTCATAAGCTCATAACTCATGGAGACCGCCATCGGTATCATTGGCGGCATACCAAAAATCGCTGAGCGCATCAGCGGCGCGATGAGACCAATAATCGCGCCATGCATAGGCCCGCTTACAAAACCGCATAACAAAACGGGGATATGCATGAGACCAAGCGCGGAGCCGAGCATTGGGTTTTGTCCGGTGATAAGCGGGAGCAGCATACATAACGCAAGGCACACCGCAGATGATGTCATACGCCTCGCGCTGAAAGTTTTTTTAGTGTTTTCCATAATGTGCCTCCTATTAGGGGTTAGGATTTAGTTCATTCAATTAGGAATGAGGAGTTAGGGATTAGGGATTAGGGATTAGGAGACGGGGGAACGGTTTTTTAGGATTTAGGATTTAGGAGATGCTTGGTTACGTCTGGATTGCCGCGTCGCTGCGCTCCTCGCAATGACGGGGGCGTTAACCTTCTTCTAATACTATATCACAGGATTCTTGGGTTTTGAAGGTTTTGAAGTATTCGTTTTCCATTGGGAGCCATAGGTCGGTGAATTTTTTGTAGAGTTCCGCGCCGCGTTCTTGTAGGCGTGTTTTTTGTTGTTCAGAATCGATCCGCATAAACACTTTTAAGTCATAAAGACTTGCAAAAAGAGGGTGTATGCTGTATACACCCTCTACAATGTTCAGAGCGTTTGGCTTTACGGATATAGGCTCGGCGAAACTTTGGGTTTTGCAGTCATACGGGCGGTATGAGAACGGCTCTCCGGCTCGGAGCGGTCTTAATACCTCGGTGCTAAAGCGTTCATAGTCAATGTTGCCGCCCGGTTCCGCCAGACGCTGCGGGGTTCTTTGAGAAGGCTGAAGAAAGAAGTCGTCCATGTGGATGAGGTTGCATGAGTATTGGGATCGGAGCCTCGCGGCGAGTGTTGATTTACCCGCCGCGGAGTTTCCGTCTATCGCCAGTAATATATGCGACTTGCCGCGAAGGAGCTTGTCTATTGCGGAATATAATTTTTCGTATTGCATTTTCTTAATATCTGCTGCGTTTGTGGTAGTGGGTGTGTAGGACTTTGTGGGCGATTTCGCTGCCGGGTTTTTCCAGAAAATCGTCATATAGTTTTTTGATCGATGGGTTTTCGTGGGCTTTTCTTAAAGCCATGCCTTTATCTTCTTTGTAGAGGCTTGCAGCGCGTAAGGATTTGAGGTCTACGAAGTTACGTTTCGCGGAATCTACGACAGGCTGACCTCCGCCGTTTACACAGCCGCCCGGGCAGGCCATGATTTCGACGAAATGATATTCTTTCTCACCGCTCTTGATGCTTTCCAAGAGTTTTCTTGCATTGGCAAGCCCGGAAACAGCCGCTACCTTAACTTCTAAATCGCCGATTTTATACACGGCTTCTTTGATGGATTCTGTGCCGCGTACTTCTTTGAAGTCGAGGCTCGGCGGCTCGCCGCCCGCAATCCACTCATATGCTGTACGCAACGCGGCTTCCATGACGCCACCCGTTGCGCCGAAGATAACCCCCGCGCCGCTTGCCACACCAAAAGGCGTGTCAAATTCTTCATCTTCAAGCACGGCAAAATCAATACCCGCCCTGTCTATCATACGGGCAAGCTCTCTTGATGTGAGCGCGACATCTATGTCAGGATATCCGCTCGCGTCTTCGTCTTCGCGTGTGGATTCAAATTTCTTGGCTGTACAAGGCATTATACCTACTACAAAAATGTCTTTTGGGTCTACGCCGATTTTTTTGGCATACCAAGTCTTTGCCACCGCGCCAAACATCTGCTGCGGCGATTTGCATGAGGAAAGATTGGGTATAAACTCAGGGAAGTAGTGTTCGCAAAACTTCACCCAGCCGGGCGAACAGGACGACAGCAAGGGTAATGTGCCGCCGGTGGTGACACGGTCAATAAGCTCCTGTGCTTCTTCCATGACGGTGAGGTCTGCCGCAAAGTTTGTGTCAAACACGCCGTCAAAACCGATGCGCCTCAATGCCGCTACCATTTTTCCCTCAACATTTGTGCCGATCGGCAAACCAAAAGCCTCGCCGAGTGTGACACGAATCGATGGCGCGGTCTGTACGAT
>Ga0099364_10009674_pt1 | contig 13358 bp, 18 predicted proteins | sample TergutTh196P3_FD_73070 | JGI IMG/M metagenome (GOLD analysis project Ga0099364, IMG submission 73070) | Microcerotermes parvus P3 segment gut microbial communities from Pointe-Noire, Republic of the Congo - Th196 P3 | ecosystem: Host-associated > Arthropoda: Insects > Digestive system > Gut ...
AGCGGTTTTACATCAAACATTTTGACTCTTCCGTCATCAAAGTAAACACTAACGGTAAAATCATCGTGCGGTTCAACCATAAAAACACTTGGCCATTCCACAGGTTTCCCCTCCTTTACTGTTATTACAAAGGCTTGATTTTGTTGAATTTTATTTCGCCTTCCGAATTTAATAACTCCCAATTTTCAAGCAATTCTTCTTTGTGAAGTTCATACCATGCAGCAACAAGACGTGCTTCTTTTTTAGGTAGATTGCCTTTAAAGAAAACTCCATCAACAATATCAAACAATGCTTTTTTATCGCTGCATTCAGCGTGAAAATGTGGTGGAGTGTGGTCGTTTGCATACATGGTAATTCGGATACCATAAAATCTTGATAATTCGGGCATAGACACCCTCCTTTGGATTTCGAGTTAAGTTATTCAGTCCATATGTCGTTAACACAAAACATAATAGTAAAATATCCAATTTCAGATACTTGTATGTTAGTTTCATCTGACAAATCTATGAGTTTTGAAAACAACTCCTTGTTTTTTTCAGATATACTAAACCCCTTATCATCAATATCAACGCTTGTATACGTAAACGGCATACCAGAAGACGGAGGATTAATTTTTATTTTTGCGTGTTTACAGTCCTTGAATAACATAATGCATAGCATAATAATCTCATTGTACTTGCTAAGTTTATCTTCGGAAATGTTCGTTCCTTGTATCTTTACAGAATCCATTGAACGCTGTAATTGTTTGATAATATCTTCCGCAACCTCAATCATTCTTTCATCTTTTTCGTCTTCAGTCATACCGGCGTATATATCATTTATGTCAAAACTAAGGTCGTCGAGTTTTTCAAAATTTTCCAATATCTGTACCTATCCTCTCTTTTTTTATTCATTATATCATATCGTTTTTCTTTTGTCAATGCTTTTTTGAAAATATTTTCAGAATTAACCTCCAGTAAACAGAACATAAAAAAAAAATACGCTCTATAAAACCGTCTACTGTGAAACGTCCAGTCAGGAAGTAAACGGTTCTAACAACGTATTTTGAGTATTAAGTAAACTTGACTACCTACAGCCGTTATTACAGCCATTCTGTCAAGTTATAAGCGGAAGTGCCGAATGACGAGAACACCAGATAATATCAGCTCTTGCATAGACAATACCAACGTCAATACCAAACGCAGACAGTTTTTCCTCAATGTCATATGGATCAACATCTTTGTCCACACAGTAGGTGGCAAAAATATCAGCCATACCCTTAAGTTCTTTACGGAGTGCATCATATTTAACCAAATTGGATTTAATCCAGTGATTACAAGTGCACTCTTCGCAAACCCCTAAGTCGAGAGGTCTGCCGCATTCTTTGCAAGTTGCGGCGGATTCCGCCTCTATAGCTTCAGCAGTGCAAATGTCATAGTCAACATAGCGTTTCATAGTGAAACCTCCTTGAAATAATTGACAGCAAAAAGCCGCCTAAAGGATAGTAGGGTCTCGAAACCCTAAGCAGTCGTGGAAGTAAAGACTTCCACAGTCTCTGATTCATCAGGGCATAAAAAGCCGTCAATGGGCTATGGAGAACCCAAAGACTGCACGGTACAGCATCAATAAATGAGCATAACTATACCCGAACTTAAAATGTGTTTGGCTCCGAATCACAGAAAGGTGTTTATACAATTTTACCTTTACCAAAATATTCAGATTGCGACTGCATATGGTGCAGATCTACTCTTTCACCTTTTTCATTTTTACCGTTTGTCCAGTTACCGGTTTGTTGCATAGTATTGGCTTTTTCAATTTTTGTGCCTTTGAAAGATGGTTTGACATAATTCAAAATTCCGTCTTGAGTTTTGCCGTAATTACAAGGTGATGTCATGTTGAAACAATCGCCATTATTGTACACACCTTCTTTTTTCGACTGTTTACGCAAACGGTATTCGCTACAGAATGTATCTACCATATTTTGCATATTAGCAGACCTATCACGTGGCGCACCACTCATAGAGACACCAGATTTTCGCCGCCTATCTTCTTCTAATTCAAAAGAAGTAGCACGAACAACGGAATGCCCTGCAAATATACGTTTTAAAGTTGTGCGATAAAGGCGGTCAAAAAAAGTAGGGGCTTGATTTCTGAAAAATTTCCGTCTATCCCAAACACCCTCACATATCATAAAATACACAAAAGTATAAGGATTTTTGCCGCCTTGAAAGGAATCATCGGTATGCACAAAACGAATAGTTTTGGCAGGTTTCCCGTCAAGGGATATTTTTTGCACACCAAAAAGAAACCCTGTTTGTAGCATAAAGCCGTCAAGGTCATAAATATATTTCGCCACACTAATTGAATTTTTTCATAATAATACCATCCTTTATATATTTTTTAACTATGAATTAACATAAAAAATACACCTTGCACAAATCAAGGTGTAAAAGTATGTAAGGAAAACACCCCTTGAAAAATCAAGGGGGTATCCGCGCCACTGCTATTTTTGGGATTTTTTTCATCATCTACATTTTTAACAATGCCGTCAAGTTTGTAGCTAATCCATTTTTGCAAATTGTCTACACAAACCCCTACATCAGCGACAATATAAGTAGACAAGTTTTTTCTGTCCTCACTTATGCAATCAAGGGAAAGTTTCTTGACGGTTTCAAGATCAAAATACACTTGTACTTTACCAGTGACAGAAAATTCTGCTTTTTGTGCTTTAAAGAATTTACGAAATTCTTTGCGGGCTTTTTCGCACCCCTCAAAAGTTTTTACACCTGTAGTAAAATCAGGTAAGCACTCAAGGCGAATAGTGTTATAAACACCACTTGATTTTAGCGTGTTATAAACACCATTGACTACATCAAGAGTAGTCAAGATTGATGTTATTAAATCGTCAGTAATGATGCAAGTATCACCGTATGATGCTAAAAAATTAAGATTTTTTTCAGCCTCATAACCTACATATTGAGATAGCCGCAAAGCCTTAGAATTGGCAGAAAAAACAGTTGTAGAGGGTTTACCGTTTTTACCCGGCTTGTATTCAGCAATACCGCGAAAAAAGGTGAATTTGTCAAAACCTATACAGATACAAAGATTAGCAAGGATTTTTATGTCTGCTAAGTGGTAACTACTCACTATACCGCTAACCGCTATTGTTATAATTGTCTTGTCTGTCTGCCCGCTTGATAATCGTTTTAACATTTACAGCATAATACAATTATAACAATATTATATCAACCGTCAATGAGGTTAATTTTTTATTCATTATTCCTATACAACGATTCGCACCGTTTATACTTGATTCATCTGTAGTTGCAAGTCAAGGCGGTTTTTGTCGTGCGGTATGCACAATCTAAACTTATTCGCTATTACTAACTACTATCAAGGTACAACCCTTTACTATGCTTTATGTCATGCGTGGGGACTGTCATAGTAACACTATAACAGGCTGTAGGGGTAATTTATGAGGTCTTAACCTTGTCAAGCATTGTGTTAAACACCAATACAGTAAAACAAAGTCAAACGCTTATAAGAAACTCTATAAGCAACAACCTATAAGCTACATACAACATAGTTTACAAGGGTATATATTATATTTTCAAGGTACTTGCGACAAAGCAGTATACATAGCATATTAAAGCGGAATTACTTTATAGGGTATATACAACTTTGTAAGAGAAGTATTCGCCGTGCGTTGGTAATGTTTACAGTCTTGAATAATTAGCGGTGTGGGTTGCGGTTCGATGAGTGCCTTTTACCTCATGCCATGCCTTGACTGTAATTGCATTATAACATGGATTTTTGAATAGTCGTTTTGTATTGTAAGCGGGGTCACGCCCCCGCACGGCGACTGCCAGTCGTGGCGACGGAGCCGACCCGACCGTCAGGAATTCTGTTATTTTTGAGAGGAGTGTATTGGGGTGAGAGATTCAAATTGTGGTTTAATTATTTGTATCAATCGGATTATAAGATTAATTAAAGTCAATTCACTAACTCGTGAATTTAGTTAGAATATTATGTATATAGAAATAAGAGGGAAACGCACCCTAAAAACGGCTTGGTTGAGCCATTTTTGTCTCTCGGAGAGTACAAATTTGTCCGCGAGACATCTGAAAACATTGTAGAATTAATATTAAAAGAAAGGCGAAATATGGATAAAAAAAGAGTTAAAAATGCCGTATTGATTACACAAGATAAATACGGCGACCCGGTCTATGGGACTGACACGTTCGGTATATAATCCTTGGATAAAGAAAATGATAGAGTTTGGTTGCGTTGAATTTAAAGGAAATACTGTAGTGATTAATAACAGTTTATTTGGCAAAGGTGGTCTCAAAGAAATACATAAACCCGAAAAAACAAAAATGGTTCGATTGTTTATAGATGCTATAAGAGAATTATATCAGAACATCAATCATGTTGACCATTATAAAATGGGTTTGTTGTTGCAAATGATTCCTTACATAAATCCTCATTTTAACTGCTTATGCAGAAATCCACACGAAACCAATGCGAGCAAAGTAAAGCCTATGGCACTTGGCGAATTTGGAAAAATACTTGGATACTCCGAGAAACAGTGTCGCAGATTGGGAAATGAAATACTCGGAACAAGGTTTGGTTCAAACAAAGAACGTATTGCCGTTGCGATAGCGTTGGACAGTATGAGTCCTAAAGATATGGTAATCATAGTTAATTCTAAGCTGTTCTTTGGCGGACGGAAATTAAAAGAGTATAATTACGTTAATTATTTAGTGGATAGCCACGATAATGGAATATCATTGGTTTCAGGGTTAGATGCTTTCAATGAGAAATTTGTTTTGGGGAATAAGGAGAAAAAATAATGAAACGAGAAAAGGTATCTGGAATTTATCAAATTCTCAATAGGAGAACAGGTAGAATGTATATAGGCAAAAGTGTTAATGTGTATGGACGTTGGCGTACTCATCTTACACAACTGGAATCATTTAGGCATGATTCAACCAAGTTGCAAATGGCATGGTATTTAAGAGAAAGTAGTGATGAGTTGGTAATGAATATATTGGAGAGATTCTCAGGTGACACAACCGAATCAGAAATGCACAGTCGTGTAACAGATTACATTATTCATTATGCAAGTGACGTGTTGGGGTATAATGCAAGCAATAACACGAATAAGAGAGTTTACAATGGGAAGTATGACGAAGAACTGCATAAAAAACTCAGTAGAAAAAGCGATGATATTCAACTTTTCAAATCGCTTATCCGGCAATATATGAAAGAAAATCCTAAAGGAATAACCGGTTTTGATTGCGATAATGCAGAGTTATCTGAATATTTCGTTTGGATTGACAGCCTTGTAGAGTTTACACCTTCGTCTGTAGTTGAAAAGTATGTTCCTCCACCAGTGCCGTTAAAAGACCAATTATACGCGATTCATAAATACGGTGATTCAGAATATGTATTCAAGCTCAAGGGATGGCGCAGTAAAAATTTGTTTATGATTATGTTAAACGAACTCAAAAAACGTGGCGGCAAATATAACCCCTGGCACAATGCTATCGTTTTCATGTATGATCCTGATGAGTTGCCACTTGTAGACATTATTCAAAGTTGTGAAAAAAGGTATTATGAACCATTGTTATTAGGTGGAATCACGGTTGCAATAGAACGAGACGAAGAAATAATAAATTTAATTAGGTGGTTGGCTAATACCAAAGATTATAATACTTTGTATCCCGGAAAGCTCGAAGAGTTGCAAGATGGGCTTATGAATAAAAGTGGGTATAAGCTAAAACTAGCGTGAACTAAAGCACAGACTTATAAAACTGAACAACACTGACAAACCAACATTGCTACCCAGCATACCCGTCAAAAAAAATTATTGTTGACATGAAGCAAATTTTGTGATATGATATTCTTAGAAAGCGAGGTGAGCCCCGATGGTGCAGAACACTCCGGCGAATCGAAAACATAAAGACAGTTTCTTTACCAAGCTGTTTTCTGAGCCGAAAAGACTCGTAGGTGCATACAATGCGATTTCGACGACAAACTATCCGCTTGATACACCCATCGAAATCAACACGCTCGAGAACGTCTTTTACTTGGATAGGTATAACGATGTCAGTTTCATAATTGACGGGAGAGGCGTAGTCTTGATAGAGCACCAATCCACGGTGAACCCTAATATAGCAATGCGTCTGTGGATTTATCTTGGTAAGATTTACGACAAACTCATCAAGAAAGAGGACATCTACTCCACGCAGTTGATTAAATTCCCGCGACCCGAGCTCATCGTGCTTTACGATGGTCTCGATGAACAGCCTGACGAGACGAACTTAATGCTGTCAGATTCGTTCTTCGACAAAGAAGTCCGCAAAAATGGCTGGGTAGATGCCTCTGTGAGAGTCCTCAACATCAACAAAGGACATAACTCAGAGATTGTACAAGGGAGTCCCGACCTTAACGGCTATGTTTTCCTTGCGAACGAGATTCGACAAAACCGAAAGACCGGTTTGGAACTCAAAGAGGCGATTAACAAGGCGATTCTGGCCTGCAAAGAGCAGAATGTACTAACCGATTTCTTGGAAAAATACGGAGGGGAGGTTATAGATATGCTTCATTCTAAATGGGATTTAGACGAATATGTCACCGTGGTTAAAAGAGATGCTGAGCTTCGTGGTGGGCAAAAGAAAGCCGCATCTGCGGCGATTAAGGCTCTTGAAAAAGGTATGTCAATCGAAGATGCCGCTGACATATCCGGGCTTTCTATCGAAGAAGTCGAGGCTCTCGTTATGGGTTGAGAAGTGAATATACAATACACGCTTGTAGATTAACGAGCGTGTGCTTTTCTTTTCACAACTTACATTCACGAGTGTTCGGGATTTCAGATGCGGAGCGTTGAGTTTGTCGAGTATGATTTACCCAGAGTGCCTCAGGAAAAATTTCTAAAAATATTTTTTGAAAACCTATTGACAAATTAAAATAAGTGTGATATGATGTGATTGTAGAAGTTGACGAAACGCTCCGAAGCCACCTGCACAAGCCGATTGATTGCAACAAATCAAAACGAGTTGACTACGATGGGTCAGATGGCAGAGGGAGACTGTGTTCGTATGGTTCCTCAATAATGTATCAAGGAGGGTTCAAGGTTTGAAAAGAAACGAAATCAGAAAAGTCCCGTTCGAGGGTGGTGAGCTGTTGGGGGTGAAGACCGAAGATGGCAAGGTGTACTTAGGGGTGAAGAAAGCTTGCTTGGACATTGGATTAAGTGACAGACAGGCACGATTACAAGTTGAAAACATTCAGCATGATATTGTCTTGTCTAAAGGTGTCCGTAATTTGGGACTCCTAACAAAGGGCGGTGAACAGGAGGTTTGTTGTATCGCAGAACAATTCGTCACGCTATGGCTGGCAAAAATTTCACTCACACCAAATATGCGAAAGACGAATCCGCAGGCAGTCGAAAAGCTTTTAGCATACCAGCTCAAAGCGGCCGATGCATTACACGAGGCATTCATGGCAACCGATGAGAAGAAAGCGGAGTTTTACAGCGAACTGGGGCTTAAAGAAGAGATTGTTGAACTGAAAGAAGAGTTGTCGGGTATGAGGTCGTCTCTGGACAAAATGGTGGAATATACTTCTATCAACTCTCGTCAGGCACAGAAGATACTTCATGCCGGTAAAGACAGAGTAAATTACCTTCTGGGCGGAGCTAAGTCGTCAGAGTACAAGAAATGGTCACGTACATACTTCAAAAATATGTGGTTGCAGTTTGGTGAGAGGTTCGAGGTGTCTACGTACAAAGACTTGAGTCCGGTAAACATGGAAGAAGGTTATGCATTTCTTAAGAATTGGGAGTATTCGACTTGAGATTCTGAAACGAAGTCAGTCCGGCATAACGACGCGGAGGAGCATCACAAAATTCAAGAGTGACCTAAGCACAACTAGGAGGGGACGAATCTCGTACAGTAGGATTCAATATATCGCATAGTGGTATTCGCAAGTCCTAATGTCCGTTTGGCGGACATTAGATTTTCCCCAAATGTACGAATTTCGTCCATTACAACATTCCTCCAAAGGATATTACCCTGGGTGACTTATCGTAGTAGGCGCACGGTGAATTGGCCGACGACGATATAGATGGCGATGTGAGAACAGAAGAATGAGTGAGGCGACAAGCCAACTTACTTCAGTATATCATAGAGTTGGTGGCTTGTCAAGAGGTTTTGGCAGATTTTTGAGGGTGGCGTGATGACTGTTCCTCGGCAGGGGGTTGGCTGTGTTCAGCTAAAAATCAATATGATGATAAGGAGAGTTAAAAATGATTAGAACAAGCGATGTCAAGTTAGTAGTAGAAAACAGTAGTGAGATAAGAAAGGGTAAAGGTGAGGCAATGAAAAATGAGATTCAAGTGTTCAAAAACACAGAGTTCGGAGAACTCAAAATAATTGAGGTTAATGGTAAGCCGTATTTTCCGGCGACTAAATGTGCGGAGGTACTTGGTTACAGTAATCCGCAAAAAGCAATTCGTGACCATTGCAAAGGGGTGAACGAATCGTTCAGCAGGGATGTTCAGACAGGCATCAGAGCAGATGGAACTCCGGCAATCCAAACAGTAAAAGTTAAATACATTCCCGAAGGAGACCTCTACCGCCTGATAATTCGCTCTAAACTCCCTAATGCTGAAAAATTTGAACGTTGGGTGTTCGATGAAGTCTTGCCAACGATTAGAAAAACGGGCGGTTATGTAGCAGAAGACCGTGAAGAGGAATTCATCAATATTTACTTCCCTGCATTCAGCGAAGAAGTAAAACTTGCAATGGTTCAAGACTTGCGTAAGCAAAATAAGGTAATGAAAACACAGCTCAAAGAAGAACAACAAAAATGCCAAAAAGCAGAGCAACAAGTGGTGATTAAAGAAACCGAGAACAAACTCTTAGCCAAAGAAATCGTCTCGTGGAATGGCAAAGAGCGAGAGTTAATCAACGCATTGGTCAGAGCGTATGCGAATCAAGTGCATTACGGTCAAGCGAAATTCGCTTACGCATGGACTGCTTATAAAAAGGAACTACTGTATAAGTGCAAGATTAATTTGGACTCAAGGATTACCAAATACTTAAGCCGGACTAAGAAGAAAACCAAACCTCCGGTGCTTAGTATGGTAAAAGACAGTGAACTTGGTGGGGCGGTTAGCGTGGCAATTGCAATGTGTGAGGATAATGGCGTGAGAATGGATGATTTGGTGTCGAGGTATAGCGAGGTGGGTTGAAATAAATGCAGGGTGCATTGAAGAAATTGTGGCGACGGGGAATCCCGTCACGAGATGGCAATACAATAGTTCAAAATGTCATAGCTGAAAATTCAGCTGTCAAAAAAATGTTAGGAGAATACTTAGAATGATTAGAACAAACAACGAAGTCCAGTTAGTGGAAAATGGTGAGATGAGGGAAAAGCTCATTGGAAGAGTCGAGGTATTAGACAAGGTTAAGAAATTGTTCTTGATACCGGGGTTGGAAATGATGACCTCAAGACAGATTGCAGATTACTATGAAGTTGAACATAATACATTAAAATTGTGTTATCAACACAACCAAGCCGAAATAGATAGTGACGGAGTCTTATCTAAAAAATTATCGGAGTGGAAAGAGTTATTTGAACACTCGGTACATGATGTACCTTCCGTTCAAACCCAGACAGGGATTCAATTTAAGCTTTCTAATGACGTTACTATTGTGATACCAAACGCCGGTATTAGGTGTTTCACAAAACGTGCAGTTCTTAGATTTGGAATGCTCCTCCGTGACAGCAAGGTTGCTAAAGAGGTTCGGACTCAACTGCTTAATGTTTTTGAACATTCGACTATCGAACAGAAAGTTGCTGAAATTGGCAATGAAGAAAAGCTACTGCTTGAATTAGGCAAGTCATATGTTTCTCGTGATTTTGATGCCTTCGCTCTCGCTAACCAAAATTACATTGACTACCAGAACTGAAACATTTTGAAAGCAGAGGAGACTATCGAAAAACAACAGCCATTGGTGGAGTTTGCAACTCACGTATCAGAATCCAAAGACACAATAGACATAGGTCAGCTCGCCAAATTAGCAAAGGACGAAAACATTAACATTGGTCGCAATCGGTTATTCGGGTGGTTAAGAAGACAAGGGTATCTCTGTAAAAACAACGAGCCGTACCAACAGTATATAGAACGTGGGTGGTGCGCAAGCCTATTAATAGTTAAGGGGGATATGTATGAAATACATTGATGTGATTGAACGGACACTAAGAGATAATGGTATGTCTGACTGCATACTCGACATCGACGAATTTGTCGGGTATTGCGAAACAAAAGAGGTTAGGCGGTATGCGGATGGCAAGTTTACCGCAAGGATTTTAATGCCCGACGGCAGATTTATTAGTCAACGCAAGTTGCGTAACCACGATGAATCACTTATGGGTCACAACCGCATAGCGGACTTCCTCATTCGTGAAGGACTGTATGAGTCTCTAAGCGAGTTACTCAATGCAGGGTTTATTCGCGTGAACTATCCGAATTTACGCTTGTGGAGAACGTGTGAGCCCTCTCGGAATGAAGGCGGTGTTCGTTGAAGCAAGAATCTTGTGGCTTTAGCCGTGAGAGGTTCAAGAAGAGGATTGATTTTATGGGAAAAGAAAAAGTAGGCGGCTGGTCTACGGACAATGCGTATGACGAAACTGACCATGTGAATTCATGGTCTACTGATAAAACCACAACAAAGCCAACCAATGATGAAATCGCTAAAGAAATTATAACGTTGATTAATGGTTATGATTTACAAATGTGCAATGTTAAAGACGTGATTAAATCTGTCGAATATGCAATCAGGGAAACGATTGACCATAGCGAGTTGAGAATCTGGTGTTGATTACAATTTTGAAGGAGGTGGTTCGGTGACAGCATTTGAAAAGATGAAGTTGAGAGAAAACTCATTGGGGCAACTCCACGAGAAGAGATGATTAACAATGCGAAATATATGGTAGATACGTTGTTGCCGGACGCCCCTTCTTATAGACAAGGTATACGAGTTATGCGGAGTGACACAGAAGTTGGTTCGATTAACATTCGTATGGATAACTATAAAATTGTCCAGGGTACTACCCCGCAGATGGATATATACGGATTAATTGGCGATGAACTGCCCTTTAGTTTGGGCGATGTTTTTTGCCTTGATGACGGTTATACTGGCTGTGTGTGGAAGCATATGACCTTCATGGAATTCAACGCAATGGCAAAGTCGAGGAATGCAACTACTATTTGAAGTGGCAGAATCCTAAAACGCTTGAAATTCATGGAAGATGGTGTTCTATAAGAAATCCGTATTCTTCGGGGATTAGTGACGGAAGGTTAGATTACAATTATTTGAAAGCGGGGCTGATTTCGAGAAAGTGCATCCATTTTGCTTTTTTTATACGCAGATTTCAAATCTTAGCGTTGAAGAATCAAGTGTACTCTTTGGCGATTTGGATTTTTCAAAATTTGAACTTTTTCAAGATGTTAATGAGAATTTCAGTCTCAAACAAGGTGATATTTTAATAGATAATTTGTCATATGAGGTAATTAGTGATTTTGTTCGAAAAATTAACTATATATCACTTGCAGAAAAGCCCAAATATGGGACACCTCATTCTAAAAAATATCGCTTGAGTATTGAACTTGACAAGATGAAAGCTGATATCAGGACTGCCAAAAACGGTGAAAAAACAGAATCCGCTTTACTCCTTTCTATATCCGGTTTAGTTAATAGTCTAGGCGGAAACTACACATATGATAATGTAATGGACTTGAAAATATCGCAATTTTACGATGCGGTTTTAAGAAAACGGAGAATTAAGCACAGCGAGGAATTTTTAACCGGGTATTATGCAGGTTCGGCTTGTGCAAATGCATACAGTGGGAAAAGTATAATGGAAGACAAAAATCAAGACGACATCAATTGGCTTGGTGGTCTTTTGGTAAAACAAAAATCCATAGGGAATGTAAAATAAATGAGAAATTAGCCTGTTTGATTAGTAGGCTTTATTTTTATAAAAAAAATTAAATTGAAAATTCAAGGAGGATATATTATGGCAAGAGAAATTAAAGTACAAGACCAGGTAATTAAATCGGTAGACAGGTTCTCGTTTTATAATTTGGTCGATGATTCATTGGAAGCAACTGTAAGTCAATTAAATAGTGCTTCATTAAATCAAACACAAGATACGCAATGGTATGTGGGTAAGCAAAATGTGAGACTGAGCGGATTCGACCTGAACAAGCAATTTGAAGCGGAGGCTGTGAATGGATTTATCGATATTGCAATGATGGGTGCCCAGACTGGTTCCGATGTAACGATTCATGACTCTGTTGATAATTTCTTGGCAACACCCATTCTTGATGAACTCACAACTACAAACGGAACCAGTGCTGTTACAACGTTTACGGCTGTCGGTAATGGTGAGGGACAGGAAATTGACTACATCTATCTTGTGACCGGTTCAAGCATTGCAGGAGCGCAGAAGTTCGAACAGGGAGCAACTGCAACGGCTACTACTTTTGCGTATAATCCGGAAACCAAAACGATTACGCTTCCTACAGGAGTGTTTGAACCGAACAGTACGATTTTAGCTCAATATACTTATCGTGGAGTAGGGTTGCAAATCGTATCCGATACGGAAAGTTTTTCAAAGACTGTTAAAGCCGTACTCGATATTACGACACAGGATATATGTACAGATGAATTACATCACGGGCAGTTTATTATCCCTCGTGCAAAAGTAGACGGAAACTTTAGCATACAAGTAGGAGACAACCCTGCCGTGCATAATATTAAGATTTCCGCCCTTAACTCGGTATGTTTTGGTCAGCCTAAAGAGTTATTCTCTTACAGGATTATTATGGGTGAAGCCGAAGAAATTGACCCGTAAGCGAATAAATCGGATAAGTTATCGGGGGGGGTGTACCCTCCCGATTTTACGAATAGGGGTGATTATAATGGTTAAGAAAAATGTAAAACCTAATACGGTTTGTAGAAATGAAAATTGTCGAAAGCATTTCTTTGCTTGCAAGACTTGCGTAGGTCAAAATCAATGGAGGGCAGTTGCTTGTTCATTTGAGTGCTATAACGAATATATGAAACAGGTTGAAAAATCTCGTTCTCTCGGTGAAACAGTAAGTCTTTTGCCGGAAAGCCTTGATATGTCAGAACGGGAGATTGTCGAGTTTCAAAAAAAAGACCCTGATGAAATAAAAGATGAGGCAATTTGTCTTTGTCAAGATAAAAATGTAGCAAATTTAAAGATATTTTTGTAGTGCCTTAAAATCTGCAAACGACAGCCAACCATTCCCGGGGTCAAGCGCCCGTACGCTTGCCCGA
>Ga0099364_10009675_pt1 | contig 13357 bp, 13 predicted proteins | sample TergutTh196P3_FD_73070 | JGI IMG/M metagenome (GOLD analysis project Ga0099364, IMG submission 73070) | Microcerotermes parvus P3 segment gut microbial communities from Pointe-Noire, Republic of the Congo - Th196 P3 | ecosystem: Host-associated > Arthropoda: Insects > Digestive system > Gut ...
GAGTTGGTGCTTGGCACAGGCGCACTCGATTTATGGGTTGCCGATGTGCAAGATGTTTTTCCCTCAATAATGGATGTTGCCGAATGTTTCAAAACGGTAGTTGTAACAACAAGCGACTCGGCAAAACTGCGAGGAGCAGAACATTACGCACTCTCGCACGACCATTCAAATATCGGCGAAATAGAAGCGATTGCAAAGAAAATAATGCACCGAGCCATTGAAAGTTTCGTAAACAGGCGCGATGTTCCCGTAAAAATTCCGCAATACGAGATTGATGCCGAAATCGGTTTTTCGTTGGAATACATCAGCGAATATTACGGTGGTATTTCGGCTGTGGCAAACGCACTCAAAGAGGGAAAAATAAAAGGAATTGTCAATCTCGTTGGTTGCAACAATCCACGAGTTTTATACGAAAAAGCGATTGTAGAACTCTGCGAAGAACTTATCAAAAACGATGTGCTTGTACTCACAAACGGTTGCGCCTCTTTCCCACTTTTGAAATTGGGATATTGCAACAAAAATGCATTGAAAATTACCGGCAAAGGCTTGCGAGAATTTTTGCAAAACGACCTGCCGCCGGTTTGGCATTTAGGCGAATGTATCGACAACGCACGAGCCTCTGCCATATTCCGGGCATTATCTAACGAACTAGGCAAAGACTTAAAAGAATTGCCCTTTGCGTTTTCAAGTCCCGAATGGAGTAACGAAAAAGGAATCGGTGCATCGTTAAGTTTCAGGCTTTTGGGAATTAACTCATACCATTGCGTTTATTTGCCCATTCAAGGCTCGGATAATGTAATGAATTATATTTTCGACAAATCCGCCGAAAAATTAGGTTCAAAAATGGTAGTTGATACAGACCATTTGAAATTGGCGCAAAGAATTATTTCGGATATAAACAATAAAAGAAATCTCACATTTAAAAAAGGAAAATGATGAATTACTTAAAAACATTTTTAGTAGCAGCAACAGTCATTAGCCTGTTTGCCTGCACAGGAAAAAAACAGGCTGACAGTCAAGTAGAAACTGTCAAAATCGGCTATTTGCCGATTACACACGCAATGCCGCTGCTTGTTTCCGCCGAGTTGCAAGAGCAATTTTCAGACGATGTCCGCATCGAATTGGTAAAATTCGGTTCGTGGACAGAACTTTCCGATGCACTTAACACAGGAAGAATAGACGGCGCTTCGATGCTGGTGCAACTTGCGCTGAAATCCAAAGAGATAGGCATCGGACTGAAAGCCGTTGCGCTCGGACACACAGACGGAAATATCATTACCGTTGCGGAAAATATCAATTCGGCTACCGATTTAAAGGGCAAAACATTTGCCATTCCTCACAGGCAATCATCGCACTTTTTGCTCGCAAAACAGATGTTCGACAATGCAGGCGTAAACATCAATGAAGTAAACATTGTAGAACTTCCGCCGCCCGATATGCCTTTTGCACTTTCTTCGGGACAAATTTCAGGTTATTGCGTAGCCGAGCCTTTCGGCGCAAGAGCCGTAGCATTGGACGTTGGCAAAGCGTTATATAATTCGGTAGATTTATGGGAACATTCATTGTGCTGCGGACTTGTTTTAAGCGATAAATTTATTGAAAATAACAGAGAAACCGCCGGAAAATTCGCAGCGGCATATAAAAAAGCGGGTCAATATATCGGCGAAAACAAAGAGCGTGTTTTTGAACTCACCCAAAAACATTTAAACATAAATAAAGATGTATATGACATTTCTATGCGTTGGATTGAATTTGACAATTTGGCAATAAGCAAGGAATATTACAACGATTTAATTCAACGTATAAAAGCGGCGGGGCTTTCCGAAAATCCGCCGTCTTTCGAGGATTTTATTGACACAACGTTATATTAAAATTAAAAGGATGCAGATGACAAAACCAATAAAAGGAATAATAGGGCTTTTTGCATTAGTAGCAATATGGCATTTGGCGGCGGTAATGCGCAACAGCGTGCTTTTTCCAAACCCTTACGAGGTGATAAAAAGTCTATTCGGATTGCTTCAAGACGGCGTGATGCTCGAACACATCAACACGAGTATGGCACGTTTTGCGGTCGGCTACACGGCCGCGGCAATCAGTGGGATTGTGCTCGGAATGTTCTTCGGTTGGTTTAACTCCCTGTGGGGATTTTTCAATCCGGTCTTTCAAGTTATAAAACCTGTTTCGCCCATTGCGTGGATTCCTTTTATTGTCCTTTGGTTTGGCATTGGCGATATTCCTGCCATTGTCATTATCTTTCTTGCGGCATTTTATGCCATTTTCTCTTCCGCAATAGCGGCAGTAAGCCGGGTTGATAAAATATACCTGAAAGTGGCGAAAAATTTCTCGCTCACACCGCTTCAAACGCTTATAAAAGTAGTTTTTCCTGCCTCTTTTCCGCAAATTTCCACAGGTTTGCACCAAGCAATAGGCACAGGTTGGGTTTTTCTTGTGGCAGGCGAAATGGTCGGCGCTCAATCGGGATTAGGATTTTTGATTATTGATGCACGAAATAATTTAAGACCCGATTGGCTTCTTGCCGCAATACTGACAATAGGCGTTATCGGTTTGCTGCTTGACATATTGATGAATTTGCTCGAAAAGCAGATATACAAAAAATGGGGTGTTGTTCAAAAGTAAAACGGAGAATTTATGTACATAGATATAAAAAATGTTTCTGTTGAATTTCAGCAAAACAAACAAAAATTTACGGCATTAAACAATGTTTCTCTTTCTATTTCCGAAGGCGAATTTGTTTGCTTGCTCGGTCAGAGCGGCTGCGGAAAAACAACGTTGCTCAACGCTATTGCGGGATTTGAAAAAATATCATCCGGCAGCATAAAAATCGGCGGACATGAAGTCAAGAAACCCGATGCGCAAAACACATTCCTCTTTCAAAATTACGGACTTCTTCCGTGGCGAACCGTTCAGCACAATGTTGAACTCGGTCTTGAAAACAGAAAAATAAGCAAAGATGAACGAGCGGCGATTGCCGACAAATTCATAAATCTTGTAGGATTAAATGACTTCAAAAAAAGCCACCCAAGTCAACTTTCGGGCGGAATGCAACAGCGCGTTGCCATTGCTCGTGCGCTTGCCGTTGATCCGAAAATTCTATTTATGGACGAGCCATTCGGTGCGCTTGATGTGATTACAAGAGCCGGATTGCAAGACGAAATCATACGAATTTGGCAGAAATACAAGAAAACCGTTATTTTTGTTACGCACGATATAGACGAAGCGGTCTATTTAGCCGACCGAGTAGTCATTATGGCGCCCAATCCCGGACGCATTAAGGCAATCAAAACTATCAATCTCGGACGAGGACGCGACAGAACAGGCAAAGAATTTCAAAGTATCAGAGATAATATTCTTGAAATTTTTGAAATGAAAAACTATAACGAAACAGAATACTATTTGTAGGTTAGCAGAAAATATACCCTTAACGTGGTATTGCCCGCCAACTAAACACACTCTATCTTTGCAGCGTGAAATTATTCTATTACAATGACAACAAATAACAACATAAGAACAATCGAAAAAAACACATTGATGATGTGTTGTTGTTGCTGTTGCGGTATGCGAACTTGTAACATACGATATGGATAAATATAGAAACATACGACCGGACTGTAAGTCTGTCCCTGCCTTCTATATTTTGAAAGCAGGGATTTTTTTATTCTAAAATCACAAAAAACAAACTTTATTATAAACACTTTTAAAACTTAATTAAAATGAAACGAGTATTATTTATCACAGCACTTTCGCTGTTATCTGCAACTCAATTAGTTGCACAGTCAATCAAAGTAGATGCCGAAATTCGCTCACGAGCCGAGTATCGCGATGGATTTCGAGAGCCATTGGCAGACACGCTTAATCCGGCATTTGTCAATAACCTGCGTACAAAACTGAATGTTGCCTACGGTTCGGAAAAAGTTAAAGCCAAAATTTCGTTGCTCGATGCGCGTACATTCGGCAGTACCGAAACAACCAGAACAGGAAATGGAATAGGCATTCTCGAAGCGTGGGGAGAATATAATTTTACGCCCGAATTTTCGTTCTCGCTCGGACGGCAAGGCTTGAACTACGACGACGGACGCTTGTTCTCCTATGCCGATTGGGTTAATACGCAACCGGCGCACGACATCTTATTGCTGAAATACAACAGCGAAAAATTAAAAGTTCATCTCGGCGCGGCATATAATAATGCAAGCGATGTTCTCTACGAAGAAATCACACCTTATACCATAAGTTATAAAACGCTGAATTTCATTCGTGCCGAAAAGAACTTCGGATTACTCTCCGCATCGGCGCTTTGGATTAACGACAGTCATCAAAGCGGAGCGGAAAATGCCGTGAAAACAACTTACCGCAACACGGTAGGCGGTAACCTGTGGCTGACCAACAAGCAAAATCCTTTTACCTTTTTAGTAAACGGTTACTATCAATTCGGGCGCGACAAAGCGAATAAAGACCTGAATGCTTATTTGTTGGGAGTGAAAGCAAATCAACAATTAAATGAAAAATACAGTTTGCATATCGGCGGCGACTTGCTTTCCGGCTCTGCTTACGACATTGAGAGCGGCAAAAGCAACACATTCAATAAACTGTATGGCACAAACCACGCATTCAACGGCTCTATGGAATATTGGGCTGCTTTGCCCACGCAAGGTCTGATTGATGTATTTGCAGGCGCAACAGCCAAATTGTTCCCGAAATTCGACATCAACCTTACCTACCATTACTTTTCTACGGCAAAAAAGATTGACACAGACGGCACAAAAGGTATCGGATCGGAAATTGACATTACCGTAAACTACGCTGTTAATGAGCAATTTGCCATACAAGGCGGTTGGAGCACTTATTTCGCAAACAAAGGAACGGATATTTTGAAAAAGAAAACAGATGTAGATACTCGTCTCCCGCAGTGGGCGTATATTTCATTGACTTTTAAACCTACATTTTTAAATAAATAAAGAAAAACATAAATCAATAAATTATTAAAAGGAGAAAAAAAATGAAATCAACAAAAAAATCAATTGTAATTGCAGCCGCTCTTGTGCTGCTGGTTTTTGCGGCAGGAAGCTGCAACAGGGGTAAATCGGTAAATAACTCACAGGCAAATAAAATTGTAGTTGCCGATGCTAAAACAACCCATCACCTGAACCTTTATGTAGCGAAGGAACTCGGACTCTTTGAAAAGTACAATCTTGATGTGGAAATCATTTCAACTGAGGACAATGCCGCTTCACGCGATTTAGTAGTGTCCGGCGGCGCTGATGTATTCTGGACCTGCCCGACAACCGCCATCGCCGCCATCGCCAACGGTGCGCCGCTTAAAACCATAGCGCAAGTGAAAAAACCTTGCACCAGCGTACTTGTAGTTCCGGCAAATTCACCGATTAAAACATTGGCAGATTTAAACGGAAAAGAAATCGCCGGTATCTCCCCGACTTGCGAAGCGGTTATTTCATTGAATATAGCGGCGCGTTCGGCGGGAGCGCAATACAATCTTCAACGTTTAGCCGGCGGTCCTGCTATCGCGGCGTTAAAAGCCGGTTCCGTTGACGGAGCGATATTGGAAGAACCTCACGCCAGCATTGCCGAGCTTGCCGGATATACAGTTCTGTTCCGCAACGTGTCAGAGAATATACCTTGCCGCACTATTAACGCGAGTAATTCAATTTTATCGTCAAATCCCGATGCGCTTAAAGATTTTATCAAAGCCATTGACGAGGCGAACGCAATCATTCTCGCCAATCCAATAGCGGAAAATATTGTAGAAATAGCCGCTCAGTACACAGGTGCGCCGGAAGATGCAATCATTAACGGCAACAAACGGTTACTGTTCCGTATTGCTCTTGATACCGAAGGATTGAAAGCGCTTGCCGATGAACTTATCGCTCTTGATAACATCAAGCAAAATCCGGGCAACGCTATGTTTTCTAATGTATTTAAAAATATTACTTGGGAATGAAAGCGATAATTTCAATTTTTGCGCTTTTCGCCTTGTCGTTATCCCTAATCTCTTGCGGAACGAAAGGCACGAAAAACAACACGTTAAAAGTCGGACACAGCGGTGGTTATTTATCCGCCGCTGTGTATGCCGCCGACACCGATGCTGATTTGCAGCAATTCAGGGTTTCTTCGGACATCGCTTATGCGCTGCTTTCCGGTTCGTTGGACGCAGGTTTTGTAGATGCCGACAGGTTGCCCGCCTTAGCGTTGCTTGACGGTTTTAATAAACTGATTGTGATGGGCAAGGTTACATATCCCTACGGAGCGACGCTTGTTGTGCGGAAAGGGTTGAATGTGAGGCTGAATGAACTTAACGGCTTGACTGTCGCCGCGTCCGCGCCGGATTGTAAATTGCTTAAAGCGTTTGTTGCCGATGCGGAGCGTCTTGGGGCTGATTTATCCGATGTAAAGTATAAATATATAACTTTCGATGCGATGCTTCCCGCGCTCGAAGCGGGTACGGTAGATGCCGTTATTATCAAAGGGACATATTCTGTGTTCGCACTGTATGAAGGTCATATTGTTTTATACCAGAATTGGGAAGTGGAACCGGGCGACGGGTGCTGCCCCGCCGTTGTTGACCAAATTGCTTTGGTACTGCTTGTGCGAAATGACAAAACCGGCAAAGCAAAGAAATTTATAAACGCACTCATATCAGCACAATCACTGGCACCCGATGAACTGCGCAGAGCAGTAACCGATAACACCGCAATTCCATTAAAGATATTGCAGGAACAACCGGTACCGGAGTTTTCCGTGGCAGATAATAAATTAACAAAAACACTCATTGGGCATCAGCATTAAAATAAAGGAATAATTATGAAGAGCATAAAAAAACGGAAAACGCGCGGCATCCTGAATTTGACATTTCGTGAACTCGGCTATTTTTTCAAAGGCGCTGTATCAAACCTGTTTTCAAGGGAGTTTATCGTTATACTTATTCCGTTGTTGGGATTGTGGGAAATTTTGCCCCGTTTCGATGTAGTGCCTCGCACCTTAATGCCGCCGCTTAGCGATGTGGCGGTTACTATGTGGGAAATGTTCACAAAACAAAATTTTCTTACAGATATAGCGCACAGTATGCAAAAGTTTTTTTTAGGGCTTGGGATAGCCATTGCAGCGGCAATTCCCATCGGTTTATTGATGGGCTGGAACATTTCCATAAGAAAGCGCGTTTTGCCGCTGTTTCAACTTTTATCGCCCATACCGCCGCCCGCGTGGGTTCCCTTAACCATTATCATTTTCGGTATCGGGCTGCCTATGCAGACCTTCCTGATTTTTTTGGGTGCGTTTTACCCGATTTTGTTTAACACCTATCAGGCGGTCAAAGATACCGACCCGCGCTACCTGTCAAGTGCGCGGATATTCGGAGCAAGTGAACTTACCCTTATCACGCGGGTTTACTTTTGGCACGCGCTCGGCTCAATTATAATGAGCGTCAAAACAGGCGTGGCTATGGGACTTGTGATGTTGGTTATCGCCGAAATGTACGGCGGAAAAACAGGAATCGGTTATGTCCTTACCGAAGCGAAGGATTATTTTCAAATTCCCAAAATGGTTGCGTGTATGGTTACGCTCGGCATAATTGGCTGGTTCTTGATTGAAGTATTAAAATATATCGAAATAAAATTAGCAACTTGGAAAATAGGACGATAATGATAGAAGCACATAATATAAGCAAATTTTTTTCAATAGTGAATGAAGACAGGACTGCCGATGGAATAACCGCAGTACTTTCAGTATCGCTTACTGTTGAAACGGGTAAAATAGTGAGTTTGCTCGGACCTTCGGGTTGCGGCAAATCTACATTTCTTGAAATATTGGGAGGTTTGCAGGCGCCTACCGAAGGCAGCGTATCTATTGACGGCGTTCAGGTTTTGGAGCCACTGCCCTCCACCAGAAAAGAAATGGACGAGTATCGCCGGAAATACAGATTTTTATCTCCTTTGGCAAACAGTATGTTCAAAAACAGTCCGAAACACGATATTGCAATGATTTTTCAGGATTACGCCGTATTTCCGTGGATGACGGCGTTGCAAAATGTTATGTTCGCGTTGAAATTACGGGGCATTCCGCGCCGAGAACGAGAAGAAAAGGCAATGATCTATTTGAAAAAGACAGGACTTGCGGATTCTTCGCGAAAATATCCGTCTCAACTTTCAGGAGGAATGCGGCAGCGATTGGCGTTGGCGCGTGCATTGTCTGTTCAGCCGCGCATTATCCTGATGGACGAGCCGTTTGCCGCTGTTGATGTGCTTACGCGCGAACGCTTGCAGGACGACCTTTTGCGCCTGTGGAAAGAAACAGGCGTTACAATCGTTATGGTTACACACGATACCGACGAGGCTTTGTATCTTTCGGACGAAATCGTTGTGTTTTCACCTAATCCAGGGTCTATACGCAATCGTTTTACGATTGATGTGCCGCGTCCGCGCAGGCGCAGCGACCCCGAACTTTTAGAAATGAAACAGCGTATATCTGCGCTTTTCAGATATGATATTAACCACGAAAGCGATTATTCAATATAAATTAAAGAAAAAATAGTATGAATAAAGAAAATGTATTCCGCTCAAAAATTTATGACAGCATTACCGATACTGTCGGTGCAACGCCTCTGGTGCGTTTGGCAAAAATCGGCACAGAATTGCCGGGTGTGCTGCTTGGGAAATTAGAATATTTTAATCCCGCAGGCAGCGTAAAATGCCGCATAGGTGCAGCAATGCTTGATGCGGCTGTACGGGACGATAAATTAAAACCGGGCGGTGTTGTTATAGAACCCACCAGCGGCAACACAGGTATCGGACTTGCGTTTGTCTGTGCTGCGAAAGGCTTTCGCCTGATACTTACTATGCCGGAAACGATGTCGGTAGAACGGCGAAAATTAGTAAAAATGCTGGGCGCGGAATTGGTTTTAACTCCGGGCAGTGAAGGAATGTCGGGCGCAATAAAAAAAGCCAAAGAACTTGTTGCGCAAATTAACGGAAGTTATATGCCGCTGCAATTTGAAAATCCCGAGAATCCACAAATTCATCGCGAAACTACGGCAGAAGAAATTTGGCGCGATACAGGCGGAAAAGTTGATATTTTTGTTGCCGGCGTAGGCACCGGCGGAACTATAACAGGCGTTGGCGAAATTTTGAAACAGCGCAAGCCGTCCGTAAAAATTGTCGCAGTAGAACCCGACGCTTCGGCAGTGCTTTCCGGCGACAAAGCGGGACCGCACAGAATACAGGGAATCGGCGCGGGTTTTGTGCCGAAAATTCTGAATCGTTCCGTGATAGACGAAGTGATACGCATAACAAACGACGAAGCGCTTGAAACCGCCCGTAAAATCGGACGCACAGAAGGTATTTTGGCAGGTATATCTTCGGGCGCATCGGTTTGCGCGGCATTGAAACTTGCGGCTAAACCCGAAAATAAAGGTAAAATCATCGTAGCGATGCTGCCGGATTCGGGCGAACGCTACATCAGCACACCACTTTCGGAATAACAAAAGAGGAAAAATATGAGTAAAAAAACAAAAAAATTAACAGCCCTGATTGGCAACACTCCATTATTGAATTTGGGGAAATTCTTTTTGACAGTAATTGGTTTAGTGATTTTATCTTTCGGAAACATTTGTGCGCAAGAACACGAACGCCACACTCACAAACATTTACGCAACGAAATCGGATTTAGCGGAGGCGCACTTTATGCTATTGGACATAAGGAATGGGGCGGTGGAGTGCATTTACACTATTTCAGAACATTGAAACCACACAGTAAATTGTCGCTTGGCGGTGGTATCGAACAGGCTTGGGTAGATGGTAGCCATTTTAATATAGCGGCAGGGGCTAAATATCAGATATTCGACCGTTTGAGCATAAGCGCACTGCCGGGTGCGTCTTTTATTACACACAAAGAAACAGCTACACACGACACGCACGAACAAAAAAAAACGCTTTTTACCATTCATTTTGAATTAGTGTACGACATATTTCATTGGGATAAAATTCATTTAGGAACAGTTCTTCACTATTCTTGGAAAGCAAAAGACCAACACGCAATGATTGGCGTTCATATAGCTTATTGTTTTTGAGGTTATTGAAATGAAAAACTATAACGAAACAGAATATTATTTGTAGATTAGCGGAAAATATACCCTTAATGTGGTATTGCCCGCCAAATGTAAATACTTTATCTTTGCAGTATCAAAATATAGGGCATTTCTAAAAATCATTTAAACAAAAAAATATGAGCAAAATTGCAAAAAAACTAACAGACCTGATTGGCAACACCCCGTTATTAGAATTGGGAAATTTTGCCAAATCGCAAAACGCCGAAGCGCATATTATCGGCAAACTTGAATATTTTAATCCGCTCGGAAGTGTGAAAGACCGCATTGCATTTTCTATGATTGAAGATGCGGAAAAAAGCGGAGTGTTAAAACCAAATTCCGTCATCATTGAGCCGACAAGCGGAAACACAGGCATCGGATTGGCGTATGTTTCTGCCACAAAAGGCTACCGGTTAATACTGACAATGCCCGAAACAATGAGCATCGAACGTCGAAATTTGCTCAAAGCGCTCGGCGCAAAACTTGTACTGACAGAGGGCGCAAAAGGAATGAAAGGCGCCATCGCCAAAGCAGAAGAATTGCAAGCCGAAACGCCTAATTCTATCATTTTACAGCAGTTCGAAAATCCCGCCAATCCTGCCGTACATATTCGCACCACAGCCGAAGAAATTTGGCGCGACACAGACGGAAAAATTGACATTCTCGTTTCGGGCGTAGGAACAGGCGGAACGGTAAGCGGTGCAGGAAAACGCCTGAAAGAACTTAAACCGGATATTCAAGTTGTTGCCGTTGAGCCGTCGGCTTCGCCTGTGCTTTCGGGCGGAAATCCAGCACCGCACAAAATACAGGGTATCGGCGCAGGTTTTATACCGAAAACTTACGATGCTTCGGTGGTTGATAAAATCCTGCAAGTGGAAAATGACGATGCTATCCGCACAAGTCGCGAGTTAGCAAAAACAGAGGGTTTGTTGGTTGGTATTTCTTCGGGAGCGGCTGTATATGCGGCGCTTCAATTAGCCAAATTGCCCGAAAATAAAGGGAAAAATATTGTAGCGATATTGCCCGATACTGGCGAGCGTTATTTATCAACCGTTTTGTATGCTTTTGATGAATATCCTTTATAAATGAATATGCAAATTACAGTAAACAATAAACAGCACAAAATAAGCGAGGGGGCAACCATTGCCGCTCTTATTTTGGAATTAGGCTACAACCAAAAAGGAGTTGCCGTAGCCATTGATAACACGGTTATACTTCGTTCACAATGGGAAAATTATGTACTTTCCGAAGGTACAATTTTAATTATTTTTCAAGCCACACAAGGAGGGTAAATGATGACAAATACAAATAAAACGCGCTACGCTCGTCAAACAATGCTCCCGCAATTTGGCGAAGAAAGTCAGCAAAAATTATCTTTGGCAAAAGTTCTTTTAGTTGGAGTGGGCGGATTAGGTTCGCCCATTGCCTTTTATCTCGCAGGCGCAGGAGTTGGACAAATCGGATTGATAGACGCAGATGTTGTTTCCGAAAACAATTTGCAACGACAAATTTTATATAAAGAAAGTGAAATCGGACAGTTAAAAGTGGAATGTGCAAAAAAACGGTTATTGGAATTAAACTCCAACATTGAAATAAATTGTTATCCGTTCCGTTTTGACAAAAAAAACGGCGAAAAAATCGCTTCGCAATACGACATAATTATAGACGGTTGCGATAATTTTTCTACACGCTATTTGATAGACGAGATTTCATTCAAACTCAAAAAGCCTTATGTACACGGCAGTATTGGCGAATTTAAGGGGCAAGTTTCGATTTTTAATTACAAAAATAGTTGCCGTTATCAAGATTTATACCCACAAGAACACAACGATTTGATAAATGAAACAGCGACAAAGGGAGTGCTTGGTCCCGTTCCGGGAGTAGTCGGCTCGTTGCAAGCCATTGAAACCATTAAAATAATTACAGGAATTGGGAAACCATTAGTAAACCGCTTGCTGACTGTTGATTTGCTGACAATGGAAATTCTTATTTTGAAAATTTAATAACTGATAATAAAAAGAACAATCAATAAATAGTGAATAATATGTGTAATCAATCTTTTTCAACAAAAATAATCAGCACAGAATTTCAAAAGCCCGATGCACACGGTGCAATCACATTGCCGATTTATCGCAACGCAGCCTTTGAATTTTCCAACTCGGAAAGTATTGCAGAGGCGTTTAAAAAGCAGCCTGAAATACACGCATACTCGCGTATTTCAAATCCGAGCGTTACAAATTTTGAGTGGAAAATAAAAGCCGCTTCGGGTGCGGAGTGCGTCATTGCCCTTTCGTCGGGAATGGCGGCTATCACAAATACCTTTTTTGCAATCGCCTACGCAGGAAGCAATATCGTTTCGTCGCCCCATTTGTTTGGCAATACTTTCTCGTTTTTCAAAGCCACTTTGTCGGCATTCGGCGTAGAAATCCGCTTTGTTGACACCAACAATTTACAGCAAATTGCCGATGCCATTGACGAAAACACCTGTGCTTTTTTTGCCGAATTGCTTACCAATCCGCATTTGGAAATTGCCAACCTGCCCGAAATCTCAAAAATACTCAAAGCGAAAAATGTGCCGATGATAATAGACACTACGCTTATACCCTGGTGTGCTTTTGATGCGAAAAAAGCAGGCGTTGATGTGGAAGTTGTATCAACTACAAAATACATTTCGGGCGGTGCAACAAGTACCGGCGGTGCGATTGTGGATTATGGCACTTTCGATTGGACAGCAAACAAAAAACTTGGCGCATTGCCAAAACCTGAAGGCTTGTCGCGCTTTGCATTCAAACTTCGCTCTGAAATTGTGCGCAATCTCGGTGCGATTATGACACCCGACACCGCCTATTTACACGCTCTAGGCTTGGAAACTTTGCAAGTGCGCTACGAACAAATGAGCAAAACAGCTTACGAATTAGCACAATATTTTTCCACACATCCGAAAATTGCAAAAGTGAACTACCCAAAACTTGAAACCTCGCCTTACAAAGCCATTTCAGATGCTTTATTTGCAGGCAATCCGGGCGCAATGTTCACTATAAATTTGCTTACGCAAGCCGATTGTTTCAAGTTTATTGACGGACTGAAAATCATTCGCCGAGCTACTAATTTGTTCGACAACAAAACGCTTGTCATACACCCATTTTCAACTATTTATGGCTCTTTTACGCCCGAAATGAAAAAAACCGCAGGTATAAACGACAATCTTGTCCGCTTTTCTGTTGGCTTGGAAAATGTTGAAGATTT